>ERZ773149.960-NODE-960-length-25525-cov-4.983471_pt1 | contig 25525 bp, 28 predicted proteins | sample MGYA00511081_ERZ773149 | MGnify/ENA primary metagenome ERZ773149 (study PRJEB29015, sample SAMEA2737846) | human gut metagenome | biome: human gut; feature: human-associated habitat; material: faeces | place: China | collected 2012 ...
TATGTTCCGTATTTTTTAGCCGGAAGCGATTTAACACTATTTTATTTCATATCATTTTTATGAACAATGGACAAAATAAATGACAATATCCAAAAAATGGACAAGGCAGTGATAAATGTCTAACATTAGAGAAAGAATGAACAAAAAAAGAGTGCTTTTCTGCACTGTTAAGCATCAAAATCTATCTGATATACCCCTTCAGGAGTGCGGATTGTTAAGAGTCCAAGATTAAATCCATCGTCTTGGATGGTAATATGGTATTCAAAAATGACATCTTCTTCAAATTTTGATAGAAGTAGATAGGTTCCATTTTCTTTGTCTTCAATCTGGTCACAAATATCATTATAGACATCTCTCCCGGAGATTTCTTTTGGGTAACCAGATTCCTTTATTTTTTCTTCGATTGCTTTGTAGAGTTTATTCATATTCGTCTCACTTTTCTGTATATATTTTTTGAGTATTATAGCATAAGGGGAAACAAAAAAGATACTGTTCTTCACTATATATTTTGAAAATGAATAAAAAATGATGTATTATTAAAAAAGTATAAAAAGCAGATATGGCAGGAGGGAGAATATGTGGTTTATATTTGCATTATTATCGGCAGTCTTTGCTGCCTTAACTTCTATTTTGGCAAAAGTAGGAATCAATGGAGTTAATTCAAATCTGGCAACGGCAATCAGAACAGTTGTTGTTGTTATTATGGCATGGGGAATGGTTTTTCTGACGAATGCGCAAAATGGTCTTTCTGGAATCAGCAGAAAAAGCTGGTTGTTTTTGATTTTATCGGGGTTAGCAACAGGTGCTTCCTGGTTATGTTATTATAAGGCATTACAGATCGGCGAGGCATCTAAGGTTGTTCCCATTGATAAATTGAGTGTGGTTATTACGTTGATATTGGCGTTTATATTTTTACATGAAACATTTACGACAAAATCATTGATCGGATGCATTTTAATTGGAGTCGGAACACTGATAATGGTTTTGTGATTTCAAAAAGAATGGTAAGGAAGCTGTATGCTGAATAACTATCAACTCGAATGAAATATTGCGATGCCGATAAGGACATTTACAATAAAGGTACTTGAAGAATAAGAAAAATTTTGTTTGACTTTTTGAAAAACAGGAAATATAATTACAACGAACGAGTAGCAGGTGAGCGTAAATCCAGTTTACATGCTGCTCGTTTTTATTTTGTTAAAATAGAATATTTGCCATGAAAAAGTGTGTAGCTTGTCAGCGTAAGTCCAGCTTATATGACAAGGTGCGCACTTTTTTTGTGCCAAAAAGAGAGGAGTTAAAACAAAATGGCAGAAAGAAACAAGATGAAAGATATGCCGGTGAATAAGCTGATGATCCAGATGGGGATCCCTATGATCTTATCCATGGCATTGCAGGCGGTCTATAACATTGTAGACAGTGCATTTGTAGGAAATATGAGAGTGGGCAGTGAAGCAGCATTAAATGCACTGACCCTGGTATTTCCGGTGCAGATGCTTATGGTGGCAGTAGGAATCGGAACAGGTGTAGGAACAAATGCGCTTCTTGCAAGGACACTGGGACAGGGGAACAGTAAAAAGGCTGCAAAGGTAGCAGGAAACAGCCTGTTTCTTGGTGTGATCATTTATGTGGTATGTTTATTGTTTGGCATCTTTGGTGTGAGAGCATATATTTCATCACAGACAGTTGATGCAGAAGTATTGGAAATGGGAGTCAGTTATCTGAGGATATGCTGCGTGATCTCTTTTGGTATTATTTTCTTTTCTTTATTTGAAAAGTTATTACAGGCAACGGGCCGTTCCCTTTATTCAACAATTGGCCAGGTAGTTGGAGCTGTTGTAAATATTATCCTTGATCCGGTCATGATCTATGGTATTGGACCTTGTCCCGAAATGGGAGTGGAAGGTGCGGCCTACGCAACTGTAATTGGCCAGGTAGCATCAGCAGTATTGCTGCTTATATTTCATATAAGGCTGAATAAGGAATTCGGGCATGGAGTGAAATACATGAAGCCGGATGCCGGTGTTATAAAAGAAATCTATGCAATCGGACTTCCTGCAATTATTGCGCAGGCATTGATGTCCATTATGGTTTATGTGATGAATCTGATCCTGAAATTCAATCCGTCAGCACAGACAGCTTATGGATTGTTCTATAAGGTTCAGCAGTTCGTTCTCTTCCTTGCCTTTGGCCTGAGGGATGCGATCACTCCCATCATTGCATTTGCATATGGAATGAGAAATAAAAAGAGAATTCAGGATGGGATCAAATATGGCCTGATCTATACCATTGCATTAATGATCCTGGGAATTGGGATCACAGAGCTTTTCCCTGGGGCATTTGCAACGTTGTTTAATGCGGGACAGTCAAGAGAATATTTTATCGGTGCAATGAGAGTGATCTCTGTCAGCTTTCTGTTTGCCGGAATTAACGTTGCTTATCAGGGAATTTATCAGGCATTAGATGGCGGCTTGGAATCACTGGTTATTTCACTTTTGAGACAGCTTATTATCATATTGCCATTGGCGGGAATCTTTTCATTATTTGTCAGAAATGGCCAGATGGGAATTTCACTGATCTGGTGGGCATTTCCGGTCACTGAAGTGATCGCATGTCTGGCTGGATATGTATTTTTAAAGAAAATCAGAAAAAACAGAGTTAATACTTTAATTTAAGGAGGAACTGGAAATGGCAAAAAAAATCATTACGATCAGCAGGGAATTTGGAAGCGGTGGACGTTTTATCGGTGAAGAAGTAGCAAAGAAACTGGGAATAGCCTATTATGATAAAAACATCATTAATCATATTGCAGAAGAGTCGGGTCTGTCTCCAGATTATATCCAGGAAAAAGCAGAGCTGTCTCCGAAGAAAGGATTATTTGCATATGCACTTGTAGGACGTGATATTACAGGAAAATCAGTGGAAGATATGGTGTATGAGGCACAGAGAAAAGTTATTTTAGATTTGGCTGGGAAGGAGCCCTGCGTGATCATTGGAAGAAATGCTGATTTTATCCTGAAAGACCGGGACGATGTGCTGAATGTATTTATTCATGGGGATATGCCGGAAAAAATACAGCGTATCACCCGTTTATACAATGTAGGAGAGCAGGAAGCTGTTAAAATGATGGCAGACACAGATAAAAGACGTATGGCAAATTACAACTTTTATACGGAGCAGAACTGGGGAAAAGCCAGCAATTATACGTTGTGTCTGAACAGTTCAGAGATTGGATATGATAAGTGTGAAGCAATTATCATAGAATGCAGTAAATAAAAAGTATAGATGATCCTGGATTATTTATGGTTTTGCATATGAATGATCCAGGATTAATTAATGTTAAGTAATGCAGATCGTTGGTGCGGTCATCAACATTATTTTAGATCCCATCTTTATTTTTGGATATTTCGGTTTGCCGGCAATGGGAACCAGAGGTGCGGCAATTGCTACAGTGGCAGGTCAGATCATAGCAATGCTGTTGGGATTATATTTTAATCTGACTAAAAATACAGATGTGCAGTTTGATTTTAAATGCATTAAATTAGAAAGCTATTATTTTAAGGGGATTTGCACTGTTGGAATTCCAACGATTATTATGCAATCTATGTCCAGCGTTATGTGTTTTGGCATTAACAAACTTCTTCTGGATTTTTCAACAACTTCGACAGCAGTATTTGGAGCATATTTTAAATTACAGACATTTGTGTATATGGCAGTTTTTGGATTAAATAATGCTTTGATCCCGATCGTAGCATTTAACATTGGCGCAAAACATGCAGAACGGATTAAGAAAGTTATCCGGCTTAGCGGGGCGTATTCTGCTTTGATCGGACTGGTTGGTTTGATCATAATGGAGATGCTGCCGATACAGTTAATATCAGCATTTGCACCATCAGAAGAAATGTTTTTACTGGGTGTGACTGCATTGCGTATTTTGGGACTTAGTTTTGTGTTTGGAGGAATTTCTGTTATGACCTGCTATGCTTTACAGGGCTTTTCAAGAGGAATAGCCAGTCTTTTAATTTCCGCGCTAAGGCAGGTGATCATTTTGCTTCCACTTGCATCAATTATGGGTAAGATGATGGGAATCAATGGAATATGGTGGAGCTTTCTCATCAGTGAAACAGTAACAGTTGTATTTGCAATCATTTATCTGGGAATAGCTGAAAAGAAAGAACTGTCATTTCTGGCCTCTATGCCGCTGGAACAGAGTATAGCCGAATAATGGCAGATCTGGAAAAAATGAAAGTGATGAGGTCATGGAATGTGACCTCATTATTATATGTGAACATATTCAATAAGATTATTGGAGCATAAAATTAGTATTGCTATTGTGCTGACATTCGCAAGGATTATGGCTTATGATATATGAAATAGAAGTATCCGAACAGGCTGACAGTGATTTGAGAGGAATTTTTGAATATATTGCTTTTCTTAGAGTAATGTATGCCGGACGGGACATAGACAATCAGTTAAATCTCCACACAAAGCAATAAAGGATATGGTTTAAAGCAGTCTTTCCGTTATGATCGACTGCTTTTTTCATACTCAAAATCAGAAGAAAGGACTGAATTACGATGGAAGAATGTAGCGTATTGATTGAAACGACCAAATCAGCAGAGGATAAAACTTCTCGATGGTTTGATTTATCCATTGATTATGAGCTGTTCCGTGACCAGCTCGGTGTGGAAGTTTTTTATAAAAAATTAGCACTCACCTCTTGACATTGCTAATAATAAGTGTTATATTACAGCTAGAACAAAGGAAGGGAAACAGAAAGGAACAAAGAGGCAAAGAAGTAAGATGCCAAAGGTTCCAGGAAGTTTCCAGACATCCCCGGTTCCAGAAGATAACAAGTAAAATAAAACATAGAGAGTATAGGAAAAGGAGAGATGACTTATGTTAATGCCTAGTATTTTTGGAGAAGATTTATTTGATAGTTTTATGAGAGATTTTCCATTTTATGATGATAGCGCAGAGAAGGATGTAGAAAAGAAGCTGTATGGCCGCAGAGGTAAAAACCTGATGAAGACCGATATTAAGGAACTGGAAGGCGGTTATGAGCTTGAGATGGATCTGCCTGGATTTACCAAGGATGAGATCAAGGTATCTCTGGAGAACGGATATATGACCGTCAGCGCAGCCAAGGGACTTGATAAAGACGAACAGGATAAGAAAACCGGCCGTTACATTCGTAAGGAACGTTATGCAGGTTCCTGCGAGAGAAGCTTCTATGTAGGCGAAGATATAACAGAAGAAGATATCAAGGGTGAATTTAAACATGGTATCCTGAAACTGTTCGTTCCGAAGAAGGAAGCACAGCCGAAGGTAGAAAATAAAAAATACGTAGCCATTGAAGGCTAATACAAATGACTGAAACTTCCCCGGAAAACAGTAAGGCTGCCTGGCCGGGGAAGAAACCGCAGCCATAATATAGAAGACTGAATTTGATAATAAGTAAATTTTAGATAGATAAAGGAGAGATGACTTATGTTAATGCCGAGTATTTTTGGTGAGGATATGTTTGATGACTTTATGAGAGATTTTCCATTCTTCGATGAGAATGCAGGTAATAAAATAGAGAAGAAACTTTACGGACGTCATGCAAAGAATATGATGAAGACCGATATCAAGGAACAGGAAGACGGCTACGAGCTGGAGATGGATCTTCCGGGATTCACAAAAGACGAGATTACCGCAGAGCTGAAAGATGGTTACTTAACCATCAGCGCATCCAAGGGACTTGATAAGGACGAGCAGGAGAAAGAAACCGGTAAGTATATCCGCCGTGAACGTTATGCCGGTGCGTGCCAGCGTTCCTTCTACGTTGGTGAAGATGTGACCGAGCAGGACATCAAGGCTGAGTTCAAGCATGGTATGCTGAAGCTGTTTGTTCCGAAGAAGGAAGCAAAACCGGCTGTAGAAACCAAGAAATATGTTACCATTGAAGGCTGATGCGTAAGCAGGCTGAGATGGCAGCAGAACCGCATGAGAGAAAGTGAATAAAAAGTCCACGGGCCAGTAAATGTGCTGGTCCGTGGACTTTTTGCGTGCTTGTAAAAGCCAGCGTCCGGTTGCTGTCCCATATCTGCATTTGGAATCTTAAGAAAAAAGTTTCCTTTCTTCATAAAACGATGACAATTTGGACACAATTTTATTGTTCAATAGGAGTGGCTGTAGAGATAGACACAGTTACAAATCGCATATGCATCAGCAGCCGGAAATGCTTTCAGATCGAGGAAAAACAGATTCCGTCTGCTCAAAAAAGAAAGGTTGGTTAAAATGAAAAAAAGAGCATTGATTATGATGAGCACCGCAATGATCATGGTATTTGCAGCAGCTTGTTCTTCAAAAAATACCCCGTCTGCTACAGCAGGTGAGACAACGGCTGCAGTGGCAGAGACAACACAGCAGGAGACCACAAAGGCAGAAAGCACAGCCTCTGCTGAGAGTCTGAACACAGATGAAGCAAAGGATTCAGAGGAATCTAAGGCAGATTCTGCCGCAGATCAGGAAGAAGCAAGCATGACAGGCACGATCAGCGATATCAAGGATTTCATGTTTACCATCACATTTGATGGTCAGGATTACGGCTTCAGCTTTGATCAGAATGAGAAGCCACAGGGGTTAGACAGTGTGAAGGATGGTGATACCGTGATGGTAACCTATACCGGTACGGTAAATACCGTGGATGCCTTTACCGGAAAAATCCTTTCTGTTGAAAAAGTAGACTAAGAGGAAAACGTTTGGCAGGTCTGTACAGTGAATGTTCAGATCTGCCAAATAACATTATATGCTTCAGGAAGCACTGTAGGAATCTACCGTATGGTATAGCAGTTGCTTCCTTTTTTTATTACCGTTCCGTCCCTCTTTTTAATGGTGGCGTTTGCGCTGCCTTCACCGCCGTTGTCATCCGGTCCGCCCTTGCCGTCCGGCGCTTCTTTGCCATCTGGCGCGCCATTTCCGTTATTGTTTTCATTCTGTCCGTCCTGATCTTTGTTTGATGTGCCCAGTATAAAGAACAAAGCGTTAAATTCACAAAATGTTCATAAAAACAATAAAATTCTGATAAAATGAGAAAAAAAGAAATATTTTGCAACAAATCAACTGTACGAGTGCGGAAAAAAATGGTATGATGCAAGAAAGAAAATAAACTGGGAAACAGCTTTATCGTTGAGTTTTAAGGATAATAGAGTAATGATCAGACAAAATCTTATATAAAGGGGGAACCAATCATGGCAGATTATATTATGGCACTGGACGCGGGGACAACCAGCAACCGCTGTATTCTTTTCAATAAAAAGGGCGAGATCTGCAGCATGGCGCAGCGGGAATTTCACCAGTATTTTCCACAGCCGGGCTGGGTGGAGCATGACGCGGATGAGATCTGGGCCAGCATGCTGGGAGTGGCCGTGGAGGCTATGAGCCGCATTGGCGCAGAAGCAGCAGACATTGCGGCAATCGGTATCACCAATCAGAGAGAAACCACCATTGTATGGGATAAGGAGACTGGTGAACCCATTGCCCACGCCATTGTCTGGCAGTGCCGCCGTACCGCAGCCTACTGCGATTCTCTGAAGGAACAGGGCTATATGGACAGCTTCCGGAAGAAAACGGGACTTGTCATTGACGCGTATTTTTCCGCTACCAAGATCAAATGGCTGTTAGACCATGTGCCGGGAGCAAGGGAGCGGGCGGAGAAGGGTGAGCTTTTGTTTGGCACAGTGGAAACCTGGCTGATCTGGAAGCTGACCAAGGGCGCGGTACATGTAACCGATTACTCCAATGCTTCCCGCACGATGCTGTTCAATATCAATACTCTGCAGTGGGATGATGAAATCTTAAAGATCCTGGATATTCCAAAATGCATGCTGCCGGAGCCGAAGCCTTCAAGTTGCGTATACGGGGAGACAGATCCTTCTTATCTGGGCGGAGCCATTCCTATTGCCGGGGCAGCAGGTGACCAGCAGGCGGCGCTGTTCGGTCAGACTTGTTTTGAGGCGGGTGAAGCGAAGAATACCTATGGAACAGGCTGTTTCCTGCTTATGAACACCGGAGAAAAGCCGGTATTCTCCCGAAACGGGCTGGTCACCACCATTGCCTGGGGACTGGACGAAAAGGTGAATTATGCGCTGGAGGGTTCCATCTTCGTGGCCGGGGCGGCGATTCAGTGGCTGCGGGATGAGCTGCGGCTGATCGATTCGGCAGAGGATTCCGAGTATATGGCAAAAAAAGTGAAGGATACCAACGGCTGCTACGTGGTTCCGGCCTTCACCGGTCTTGGCGCTCCGCATTGGGATCAGTACGCCAGAGGAACTATTGTGGGTATTACCCGGGGTGTGAACAAATACCACATCATCCGGGCTACACTGGAGTCTATTGCCTACCAGGTACATGACGTACTGGTGGCCATGAAAGCGGATTCCGGTATTGACCTGACTTCCCTGAAGGTTGATGGCGGAGCCAGTGCCAACAATTTCCTGATGCAGACCCAGGCAGACTTTATCCAGGCACCGGTGAAGCGACCCTCTTGTGTAGAGACAACCGCCATGGGCGCGGCATATCTGGCGGGACTTGCAGTGGGATACTGGAAGAATCAGGAAGAAGTCAAGGAAAATCAGGAGACAGACCGGATCTTTACGCCGGAACTGGATGAAAAGACCCGCAGGACCATGGTCCGCGGGTGGGAGAAGGCGGTTCGCTACGCATACGGCTGGGCGCGGGAACGCTGAGTGCCACAATCGGATCAGGCTGCAGGAAGTGCAGTCTGGTGATAAAAAACACCGGAGCGCTGGGCATAAGGCTCAGGACTTTGGCGGTGCAAAAAAGTCACGTTCAATAAACAGGCATACATTGTCGACAAAGCTGTCCGGGTCACAGGGTTCTTCCTGATCGAGATAGCACTGTACAATATTAAAATAAAAATCTGTCATCAGGCTGGTGAATATAGGGGCAGGAAGCTTCAAGCGATAGCCCTTTTGTTCAGCAGCCTGAATTTTATCATTCATAATGCGGATGAGGCCGGTACGGATGATGCGCATCAGGTCACCGTCCTGATTGGCATGGTAGATTTTCTGGTACAGAATCCGGTTCTCGCCGATAAGACGCAGCAGGATCAGCAGGAAGTCCCGCACGGAAGTGCGGTTGGTGAAATACATGACATCTTCATTCAGGCCAAGCTCATCCAGCATGGAGCCAAGGCAGTAATGGAGCAGGTCATATTTATCCTCAAAATAGCGGTAAAACGTAGAACGGGAAATCAGTGCGGTATTGCAGATGTCGGTCAGTGTGAGCTGCTCAAAGGGCAGGGCTGCAAGCTGGGAAAAGAGAGCACCCTTCAACAGCGCGTAGGTGCGGCGGGCGGTAATACTGGTTTTCCGGGATGTAGACTGTGCCATGATAACCTCCATGATCGATGAATTTGCGCATGAAAAACAGAACAGGTTCACAATGTATAAAACTGGACAAATCTAAAACAAGTGTCTCATTATGAACATTTCAAATAAAACTGATACTTGTGTATTTTAACATATACATAGATAATAATGCAATAAAATGAAGAGGAATTCTGGAGGTTTTTATGGATTATCGAGATAAATTGCACAAAAACAAAGGGTTCTTAACGAACCCTTTGCGTGTCGCACTTTTTGCGGTTGGGTTGGTGCTGCTGCATCAGCCGGTGGCGGCGCTTGCGGCGACGGCTTCTACCATTGAGGCAGGAAGCGGTGCTGTGGCAGAGACAAAGCCGGCGTCTGTATATGGAACGACAAAAGTAATTGATTCAGAAGAAACAGAAACGGCCCGGGCAAACTGGGTAAAGGAGGGCGACGACTGGTATTATCTCCTGCCGGACGGCAGCAGGAACCGGCAGGATCTGCAATTTGACAATGCCCTTTATAAATTTAACTGGAACGGCTCTTTAAAGACCGCCCAATGGGTACCGAATACCGGAGGCGGTGCTTATCCGGTGTTCTGTTATGATGAGGAAACACAGTTCCTGTTCGATCAGCTAAATGATGAGAAACGGGATCTGTATTTTGAGGAATACCCGGACCGGGAAGAAGACTACAGTGGTGATGAAAAGACACAGTACGACCGTTATGCCGGATTCCTCATGGACGAGAAGCTGAATCAGGCAGCAGCTTACCGCCTGGAAGCGGCTCTGGTCAATGGCTACAGCGGTGACGCGATTCCCGGTGAGGGAACCTTAAAGGATTACCTGGGAAAAATTTCCTACCGGAAAAATTCCAGCTGCAGGGAGCTTTACCTGCGGGGGCGGGAGGATGCGGATGACGCCTTTGACAGGCTCATCGGCAAGACCCAGGACAAATACGATTCCAGCGGAAAACGGAAAGATTCCCTGGATTATTACCGACGTATCGGCATGGCCCATGCAGAGAAAGACGGAGAACACTATTTTATGGTGATCCTGATGCGGTAGAAATGAAAAGAAAAAGGGAAAGAGGAGCAGAGATCAGTTATGGAAGACAAAAAATCCCTGAAAGATAAATTAAAAGCGCATCTGCCCCACAAAAGGGGAGCGGAAGAGAAGCAGAAAAAAGGCGCGGAGGATACCGGCTTTACCATTCGCCTGGCACGTTTTATCATTGAAAAGCGTGCCTGGATCGAGTCGGTGTTCGTTGCAGGCTGTATTTTCTGCGCAATTGCCATGCTGTTTGTGAATGTAAACTACGACCTGACCAAATATGTTCCTTCCACGGCCCAGTCCAGCATGGGACTGGATGTGATGAAGAAGGAATTTGGATATCCGGGAACAGCCCGGCTGATGCTAAAGGATGTAAGCCTGTACGAGGCAAAGCAATATAAAGATAAGATCCAGGCCATTGATGGTGTGGATCAGGTCCTCTGGTGCGACACCACGGTTAATGTCTACGCAGGAGAAGATTTCATCAATATGGATGATATCAAAGACTACTACAAAGACCGCTGTGCGGTTATGGATATCACTTTTGATGAGGAATCAGATTCCCCGAAGACCGAAGCAGCTATCGATGAGATGAAAGCCATCACCGGAGACAAGGGCTGCTATGTCGGTATGGCAGTGCAGAACAAATCCCTGATCCAGACTACCCATGAGGAGATGAACAAGATCCTGGTGGTCGCGGTCATCATGATTTTTGTGGTACTTTGTCTGGCGACCACCGCATGGACAGAGCCGATCCTGTTTTTGCTGGTCATGGGTGTGGCGGTACTTTTGAATAAGGGAACCAATATATTCATCGGTACGATTTCCTTTCTGACCGATAATGTAGCCATCATTTTACAGCTGGCAACCTCCATGGACTATTCCATTTTCCTGCTGGATGCCTACATGAACTGGCGTGATACCGGACTTTCGGAGGAGGAAGCCATCGTCAAGGCAGTTGAGGAAGCCATCAACTCCATTTTTGCCAGCAGCCTGACTACCGTAGTCGGCTTCCTGGCGTTAGTTACCATGAAATTCAACATTGGCTTTGATATGGGACTGGTTCTGGCAAAGGGTATCATCTTCAGTCTTCTGACGGTGGTACTGTTCATGCCGGCCATGATCCTGAAATTTACCAGATGGAATGATAAGACCAAGCATCGTTCCTTTTTCCCGGATTTTACAAGGCTTGGAAGGGGCGTGTACCGCATCCGTTATCTGGTTCTGGCGGCGGTGCTTCTCATTACCCCGCCTGCTTATGTGGCTCAGCAGATGAACAATTTCCAGTACGGAAACAGCGCTGTGGGCGGTGCTCTGGGAACTCAGGTATACGCGGATGATCAGGAGATCACCGCAAAGTTCGGCCGAAGCAATATGATGCTTCTGATCTATCCGAACACGGATCCGGTGGCAGAAAAGAGGCTGTCCGATGATCTGGAAGCTCTTCCATATGTCAAGAATGTAACTTCCATGGCCAACACACTGCCGGAGGGCATACCGGAGGATTTCCTTCCGGATTCTACCGTCAGCCAGCTTCACACGAAGGACACGGCACGGATGCTTTTATACATAAGAACCAAGGGCGAGAGTGACAAATCCTTCGAATATACGGATCAGATCCGGGATCTCATGAAGAAATATTATCCGGAGCATTCGTACGTGGTCGGAGAGACTCCGTCTACCCAGGATATAAAGGAAACAATTACGGACGATAACGCGCGGGTAAATCTGCTGACGCTGCTGGGTGTATTCCTGGTTGTAGCTTTCAGCTTTAAGTCAGTTCTGATCCCGATCGTGGTTATGATCCCGATTGAAGTTGCCATCTTCATCAACATGGCAGTTCCGTATGTGCAGGGCGTGGATATGATCTACATGGGTTACATTATTGTCAGCAGTATCCAGATGGGTGCGACGGTAGACTACTCGATCCTGCTTACCAACAATTATATCGCGAAGCGTGCAACACTTCCGAAGAAGGAGGCCTGCATTGAGGCGGTGACCCGGTCCTGTTCCTCTGTTTTTACATCCGGCGGCATCATCACCCTGGCAGGATATATTGTATATCTGATTTCTACGACGGCGGCCATTGGAGATCTGGGACATCTGATCGGACGAGGAGGCTTCCTGAGTCTGGTCCTGGTACTGACTCTGCTTCCGGCACTTCTGGTGCTGACTGACGGACTGGTCATTGAGAAAAAATGGAAAGGCTCCAGAAGAAGAATCCGCGAGCGCTATGTGACCAGAAGGCAGCAGTTCCATGAGCGGGCAGAGCAGATCCGGACGAAGCTGGAAGAACACAGGAAAGAGAAATAAGGGCAGCAGGAGGAGAATGTCATGAAGAAAAGATATCAGAGACTGGGTGTCATGGGACTGGCGGCAGTCATGGCATGTACCGGCACGGTTCTGCCGGTGCTTGCCGGCCAGGCATCTGTGGCTGTAGATGAAAATATGTATGTAAACCTGGATTACTATGGAAACGTAGACCGGGTCAATGTGGTGAAGGGCTGTGATCTGAATGGCCAGACCACCTTCACCGATTATGGCAATTACACAGCGGTGACCAACATGTCCGATTATACGGAGCCGGTCATTGAGGGAAACAAGGTAACCTGGAACGTGTCTCCGGATTACAAGGGGCGCTTCTATTATAAAGGCGAGCTGGATGCGAAGAAGGTGGCACTCCCATGGAACTTTGATGTTTCCTATAAGCTGAATGGCGTGCCGAAAAATGCAGACGAGCTGGCGGGTGCTTCCGGACTCATTGAGATCCATATCGACGCGAAGTTTAACGACAGTGCGGATGTGAATGAATATTATAAGAACAACTTTGTTCTGGCTGTAGCAGTTATGGTGGATACCAATGACTGTTACAGCCTGGAAGCAGACGGTGCTCAGAAACAGACCATCGGCGGCAACAGCGCCGTTGTGTTTACGGCGCTTCCGGGCGAGGATGGAGACTTCACCGTCCGCATCGGCACCGACAGCTTTGAGACCAGCGGCGTGTTCATGGCCATGACTCCGTTAACCGGCAGTGATTTAGAGCACGTGACTGACTTAAAGGAAGCAAAGGATACCTGGAAAGAGAGCGGCGATCAGATGCACGACAGCATGCAGCAGATGGCTTTGTCTGTTGAGGCCATGCGGGACGGCATTCATTCTTTACAGAGCGGCATGAACTCTGCGGAGGGCGCAAGACAGGCCTGGAGTGGTTCAAAAGACAGTATTCTGGCAGGCAATGACCGTGTGATTGAGACCTTAAGCGCTGTCTCGGATCAGCTGGAAGCGATGATCCCGCATATCGAGACCGCCAAGGAGGCGGCAGATGTAGCGCATGACAGCCTGGGCGATATCGTAAACACGGTGCGCGAGATGCAGGATCCGTTAAATAAGCTGCACAGTGCACTGAAGGGAATCAAGAGTGGGTCGGAAGATATGTCCGGCCAGGTTTCTCCGCTGAATCAGCTGATGCAGCAGATCATTGCGCTGGACGCAACGCTGCAGGCCAGCGAGCAGGCTTATGTAACGGCTCTTGGAACCATGGGTGTCAGCCTTCAGAATGTGGATGATGACTATTATATGGACGAGGACTGGGAGGTCGATCTTTACGATGACCGCGCTGCCTCCCCGAGCAATGCCGGAAGCACCGGCAGTGTATCTGGTGTGGCAGGCGGCATCACCCTGAATCAGCTGGAGCTTTTGCAGACTCTGATGGCGAAGAAAGCAGCACTGGAGAAATTGTCCGCAGCCAGCAGCAAACTGGCTTCTGAGCTTTCCGGCCTTTTGGACGATGTGGCAGATGCAGCCAAATACACCTCTGAGCTGACGGACAGCCTGGAGATGCTGACGGAGGACACAGCAGCCCTGTATGATTCGATGGACAGCTACTATCCGGATCTGCAGGCATCTCTGGATGATTCAGAGGAGCTGTTAAACCGTACCACCGAAGCCATGAATACCAGTATCAGTACGGCGGCGATCGTACAGAATACCTGGATGCGGCTACCCGCGACAGTATCCGCGGTACCCTGGAGCTTCTGGATAAGAGCTTAAGCGTGCTGGACAGCACCGCTTCCATCCGCCATGCAGGCGTGACCATGAAGGAGGCCATCGATAAGGAATGGGATGACTTAGATGGAGATACCCGTTTCCTGAACATGGATCCGAAGGCGGAGAAGGTATCCTTCACATCCGATGAGAATCAGGAGCCGGAATCCGTACAGATCATCCTGCGCACCGCAGAGATCAGCCTGGATGATGATGACGAGGCTCTGGATGCGGAGACTGAGGCAGCAAGCCAGAGCCCGCTGCGCCGGATCTGGATCGTGATCGTGAAGATGTGGAAAGCATTTGTGGAAATCTTCCGGAACAGATAGAAAAACTGTGGATAAAGGGAAAATTGGACAGGGGGTTTAGAAGCATATGAAAGGAAACCGAATCATAACCATAGGACGTCAGATCGGAAGCGGCGGCAGTGAGATTGGCATGGAGGTGGCAAAACGCCTTGGAATTCAATGCTATGACAGGCAGCTGATCGAGATGGCCTGCGATTACGGAGAACTGGATCAGGATATTCTTGCGGAAGCGGAGGAGAAGCGGCCGAATCCATTTCTTTACTCTGTGCCGCGTCAGATGCAGAATGATAAGACCGGAAGAGGCATTGCCATCAATGACATGGTATTTAATCTGCAGTCGGAGGTCATCCGGCAGCTGGCAGAGAAGGAGTCCTGTGTGATCATTGGCCGCTGTGCCGATTATGTGCTGCGGGAGCAGCCGGGCGTGACTTCCGTATTTATCTATGCAGATATGAATGTCCGGATCGCGTGTCTTATGGAAAGACGCAGGATCACCCGGGATGAGGCCATTACGCTGATCAAAAAGACTGACAAGAGCCGCCGGAATTACTATGAATGTTATACCGGGAAACGCTGGGGTGCCGGTGCCAGCTATGATGTCACCTTAAACAGTGCGGAGCTTGGCCTGGATACCTGTGTGGATCTGATCTGCAGTCTTTATGAACGGAAACAGGAAGGAGATGCACAAGCGCGATGAAACAGACCACGAGACGCTTTCTGGTGAGTGTGGCTGCGGTGCTGCTTTCCATTGGAACAGCAGCGACGATCTATGCGGCCTCCGATAAGAGCAAGGTAGGAAAGATCAGCCTGGTATTTGATTCTGATCTTGGCATCGGTGTGGATGGAAATGCGCTTTCCGTTACCTCGGAGGGTGAGAATACGGATCGTTACTATATCAGTGATACAGAGGTTGTAAATGAAGATCCGAATGATTTCAGCGACAGCAATCCGCCGGAGATCGAGGTGACTCTGGTGGTGGCAGATGAGGACCGGTGGTATTTTGCCGGTGCTTCTTCCGATGCGTTCCGCTTAAACCTGGCAGCTTCGTCAAAGAACCGCTACGACAAGGTTCAGTTTATCAGCGCAAAACGCTCGGAAAAAAACGCGATGCTGACACTGCGGGTAAAGCTGATCTATGATAAGAAGTCAAAGCTTGATAATCGTTCCGCCATTTCCCTTGCGCAGAATGATGTCGCTTCCCCGGCCGGTTTTGGCTGGGACAGCGCACATCCGGGAACCGCATCCTGGAATGCGGAGGAATCCGCACGCTATTACCAGATCCAGCTGGTCAGAAACGGCATTGATACCGGCATCATGCGTTCGGTATACAAAAACCATTATGATTTTTCATCCCAGATGACAGAGCCGGGGGAGTACTGCTTCCGTGTCCGTACCGTGCGCCAGAGCAGCCACAACAAGAGTGAGTGGGTGACCTCAGAGATATGGACAGTGGCCGCAGCGGAAAACGAGGAAAACAGATCGGATGTGGTCAATGCCGGGACAGAGTAAAACCAGATTGCAAATAGGATATTGAGTTTTGCGTGTGTTTCCTGTATGATGGATGTGCGCAGCGAAGAAAACAGACGGCTGTAGATGTGGCCGTCTGTTTTTTCGATGCAGAAGCAGGAAACGGAAAATATTTTGTCCATGGAACGCGGGAAGATGCGGCATGGACAGGATTTGACACGCTACAGGAGTGAATCATATGAATGAATTAACCATAGAAGAATTTGACGCCCTTTCCACGGACACCTATGTGCTTTATGATATCCGAAGCACGGATGAGATCAATCATGGTGCCATCAAGGGAGCTATCGCCAGTTCCGCGGAAGAACTGGAAGAAAATCCGCCGGAAGAGAAAGGCAAAAAAATCATCATCTGCTGCAGCCGCGGCCGCGTGAGCCGCGATGTGGCAGAGAATCTCTGCGAGCAGGGCTATGACGCAGTCAGCTTAAAGGGCGGCTACATTGCCTGGCTCATGGCCGAGATCAAAAAGCAGGAGGCAGACGAGATCTGCGATTCCGTGGAAAAAAGCCTGCGCAAGAAATTCCACAAGAACATTTTCAGCAAATTCGCGAAAGCCATCAATCAGTACGAACTGGTGAAGGAAGGCGACCGCATTGCGGTCTGCATCTCCGGCGGCAAAGATTCCATGCTGATGGCCAAGCTGTTTCAGGAGTTAAAGAAGCACAACAAATTCCCGTTTGAGGTGAAGTTCCTGGTTATGGATCCGGGCTACAGTCCGGAGAATCGCCAGGTCATCGAGGAGAATGCCCGGAAGTTAAAAATTCCGATTCAGATTTTCGAGTCCGACATTTTCGATGCGGTATACACTATCGAGAAATCCCCGTGCTATCTCTGTGCCCGCATGCGCCGCGGACATCTTTACACCTTCGCGAAGCAGCTGGGCTGTAACAAAATCGCCCTGGGCCATCATTATGATGATGTGATCGAGACCATCCTCATGGGCATGCTCTACGGCGCCCAGGTCCAGACCATGATGCCGAAGCTCCACAGCACCAATTTCGAGGGTATGGAGCTGATCCGTCCGCTGTATCTGGTACGCGAGGATGATATCAAGGCGTGGAGAGATTACAACAACCTGCATTTTATCCAGTGCGCCTGCAAGTTCACCGACACCTGCACCACCTGCAATAATGAGGAAAACCTGTCCAAGCGTGTGGAAGTCAAGGAACTGATCCGAACCTTAAAAGCGAAGAATCCATTTGTGGAGAGCAATATCTTTAAAAGCGTGGAGAATGTCAATCTCGATACGGTCGTAGCCTACAAGCAGGGCGGCGTGCGCCATCATTTCCTGGATACCTATGACCGGGAACCGGAGACTGCAAAACCGTGCTGCTCAGACGCAGCAGACGATTAAACGGTCCTCTTTACTTGCGGTATGACCTGTGTTATACTTGGGATAATTATGAGTGTGGGCAGGTTATTTCAAAAGCATTGTGCAGGAAGGTAAAATAAAGAACGGGAGGCGTTTGCAAATGGATATCATGATTTTTCTTGGCTGTATCCTGCTGCTGGTATTGTTTGTTGTTGTAGCAGTGGTAACCAGTATGTTAGGCACCATCGGTGCCATTGTGGCAGAGGAAGATGACGAAGAATAAGCTGTACAGAGAAAAGAATCCGGACAATTTCGGATTCTTTTTTTCTGCCATGATCCAAAGGAAGCCTGACAAACTGTCTATCGATGATGGAAGAATGACCGCGATACGCGGACAAAAAGAAAAAACGACCGCATCACACGGAAAACATATAAGAAATGTGTGGAAATTAAAATTCCCTCTTGCATTTACATATATACATCGTTATAATGGCCATAGCTTTAAGATTTTACTGAATTAATGTGGCAGATGATACAAAAAATTGTCAAACCGGATATTACAAAGAAGCAGGGACGTATTATCGGAGAAAGATTGGTCTCGGTATACCTCCCTTTTTGTGTGTCACGGTGTCCGGATAGCGGTTTCGGCTGGGAAATCTGAAACGCATCATAGAATTCGGTATCACAAAAGAAGCATAAAGCGAAAACGAGGAAAGAAGGAAACAAACATGAGAAAGACACTGGCAGGAATTGTCCTGAGCTGTGTGCTTGCAGCGTCCCTCACTGCATGCGGCGGTTCCGGAAATTCTACAAGCACTTCCGCAGCAGAGACTTCTGCAGCAGCTGGCGGCAGCACATCCGCAGCAGCAACCACTGAGAGCGGCGACAAGGTTATACGTGTCGCAGCAGTAGATCCGCAGGTAGCACTGGATCCGCAGCAGTTTACCTACAGCATCGTAATGAAAATTACCGATAACATTACCGAATCCCTGCTGACTACCACATCCGATGGACTGGTTCCGACTCTTCTGGCAGCTATGCCGACCATTTCCGATGACAACATGACCTACAGCTTCGAGCTGCTTCCGGATGTAAAATTCCATGATGGAACGACTCTGAAGGCTTCCGATGTTAAGTATTCTTACGAGCGTCTGATCAAAATGGCAAAGATGGCAACCCTGCTTGAGAATGTGGTTGGTTACGACGAGATGAGCGCAGGTACAGCAGATGAGCTGTCCGGTATCGAGGTTCAGGACGATACCCACTTCACCATTCAGTTAAAGAAACCGTACGCACCGTTCCTTTCCGTTCTGTCTACCGCATACTGCGCAATCTATCCGCAGGAGGCATGTGAGGCAGCTGGCAACAACTGGGGTATGACCACCCTGATCGGTACCGGCGCATTCAAGCTTGACAGCTATCAGACCGGTGTTGGCGCAACCCTTTCCCGTTTCGATGATTACCATGGCGGCGCAGTAGCACTGTCCGGTCTGGACTACAAGTTCATCGAGGATGTTAACACCCAGGTCCTTGAGTATCAGAAGGGTAATGTAGACTATGTAGATGTTGATCCGTCCATCTACCCGGTATACTCCAGCAACCCGGATCTGAAAGATCAGATGCATGGCTTCCAGCCGACTGGCTGCTACAGCCTGACTGTAAACAGCAAGACCTATGACGATCCGAAGGTAAGAGAGGCCATTGCGCTTTCCATCGACCGTAAGGCTATCTGCGAGAGCATCCTTCACGGCACTGCAACCGTTCCGACCTCTTACATTCCGGCTGGTATCATCGGTCATGATGACAGCCTTCCGGAGTTTGAGTATGATCCGGAGCAGGCAAAATCCCTTCTTGCTGAGGCAGGATATCCGAATGGCATTGACCTTCGCGTAACCGTAAACACCAAATATCAGGGCAACGTAGCAATCGCAACCGCATTCCAGCAGCAGGCAAAGGCAGCAGGCATCAACGTAGAGGTTGAGCAGGTTGACTCTGCGGCATGGTCCGATATGAAGAAGAACGGCGGCGTTGACTGCGGTATCTCCAACTGGTATGTAGATTACTCTGATCCGGAGAGCATGCTGTACCCGATGACCAAGACCGACACCAACTCCAGCTTCTGGCACAATGCCGAGTTCGATAAACTCATGGATGAGGGTATCGCAACCACCGATGAGGCAGAGCGTCAGGAAATCTACAAAAAAGCAGAGCACATCATGACCAGAGAAGACTGGGCAACCACTCCTCTCTACAATGAGACCAAGTTCTATCTGTTAAATCCGCGCATCACCGGATTTGAGATGGATGCGACCTTCCGTATGTTCTGGAAGAATGCTGATATTCAGTAATTACTGCGGCAACAATTAAAAATGTTTAGAGAAACAGGGGGGCTGCGCATTTTGGCAGTTCCTCTGTTCGCATGTAGGAGAAAATAAAATGCTTTCATACACAGGAAAACGTCTGCTCCAGACGATCTTTGTTCTTCTGGGCATCAGCTTGATCACGTTTGTTCTGCTTCAGGTAGTACCGGGTGACCCGGTTGCCCTGATGTTAGAGAAACGTGCAGATCCGGAGACCATCGCCAAAGTGCGTAAGGAGCTCGGTCTGGATCTGCCATACTATGTACAGTATCTGAATTTTATAAAAGGCGCCATCCATCTGGATTTCGGTACCTCCTATTTCACCAAGGAGGTTGTTACCGATGCGCTGTTCCGCTGCTTTAAGGTAACCGTAAAGCTGGCATGCATGTCCTTTATCTTCGCTTCTGTTATTGGTATTCCGTGCGGAATTTTTGCAGCAGTCAAGAGAGGAAAAGGTATCGATACCGTTGTTATGGTACTCTCTATCGTCGGTGTATCTGCACCGGCATTCTGGGTAGCGATCATTCTGCAGATCCTTTTCGGCTTAAAGCTGAACGTTCTGCCGATCTCAGGATTCGATACGCCTGCATCTTACATACTTCCGAGTCTTGCGCTGGGTGCGCGTTACGCAGGAAATATTGCGCGAATCACCAGAACCAGTATGTTGGAAGTACTGGGACAGGATTACATCCGTACCGCGAAGGCAAAGGGTGCCATGCGCTGGGCCGTTATCTTGAAGCACGCCCTGAAAAATGCCATGATCCCGATCGTAACTCTCGTAGGTACCGATTTTGGTTACATGCTGACAGGATCCATGCTGATCGAAAAGGTATTCTCCATTCCGGGAATCGGTAAGCTGGCAGTAGATGCCATGTCCAACCGTGACCTCCCGCTTCTGGAGGGCACCGTTATGTACATCGCATTTGTATTCGTTGTCGTAAACCTGATCGTTGATGTTTCCTATGCATTTCTGGATCCGCGAATCCGCTACGGGAAAGGAGCAGCATAAGAGATGGCTAAGAAATTACTTGGATTTTTTAATAAACAGAAACAGTTTGAGCAGGATGTTATGGAAAACGGCATGCAGTATTCCAGCTTCTACGGAGATAGCCTGCGCCGTTTAAAGAAGAACAAAATGGCAATGTTCTGCGCATGTGTACTGATCCTGCTGGCACTGATGGCAATCTTCGCTCCGCTCCTCGCACCGTATGATCCGACCTATCAGGATTACAGCGCTGTGCTTGGCGGACCGTGCAAGGCACATCCGTTCGGAACCGATGAATTCGGCCGTGACATCTTATCCCGTATCATCTACGGTTCCAGAGTATCCATCAGTATCGGTATCGTGGCACAGATCATCGCTTCTATCGTAGGCGTAACCTTAGGTTCCCTGGCCGGTTACTACGGCGGCTGGATCGACAGCCTGATCTCCCGTGTCATGGAGATCTTCCAGGCATTCCCGGATCTGATCTTCGCCATGGCGATCATGACCTTCATGGGTAAGGGTGTCCTGAACCTGTTTATCGCCCTGGGCCTTCTGACCTGGGTCCGCACCGCGCGTATGATCCGCGGTTCTGTCATGCAGTTAAAAGAAAAAGAATACGTAGAGGCAGCCCGCGCCTGCGGAGCATCTACCTACTGGATCATCATGAAGGAACTGGTTCCGAACTGCCTGTCCACCATTATCGTCCTGGTTACCCTTGGTATCCCGAACGCAATCATGTACGAGGCATCCTTAAGCTTTTTGGGCATCGGTATCCAGCCGCCGACTCCGTCATGGGGCAATATGATCAGTGCGGCACAGACCTTTATCAGCTACCGCCCGGTATACAGCATCATGCCTGGTGTGGCTATCATGATCACAGTTATCGCATTCAATATCTTCGGTGACGGTTTACGAGATGCACTGGATCCGAAGCTGAGAAGTTAGGAGGTATGAGAGATGGCAGAGAATATTTTACAGGTAAAAAATTTAAAAACCTACTTTCATACTGAGGCCGGACTTGTGAAAGCGGTTAACGATGTTTCCTTCAATGTGGAAAAGGGTAAGACCCTCGGCATTGTAGGTGAGTCCGGCTGCGGAAAAAGTATCACTTCCTTATCGATCATGGGTCTGGTAGAGCGTCCCGGTAAGATCGAGGGCGGTGAGATCCTGTTTGAGGGGGAAGACCTCTTAAAGATGACGGAGGCTCAGATGCGCAACATCCGCGGCAAGAAGATTGCCATGATCTTCCAGGAGCCGATGACATCCTTGAATCCGGTTTATACCATCGGACAGCAGCTGATCGAGGCCCTGCTCCTTCATGAGAAAATGACCAAGCAGGAAGCAAAAGCCCGCGCCATCGAGATGTTAAAGCTGGTTAAGATCCCGCTTGCGGAGCGCCGTTTCGACGAGTACCCGCATCAGCTTTCCGGCGGTATGCGTCAGCGTGTCATGATTGCCATGGCACTCTGCTGTAATCCGGCTATGCTGATCTGTGATGAGCCGACTACTGCGCTGGACGTAACCATTCAGGCGCAGATCCTGGACCTCATCAATGAGTTAAAAGAAAAGACCGGAACCTCCGTTATGATGATTACCCACGACCTGGGTGTCATCGCAGAGGTTGCGGATGATGTTATGGTTATGTACGCAGGCAAGGTCGTTGAGCACGCAAGCTGCGACCAGATCTTTGACAAGCCGATGCATCCGTATACGGACGGACTGATGAAGTGCATTCCGAAGCTGGATGATGACGACACCAAAGAGCTGAGCGTTATCAAGGGCATGGTGCCAAGCTTTGATGATATGCCGGCAGGCTGCGCGTTCTGCCCGAGATGTCCGCAGGCCCGCGAGATCTGCCGTCAGAAAATGCCGGAGTTAGTCGAAGCCGAGGGCCGCAAAGTGCGCTGCTTTAAATATACGAAGGAGTGGGAGGAGAACATCTGATGAGTGAAGTAAATGAAAAGACCCCGCTTCTGGAGGTCCGGAACCTGCGGAAACTGTTCGCGGGAAAATCTTCCTTCTTCCAGAAAGATAAGTCATGGATCAAGGCGGTGGACGATGTATCCTTTACCCTGAATCCGAAAGAAACCCTGGGTGTGGTTGGTGAGTCTGGCTGCGGTAAGTCTACCATGGGCCGCATTGCTTCGTCCACATCGATCATCGGATGCTGCCTCTGAAGAGATTTTAAAATTTTTCTTGCCTCCTGTGTACTTCTGGCACTCATCTCTATCTGCATTTTCCCATCCGGCAGCTTCTCAACCCTGACCTCCGGTTTCTTTAAGACCGGCTTACATCCCGGTGCCAGATCATATTTTTCTTTCTCTGATGTCTGGATCACCTGATTTTCTCCCCGGTACCGTTTTACGTCTAATTGTGATGCCGCAAATTTTAAGGTGTCCGCCAGTGCTGCATCCGCTTCTTTCCCAAATTTATTATTGCACTTCTTACATAAAAGGTCCTTTGAATGCAAATGACCGCCCAGCGAATTCAAAATAATGTGCTCATCGGAGGCATTTGCTTCTGTTAAAGTTTCATTACAGATCAAACAATTCATATATGATTCTCCTGCTTATACCTTGGGTTTTAGATGCCATGTGCGTAACCACTTCCTCGCACGCATGAAAAATCCCCCGTCAGATTTCTCCAACGGGGTTCACTGTTAAATTATAGTCCTGGGAAAAGGATTCTCATGTAATCTCTGCCGCCGTAAATCACACGGTCAACATAAACTACATTGTTTGGTCTTAAACGGTAAAAGGCAAGATAATTCTTGAACACAACATAGCGGTACCCACTATCAAGTCCGTTTTCAAATACCAGCTTTGCACCAGACTCAGGAAAGGATACAATTCCATCTACTTTATCCATGATGCCATCTACGGTATTCTGAGCAGCACTTGGATTACAGAGTTCAAACTCGATATAATCCCATATCTCATCAAGGTCCTTTAATGCTCTCGGAGAATAGTCGATTTTACTTTGCATTCGCACGGGCCCTGAAGTGGTTTCTTACATCTTCTGAAGAAATCCAGCCTTCTTCCTCTCCTGATCTTCTGCCCTCAGCCAGCTCACACATCAGGCGAAGCTGTGCCTGCATCCGATCATACTTTTCTGCCTTTTCTCTCTGCTCTTCCTGCTCATCAATATTCATGACTGTATAACAGCCACGCCCATTTTTAGTCAGATATAAAGGCTTTCCAACCTGAACGGTTTCGAGAACAGTCGCATAATTTCTCAAATCAGAAATCGGTTTGATGTTCGGCATAATAAAGCCCCCTTTCTTGGTTTCTGCTTTTATTATACCTCTTGTCTGTGTCAAATTCAACATCTTATTTAGTGCTAAATTTTACAATTCTCTCTTAGAAGACATCCATGTCATGTTGAGAGACCAACTCTTTGTACGGATAGTCGTCGCTAAGCGGCAGAAAAAGAGCTATACTTAAATTGAGAAATTATACTCAAAGGAGGTATGCTCTATGAGTGGATATAATATTGACATTGCCGATATGCAGTGCTGGGTCTTTCGGATGGCTCAAGCCAAATGGAAAATGGCTCCCAGCGACTGCACAGAACTGTTTAAGAAATACGACATTCTCGGATTTATCGCTGACTGCTATGACATTCTTCATTTGAATAGCTACGAATGTGCTTTGCATGATGTTGAAACCCTGCTCAAGAATCGAGGTGTTACCGTATGATAGGACTTGAAGATGGAATGCTGCTCTACCACGGAAGTTATGTCAGTATACCTAGAAGGGAGCATATCGCATCACTAAAGTAACGAGAATGCGGTGTGCCGTTTTTCAAACTTGATTCTCCTGCTTATAATATCCTTTGGACAACAAAATATCCCTTACGATCGTATCTGCCTTATTTCCGATCTTATTGTATCTGTAAGAATATGCTACTTTCCTCACCTGCATAATAAATTCTTTTATCTCTATTGAAGTTTTCATATATTTTTTGGCAGCATTTTTCACATCAGATTCTGCTAAAAAATATGTCTCCTTTTTCTCTGACTCACTGATGATCTTATTCACGATTTTTTGATAATCATCTGAAATCTCCCCTACACTTTCCAACCGGTCCTTAACTACTGTGATTGTAGAATAATTCAGTTCCAATGCCGGCAATATGATCTGTAGATCTTTATCTTTTATCTCTTCCCTGCTCAAAAGCATCCGATGCGTTGTCGGACGACGATTTTCTGTCGCCGAGGAAGCCGAAAGAACTTCGGCAATCCGTAAATCCTGTTTTCCGAAATTAATTTTAAAATAGCGAAACATTAAATTGCAAAACTCACCAAGCTTATCACTATACATAATGCAGTTTAATGTTGTTCCATATGCAGGAATCGCCGCATAGCCGGTATATATTTTGAAATTAACTTCACCACAATCTGAAAAACTGCCGGTATTTATCTTCAGTGTTGCACGACACCATCCATCTTCCGGTTCCAGCTTCAGTATTCCCCGCAGAATTTTATTATTTTCTTTATTTTCCTTAGAGCTTGTCGGATAATAATAACAATAATAATCCTGCAAATATCCTTCAAATAAATCA
>ERZ773149.963-NODE-963-length-25497-cov-5.200377_pt1 | contig 25497 bp, 24 predicted proteins | sample MGYA00511081_ERZ773149 | MGnify/ENA primary metagenome ERZ773149 (study PRJEB29015, sample SAMEA2737846) | human gut metagenome | biome: human gut; feature: human-associated habitat; material: faeces | place: China | collected 2012 ...
TCATACTTGCAATTCCGTAGTAGTTAAGCCATCCCCTCGCATACACCTTGATTTTTCCAAGGCTCGGCTTGATTGACTGACATGACCTACGGGAAGATAACTCTTTCAGTCTCGACTTAAACTTCTTCCATGACTTCGGATGTACTCGGACATAAATGCCCTGTTTTGGTTTCTGAAAAACTTCTTGTGAAAGCCCACGGAAAAGGTACATTTGTTGCTGCTGCAAAATCAAAAATCAGCAATTCAACATTTTTAAGTTTCACGGAAAACGTTACATCTATGAGAAAAACGCTTATAACAAAAACAATTCGCGTTACTCATACTACCCCCACAGAACACCAAATGCATTTTTTTGAAATGGCTATGCAGGAGCCGCTTATTATGATCGAACGTCTTCGAATTGTAGATCATGTGCCAATTTGTGTAGAAACATCCTGGTTTTCTCAAAAATTTGATTCTCTGGAACATAAAGATTTAAATGGATCTCTGTATTCCATTTTGCAAAACGATTACAATATTATTCCCTATAATGGAAGTAAAACTATCGAACTATGTTATGCATCTCAGGAAGAATCCGAACTTCTCGATGTCCCAAGAGGTTCTGCATTAATGCTTGTAGAAGACCTTGTGTATGACAGCAGCGGAACCCCTTTGCACATCTCGAAACAGGTTGTTCGCGGGGACAAATTCAAATATGCCCTCAAATAATTATCAAAAAACATAGAACGACTGACGCAGTAAAAAGATACTATGCTTAACCTCTATATCCATTTTCTCCGTACCGCTCTCTCCATATCTGCCGGATCTCATCCATCAGCCGGATCAGCGCTATGCTGTCCTGAGGGCTGTGTATCCGGCTGAAGCTCTTTCCCTCTGCCACGCAGCGGGATACCTCGCGGATTTCATACTCAAATCCGTTGATCTCTACAGGAAGCTCCACATCCCAGGCCTCTTTATCCAGAGGCTGCACGGTCATTTTCACCGCATGCTGAAAATCGGGAAGGAAAATGCTTCCTTTTGTACCTGTGATCACTGCGTTTCTCTCAATCAGACGGTCTGTAGCCTGAACCGAATCAGCCCGTACGCCTCCCGGATACCAGAGAGTCAGGCTGCTGTAGTCATCGGTCCCCAGCTCATTCAGCTTCATTTCCGTTTCAATGCGTTCCGGAACCATATTTAAAACCATCTGTATAAAGCCCAGATTGTAGATACCTATATCCATCAGGGCTCCGCCTCCCAGCTCCGGCATAAGCTTCCGTGTTCTGCGGATTCCCGAGGCTTCAAAGCCATACCGGCACTCCGCCTTCTGAAGCTTTCCAATCACACCCTCAGCCAGAAGCTCTCTCATTTTATCATAGAGCGGCAGGAATCGAATCCAGAATGCTTCCATAAGAAATAATCCTTTTTCCTCTGCCAGCCGGTACAGCTCTTCCGACTCTTCTCTTTTCGTTGTCAGAGGCTTCTCGCACAAAACGTGCTTTCCCGCCTCCAGACATTTCTTACAATCCTCAAAATGCAGACGGTTGGGCGTAGCCACATAAACTGCTTCTACCTGCCGGTCTGCCAGAAGCTCCTCATAGGAGGCATAATAGGTACTGATTCCATATTTTTCTGCAAATTCCTTTCCCCGCTCCAGACTCCGGGAGCCTACGGCCACAACCTGCTCCTCCTTTTCCATTTTCCCTACGGTTTGCGCAAACTTTCCTGCAATATTTCCTGTTGCCAAAATTCCCCACTTCATAGGCTGACCTCCTGTTTTTTCAGAATTATCATTTTCTTTCCCTATTATAATAATCACATGACAGCCTGTCAATTTTGCTCTTGTATCCCTCTTCAAAAACAGTTATAATTTTCTGTACTGCCCATTTTCGGGTTATAAGGAGGTTTTTACAAATGACATTTTATCAGGAACTGCAATTAAATTCCGCTGGTTCCAAAGCCCTGATCCGGATCACCCGGGACAAAAAGGAACGTATGCGCCACATTCTTATCTACAACTTCAAGGTCTATCTGGTTGTCGCCTTCTGCTTTGCCGCCGTCACGCTGTTCAGTATGATATTTGGAAATGAAAACAGTATCGCCGGAGTAGTTGTGCTGCTGGCTCTTTTAGTGCTGCGCCAGGCCGATTTTGGAATCCATACCTCTCACGGGCTTTTATGTATTGCCGGCATCTTTGGCATTCTCATGACCGGCCCCAGACTGTCCAATATGGTATCTCCCTTTGCCGCCTTTTTTATCAATCTGATCTGCATCCTGCTTTTGATGCTTTTAGGCTGCCACAATGTAATCATGTCCAACCATTCTACCTTTGTGCTGTCCTATCTGATTCTTCAGGGCTATGATGTAAGCGGCTATTCCTGGATGATGCGTACGGCCGGGCTTTTTGTGGGTATGCTTTTATGTATGGCAGTATTTTATAAAAATCAGAAACACCGGCTTCACAAAAGAGAATTTAAGGATCTGTTCCACGAATTTGATCCCCGCTCCCTGAGAAATCGGTGGTATATCAAGCTGACCTTATGTGTATCTACGGTACTTTTAATTGCATCTCTTCTCGGTATCCCACGGGCCATGTGGGCCGGAATTGCCTGTATGTCCGTGTGCCTTCCCTTCCAGAAGGATCTTGTAAAACGGGCTCACATACGCTGGATCTACAACATCCTGGGATGCATGATCTTTCTTGTAATCTATGCCGTTCTGCCCAAAGAACTCCATCCCATGATCGGACTTTTAGGCGGCATCGGAGTGGGATACTCTGCCGGATACCCCTGGCAGACGGTATTTAATACCTTCGGCGCCCTCTCCATTGCCTCCGGACTTTTCGGTGCAGCCGGCGCTGTGATCCTGCGCATTGCAACCAATGCAGGCGCTGCCTTCTATACAGCTCTGATGGGCAGTCTCATTGACAGGGCTTCCGACCGGCTTTTCTGCAGGGAATAGAATATGGAAAATCAAAAAACAGCCCAAGGGCCGCCACCATTTTCAGGCAGCACACCCTGAGCTGTTTTTCATTTTAAAATATTACTTAAGCTCCGGCCAATACTCCTTATTTGCCACAATAAGCTCATCCAGGATCTGCTTTGCCACACCGGCGCTTGGCACGGTCTTGGACAGAGTAAGAGCCTGCCACAGCTTTAAGTAGCTCTTCTCTACATAAGCCTCTACCACAAGCTTCTCAACTGCCAGCTGCTCCTGCATCATCCCGCGCTCAAAGGTGGGGATCTCGCCCTGGCACATAGCCTCAGGACCGTTACTTCCTACTACACAGGGAACCTCTACCATGGCGTCGGAGTCAAAGTTGCTGATCGCGCCCTTGTTCTCCACGATGCACAGCATGATCTCATGGGTGTTGTAGGCGATAGCCTTTGCCAGAGACACGATAAAGGAAGCGTGATTGTCCACGGTAAACTCGCCGCCGGTGGCCGTACCCTTGCGGATGATCTCTCTGGCTGCGCCGAATACCTCTTTCTCACGGCCTTCGATCACCTCGTCGGCGCGGGTGTGGTTTGGGTCGGAATGTTCTACCACATAGTCGGGATAAAGATAATATTTCAGATAAGTATTTGGTAAAAACTTGGGATCCAGTGCCAGAAGGTCCTTTGCCTTTCTGTGGGTTGCCTGCCAGCTCTCATCCATGTGCTGAGTCTCAATGGCCTTCTGAGTAAGGTAACCGTTTTCAGACACATACTCTAAGAGCTTTGGCATATAATCCTCGCCTGTGGTCTTATCCTTTACGCTGGTCCACCAGCCGAAATGGTTCAGGCCGAAATAGCGCACATCCAGATCATCATACTCTTTTCCCACAATGTAGGCCATTCTTCTTCTGGTTCCTACGGGCATATCGCAGATATTGATGACTCTTGCATCGGGACGCAGTACCCGGCAGGCCTCTGCCACGATAGCGGCCGGATTGGAGTAGTTTAACATCCAGCACTCAGGAGAATATTTTACCATATAGTCAATGATCTCCAGCATACCGGTGATGCTTCTCATACCGTAGGCAATACCGCCCGGTCCGCAGGTTTCCTGACCAACCACACCATACTTTAAGGGGATTCTCTCATCTAACTGGCGCATGGCGTATTTTCCCACACGGATATGTGCCATACAGAAATCCTTTCCTGTAAATGCTTCCGCAGGATCTGTGGTGTAGGAGAAATGAATGTGGGGTGCTTCCTCCTTCATCAGTATCTCCAGCGCTTCCCCGATGACAGCCTGACGCTCCCCGTCATTGTCGTAAAGGGTAACGGAATTTAACGGAAAATCCTCCTGGTGCTCCAGCATCATTTTCACGATTCCCGGTGTATAGGTGCTTCCGCCACCTGCGATTACTACATCAAATGCTTTCTTTGCCATATCTGCATACTCCCTTTCTAAACTTTACTGATCCAGGCCCAGTTCCCTATCCACTGCCTGTCTCACCTGGTTAATGTGGAGACCGTAAATTACCTGTACGTTTTCTCCCTTTTTCATCACTCCGGCAGCTCCTGTCTTCTGCTTTAAAACATCATCCTGTACCAGAGTATTATCCTTTACAATCAGACGCAGACGGGTAAAGCAGTTGTCTACCTTTACGATATTGCCTGCTCCGCCCAGGGCTTCCACGATCAGAGCTGCGTTGATTTCTTCGCCCTTTGCGTTCTTTTTGCCTTCCTGCTTCTCCTTGTACTCAGCCTTGGTATGAAGCTTCATTTCCATGCCCTCAGACTCACGTCCCAGAGTTTTTAAGTTGAACTTGGCGATCATAAAACGGAACAGCAGGTAGTAAACTACAAATTCGCCTACACCGATCAGCAGGTACGTCGGCCATGCTGTCTTTTCAATCCCCAACGGCAGGTTGTAAAGGATAAAGTCAATAAAACCATTCGGTCCGATGGCACGGCAGTTCAGCAGGTTAAATACAACCATACCCAAACCGCTTAATACAGCGTGCGCTACAAACAGGATAGGCGCTGTAAACAGGAAAGAGAACTCGATGGGCTCTGTTACGCCTGCGATAAAGGAGGTAAATGCCGCCGGGATCAGGATTGCCTTGATCTTTGTACGGTTCTCCGGTCTTGCAGTATGGTACATAGCCAGACATGCGCCCACCAGACCGAACATCTTGGAAAGTCCTCTTGCATCCCATACAACAGAAGCGGATAACATCGCTACGTTCGGATCTGCCATTTCTGCATAGTAAATGTTGCGGCAGCCCTCAAATACCTGTCCTGCCACCTCAACAGTACCGCCAAGATTGGTGTACAGGAACGGAGTGTATACCAGATGGTGAAGTCCTGTGGGGATCAGCAGACGCTCTAATGCTCCATAAAGGAAGATTCCGAAGTTTCCGGCCTGATTGATGAAATATCCCAGCTGGTCAATACCGGACTGAACCACCGGCCATACATAAGTCAGCACTACTGCCAACAGGATAACCACAGGAATCAGAACGATAAATACGAAACGTGTTCCGCCGTAAATCTGGAACGCATTGTTAAATTCTGTATCAATAAAACGGTTGTGTACATACGCGGTCATGCAGCCCAGGATCATTCCCAGGAATACGCCCATATCCAGAATCTGGATTCCCAGAACCATCGCCTGTCCGGTTCCTCTTAAGGCTGCCGGATCAGCTAAAATACCGCGAAGATCCATAAATTTGTTCATGGCATTGATAAATACCAGAAATGCCAGCATGGCAGTAAATCCGGCTTCCGCCTTTTTCTTCTTTGCCAGTCCAACTGCGATTCCTGCACAGAAGATCAGTCCCAGGTTATTTAAAATAGCCACCAGAGCGCCGGATAAGATGGTTCCGAAGCCCTTTGTTACCGGATTATCCAGGAATGGAAGGATCTCGATCAGTCTTGCGTTTGTAAATACATTTCCCACTGCAATGAGAAGACCGGCGATCGGAAGGATCAGCACCGGCATGAACATAGCTTTGGAAAATGCCTGCATTGTGCTCATAACTTTTTCTTTCATTTCATACCTCTCCGTTTTTCTAACTTTAACCCCGCGTGGTCGATGATTGGATTATACGCAGACAACGGGCAAAAGTACATAGATTTCAGACAAAAGAAAACGTGTTACCCGGATGTGTAACACGTTTTCTTATCCCAGAGAAACCTGGTAATATTCATAAACCAAAAGCTCGATCATGGTCATTATCTTAGAAAAAAACAGGGTCGGCTTCATGTTTCTGTCATCTAAAGGATTGTCATCCGGCACCTCTATAATACAGCCGCAGTGCTCCTTTAAGGGGCTTGCCCCGTCATTGGTAAAGCCCACGGTAAACACTGTGTTCTCCTCTGCCATTTTCACACGGTTGAGCACATAGGGAGAACGGCCCGATCTGGAAAAAACGATAAAAACGCCGATATCCTCCAGATTATTCTCAAAGACTCCAATGGAATCAGCCCCATCAGAAAAAATGCACTTGATTCCCAATACCAGCAGCTTTTTTGCCAGATATTCTGCCATCATGGATGAAAATCCCATGCCATAGATAAAAACCACCTGATCTGTCTGGTAGATCTTTTCTGCAGCCAGACGGAGGCTGCGGTAATTTTCCATGGAAACAGCTCCCTCTCCTGCAAAATGGCTGATAAAGCCCTCGTTCAGCTCATAGCTCTGGCTTCCTTCTCCCACAGCCCCCAAAAGCTTATAATACATCTCAATAAAACCGTTATAGCCCAGCTTTCTGGAAAGACGCATCACCGTAGAAGTAGAAGTAAAATTAGCCTTTGCAACTCCCCGGACCCCCAGCTTCAAAGCCTCATCAAGATGAAGCAGCAGATATTCCAGCACCGCCTGCTCTGTATCCGTCAAAGACACACCGCAGGTCAGCTTATTCAGATCCAGATTCATAAATTTCTCCTTCCTGCTCGGGCAGCTTCTGCAGATATCCAACTGCCACGATCCGGTCGATCAGGTCAATATACCTGCCATCCCGGTAGCTGTACCAGATCTGCTCACAAACCTGACGGAATGCTTCATATTCACTGTCTGTCAGATGAGTGATCACAGCATTTTTCTGTAAAAGCGCTTCTCTCACAGCCGCCTCTTCCTCAGCCCACAGCTTCCTCTGATATTCGCAGGATTCCTCCGCCGTCTTATCCAGAATCAGCAAATCTCCTTCGGACAGCTTTTTCCGGCTTTCCAGGCTCATCACCAGCACATCTGCAGACCGTGTGTGATTGTCCTCTGTAAAATAAGGCGCCACCTCATAAAATGCCTGAGCATAATAATTTACAATGGAATTTTCCGCCGCGTCTGCCTCCTTTGACTGCAGCGTACGGTACAGTTCGGAATAATCCGCAGTTACCGGCCTTGCCCCCAGTGCTCTTGCCATAGAAAGCGCTGTTTCCGACTGCTGAACCCGTACGTCAAGTCCCTCAAGATCTCCAGGACTGTGTATTTCCCCCCCTGGAACTGTAAAAGCAGCGGCTTCCTCCGTCATAGTAGGTCAATCCGTACATCCCAAGCTCTGCCATCTGCGCTCCCCGGAGCAGTTCTTCACCGATCGGGCCATTATGAACCGCCCAGAAATGTTCCGGATCCTCATAAATATACGGCATTCCCAGTACATTAAATTCCTCAACAAAATTTCCCAGAGCCGAAACATCTGCCTTTACGATATCTGTTCCTCCGTACTGAAGCTGCTCTAAACAGGCGCGCCCGTCCCCCATATCCGCATTATTCAATACTTCTATTTTTACCCGTCCCTCCGTCCGCTCCTCTACCTGCTCCGAAAACCATTCCACCGCTTTTGTTGTAATGCTTTCATCTGGAAGATTATTCTTTAAAAGAAGCGTTATCGAAGGCTCTGCCATCCGACCGTCAAAGCCATCGGAAGCAGAACCGCAGGATGCCGCTATCAAACAAAGTACAGCGGCAGCAGTCAAAAAAAACAGCCGTTTTTTTCTATTCACCATGATTTTTTCCTTTTGTTTATCTTATCGCAGCAGCCATCATTTATTCATCAAAGCAGCCAAGAACCGTCTCTAAAAGCAGCCCATTGGCAGTATCATTGATCCGCCGCTCCTCCTCTGCCTCCGGCCCCTCTGCGCCTTCCGGGTTTTCACCGCATATATCTGCTCCGATCAGTGTACGTCCTTTAAGAAAAGTCCTGATAAAATCCGCCGTTTCCGCTATGCCTGCCTGTCCCTGATCCCAGTTGGTGCGGGCAAAATCGGGCGAAAGGACATCCTTATCAATGGAGAGATACACAGGATCCTCAGAATCCTCCAATCGCCGGATATCTCCGGCGCATCCAGAATCCCCAAAGCATCTGGCATATTTTAAAGCTCCGGCTCCCCACTTCTCCTTAAGTGCCTCCTCCGGAATCCATACCACCTTTTTCCACAGTTCTTCCGGAAGCTCATTTTCCGCTTCTTTCACTGCCTCACAGGGTGGGCCTGCCAGAAAAACCCGGTTCAGATAAGGATTCTCCTCCAAAGAGGCCCGAATCCATCCCCCGCAGGAGAGAATATCTCCAAACATGGGCTGCTGCAGATCTGTGTGATGATCCAGTACCAAAAGATCGAAGGGTTCCTTCACCTGATCCAGCCACAGCTTTGTGACATAATGATAATTGCCGGAATCCAGAAAATGGATCCCCTCCGCTCCAAGAGGCTCCATCCTTTCCTTCAGCTCCCTTTCCCCCTCTTCGTCACAGTAGCAGTTGGTGCCGGGAATTGTTCTGCAGTCCAGCCATATTCTGTTTTCCTGCGGAACCGTTTCATAAAAGCTCTCTGTTTCGTAGATCCCGCTGAAATTCATCAGAACCACCTGTTTTTTTCTCATTTGTTTCTGGCTCCTTTTTACAGTGCTGTTCCCTTCTTCGGAATATAAAACCGGCCCATATCCATGCCCTCCAGTTTAAGCAGTGCTTCCTTTGTCCGAATCCCGCCTCCAAATCCGGTTAGATTTCCTCCCGTTCCTACAACCCGGTGACAGGGAATGATGATGCCTATGGGATTATGTCCTACCGCTCCTCCCACTGCCTGGGCAGACATCCGCAAAATGCCTTTTCGGTCTGCCACCTGCTTTGCAATCTGGCCATAAGTTATTATACAGCCATAGGGGATTTTTAACAGCTCCTCCCAGACCATCTTTCTGAATTCACTTCCTTCCGGCGCCAGAGCCGGGGTAAAGTCCGGCCTTTTTCCTGAAAAGTAAATATCCAGCCATTCCCTTGTTTCTCTCAAAATCCGGGGGATTTTGTCCGCAGCAGGAATACATACCTCACACTCTTTCGTCAGCCGCTCTACATCTTCGGGATACCGCTCTTGTGGAAAGGAAAGCGCCGTCAAAGCATCCTCTGAAGCTGTAAGAGTCAAAGCACCTACAGGGGACTCATACACTGTCTGATAAATGATTCTTCCTTTGTCATCCATCCGCTCAAATTCTCCTGCTCTCCCAGATCATACCGTTTTTCGTGCCGCTCCCGCCATCTGTCCGATCAATCCCGGCCCAGAGTCCGGTCCGCCTTCAGGCAAAGAAAAAGGAGCCCTGCGGCTCCCTTCCCTTCTTATCACCTGCAGGCAGATTACTTTACTGCGATTGCCTCGATCTCACATAAAACTCCCTTTGGAAGAGTCTTTACTGCTACGCAGCTTCTTGCCGGCTTGGAGGTAAAATACTTTGCATATACTTCATTAAATGCTGTAAAGTCGCCCATATCTGCTAAAAAGCAGGTGGTCTTGAATACCTTATCGAAGCCGCTGCCTGCTGCCTCCAGGATAGCGCCTACGTTCTTACAGCTCTGCTCTGCCTGAGCGGCAATGCCGTCTGCTACTGTACCGTCTGCCGGATTTACAGGAATCTGTCCGGAAGTATAGATTACCCCATTTACCTCAAATGCCTGAGAATAAGGTCCGATTGCACCTGGTGCGTTCTTTGTGTCAATTACGTTCATTCCGAAAACCTCCTAATACCTTAATAAGGCCTATTATAGCCGACTTTTATACATTATGCAATGTTTTATTCTTAATGCAGATCCTATGTTTATGCATCACTTACAGAGGACAACAGAGACAGCAGATATTCCTTCGTATTCCTCACCGGATCCTCCAGCACCAGTTCCAGAAACTGCTGCAGCCGGGTTCCAACCTCTTTTCCGGGCTTCATCCCCGCCTTTATAAGATCATTCCCCGTAACTGCCAGCATTTTAAGGCTTATGCAGTCGCCATCCCGGCGGATCTCATCTCTGAGACTGCAAAGTGCTCTCAGGCACTCCGCCGCAGGCGGACACTCCTCAGCCAGACACAGCTTTACCCTAAGGAAATCGTCAAACAGCTCCGGCTCCATCCGGCTCATAGCCCGGCGCAGTCCGGTTTTTATCCTGTCATTATGCTTGGAAAGCTCTTTTTTTAAATAACCAGCCTGTATAGCTGCACCGTCTTTATCGGACTGTATACTGTCCTCTGTCGGCTCCCCGCACAGGGAAACTTTAATCCACTGAACCAGAGTCTTTACCCTGTAAATAGTATCATTATCCAGCTTCAGCGCCTTAAGCACCAAAACAGCCTCTTTAGGCTCGCATTTCCGCATAAAAACCGCCCAGCGCAGTGATTTTTCCGCCGGAACAGAGGACGGTATGTGAAAGCAGGAGCCGCCGGAAATCTCCAGGATCCGGTGAAAGGTCTCTGATACCCAGGGGCTGATCCCTGTCTCGTAAACCTGCCGGATGCGTCCGGGAAGGGGGCTTATAAGAAGCTTTGTAAGCTCCACCTGAACCCGCTCCCGGCTTACATGGACCAGATTGGGAGCAATTTTTTTTATGGCATTTTCCGTATGCTCCTCAATTTCAAACCCAAGCTGGGCGGAAAAACGGATGGCTCTTAAAATGCGCAGAGCGTCCTCTGTAAAGCGCTCCTCTGCCGCTCCCACACAGCGGATCACACCATCCTCCAGATCCTTCCGGCCTCCAAAGGCATCCACAAGACCGCGATCCCGGTTATAAGCCATAGCATTGATGGTAAAATCCCGGCGCTTTAAGTCCTCAATGAGATCCGGCGTAAAGGTCACGCTGTCCGGATGACGGCCATCAGTATAATCGCCGTCAATCCGGAAGGTAGTAACCTCGTAGCCTTCCTTTCCCATCATTACAGTCACCGTGCCGTGCTTGATTCCTGTATCCACGGTTCTGCGGAATACAGCCTTGACCTCCTCCGGTTTTGCACTGGTGGTAATATCCCAGTCTCCCGGCTCCCGTCCCAGAAGCATATCCCGTACGCAGCCGCCTACCAGATACGCCTCATATCCATGCTCACAAAGCTTTTCTACAATCTCCTGTGCAGCAGCGGGAATCTGTATTTTCATCAATATGCCCGTCCCCAGTAAACCATCTTTTTCGCCGGCTTGCCGCAGCATACGCAGTGGTCGGAGAGATTCTCCTGCTCAAAGGGCATACATCTGGAGGTAGCGCCTGTCTCTTCCTTAATCTTATCCTCACACTCACGGCAGCCGCACCACATAGCCTTTACAAAACCTGGCTTATTGTTAATGGTATCCACAAACTCATCCCATTCTGTAGCAGTATAGGTATGAGCCTCTCTGTGAGCTCTGGCCTTTTCCAGCATATCCTTCTGAATGGTTTCAAGCAGTTCGCCGGCCTTTGCCTCCAGCTCGTCCAGGCAAACAACTGTCTTTTCGTGGGTATCTCTGCGCACCAGAACGGCCTGATTCTGCTCCATATCCTTAGGACCGATCTCCACACGCAGAGGAATACCTCGCATCTCGCAGTCTGCAAACTTCCAGCCGGGGCTCTTGTCCGTATCATCTACCTTTACAGCATAGCCGGACTTCACCAGCCGGTCTCTCAGCTCAAACGCCTTGTCTAAAACGCCTTCCTTCTTCTGCTGGATCGGTACAACCATGATCTGCACTGGAGCAATTCTCGGAGGCAGAACCAGGCCGTTGTCATCGCCATGTACCATGATAATAGCGCCGATCATACGGGTTGTCATACCCCAGGAAGTCTGGTAAACATGCTTTAAGGTATTGTCCTTATCTGCAAACTGGATGCCGAAGGCCTTTGCAAAACCGTCGCCAAAGTTATGGCTGGTACCGGACTGCAGTGCCTTTCCGTCATGCATCAGAGACTCGATGGTATAGGTAGCCTCTGCGCCTGCAAACTTCTCCTTGTCTGTTTTCTGTCCCTTTACAACAGGGATCGCCAGAACCTGCTCGCAGAAGTCAGCGTACACATTTAACATCTGTACGGTTCTCTCCTCTGCCTCTTCCGCTGTGGCATGAGCCGTATGGCCCTCCTGCCATAAGAACTCTCTGGAGCGCAGGAACGGACGGGTTGTCTTCTCCCAACGGACAACAGAGCACCACTGGTTGTAAACTCTCGGAAGATCTCTGTAGGAGTGAATGTCCTTTGCGTAAAAATCACAGAATAACGTCTCAGAGGTAGGTCTTACACACATACGCTCCTGAAGAGGCTCCAATCCACCGTGTGTCACCCATGCAACTTCCGGTGCAAATCCTTCTACGTGATCTTTTTCTTTCTGCAGAAGAGATTCCGGAATAAACATCGGCATGTACACATTCTGCACACCTGTTTCTTTGAATCTGCGGTCCAGTTCATGCTGGATATTTTCCCAGATCGCATAACCTGCCGGTTTGATTGCCATGCATCCTTTTACACTTGTGTAGCCGCACAGTTCCGCTTTTTTGACAACGTCTGTATACCACTGTGCAAAATCGTCTTCCATGGAAGTGATCGCTTCAACTAATTTCTTTGCCATCGTTCTTTTCTCCTTTTTGATATGATGATGCCGGAATTAAAAACCTCCGACCAGATACATGCCGGGATAAAAAGCATCAAAAAAAGCCCTTCAGATCCCGGTAAAGGGACCGAAGGACTTCGGCGGTACCACCCTAATTAACAATTCCCAAAGGAACTGCTCTCTCTAGATCCTTTAACGCAGGAAACACGCCATGCTTCAATCACATGGAGCTCAGAGGCCGGTTCCATGATTCACGCACAGAATCCTCACACCATATGGATCCCTCTCTGAGATTGCTCCTCATGTACTATTCTCTTCATCGCTCATAAACTTATTAAAATAAGCCGGATAACTCTTAATTCATCCGAACTTATCTTATTTTAAATAAAAATAATCCGAGTGTCAACCCCAAAGTAAACGCCCTGGAATCATTTTTTCACCATTTTTACACAGAAAGTTTGATTTCCCTTCCTGTCCGATTATATTTGTAATATCTTACCCCCGCTGCATCCAGCATCCTTTTGGATGCAATGACAGACGGTGTGTGCTCGTATTTGTCACAGTCATACACAACCGTTTTGATCCCTGCCTGGATGATCGCCTTGGCACATTCATTACACGGAAAAAGCGAAACATAGAGCTTTGCACCTTCCAGACTTCCACCCCGGTAATTCAGGATCGCATTCAGCTCACTGTGAGTCACATACAGATATTTGGTGTCAAGCGGATCTCCTTCACGTGCCCACGGAAATTCATCATCTGAACAGCCCTTTGGAAATCCATTATAACCCATGGAAAGAATCTTGTTATCATTGCTGACAATACAGGCACCCACCTGTGAATTCGGATCCTTGGAACGCATTCCGGAGAGCATTGCCACTCCCATAAAATACTCGTCCCAGGAAATATAATCCTCACGTTTTTTGATATGTACAGCCACCGTAAAAACCTCCCCTGTTTTTAGATTTCCGGATAAGCGTCTGTGATATCTGTATCCTCTTCGATCTGTTTGATTCTGCGGATATGACGTTCTTCCTCTGAGAACGGTGTATTCAGGAATGTATCCACGATCTTGACTGCCAGTCCAGGTCCGACTACTCTGCCGCCCATTGCAAGAATATTGGCATTGTTATGAAGTCTTGTTGCCTCTGCACTGAAGCAGTCGGAACAAAGAGCTGCACGAATACCTTTGAATTTATTTGCTGTGATAGAAATACCGATGCCTGTTCCACAAATCAGAATGCCTTTTTCACAGTCACCATTCTGAATCGCAATGGCTACTCTTTTGGCATAGATCGGATAATCCGTAGAATCTGTACTGTCACATCCGAAATCTTTATATTCGATATTATTCTCCTCTAAATATTTAATAATCTCCTGTTTCAGTTCATAACCGCCATGGTCACATCCTAATGCTATCATTTCTTTTCCTCCTGTGCATTTATGATTTTATGTCCTGCCGCCTTTAGAAGACGGTTCATAATAGCCTGCCCCATCTTTGGCGTGTAAAACGCTTCTGAATAAATAACATCCACTCTGTCATCATCGAAGTCTCGTAAAACCTCGTACAGATGATGAGCGATCGTTTCCTCTTCTTCTCTGCTGCCGATGCTAAGAACATCCGCATGCGCATAACGCGCCTTCGTTTCATCTGTTGCAATGACACCGACCTTAAGGCCTTTTGCAACTGCTTCGTCCGTCAGGTGATTGATGCATGCAACAACGTCCTCTTCATTTCCTTCTATAATAGAAAGATCTGCTTTAGGCGCATAATGACGATATTTCATTCCCGGTGCTTTCGGATGTACACTGCTGTCTGTGATCAGAAGTCCCTTATCCATCCGTACATCTCCGAGTGTCTCCTGAAGCATTTCCAGTGAAATATAGCCCGGACGCAGAACGACTGGAACCTCCTCCGTGAAGTCAACGATTGTGGATTCCAACCCGATTCCCACCTGTCCACCATCAATGATCATATCAATGGCATCGCCAAGATCTTCTTCCACATGTTCTGCCATCGTCGGACTTGGTCTGCCTGACGTATTGGCACTCGGTGCTGCCACAAAACCACCACCGGCCTTTATCAGTTCCTGTGCGATCCTGTCACTCGGAAAACGAACCGCAACACTGTCCAGACCACCGGTAGTCTCTCGCGGCACGATATCCGCTTTCGGGAGGATCATGGTAAGCGGCCCCGGCCAGTATTTCTCAGCAAGGATCTTTGCTCCCTCAGGTATCTCTGTCGTAATCTTCTCTAACTGCTCCAGCTCTGCGATGTGTACGATCAGCGGATTATCTGACGGTCTTCCTTTCGCTGCGTATATTTTCATGGAAGCCTGCGGATCCAGTGCATTTCCGCCAAGTCCATATACAGTCTCGGTAGGAAACGCGACCAGTCCACCCGCCTTCAAAATGTCTCCTGCCTTTTTTATGGCATCCATATCCAGGTTCTCACCCGTCATAGCCACAACTTCAGCTCTCATAATAATAAGTCCTCTCCTTGAATTATATTGACTACAAACTCCCAATAATGCTAGTATATTATAGACTAAATCCCAGAATTATACAATAGAAAAACTCCCCGGATACCGGAGAGTTCCAACTACAATGCCTTAGGATCATTTTATATGATGTCGGGTCAAATCCCCCGACTATGCCACTTATTCACTGACGAATATAAATTCCCTGGGATTCGATAAAATCATCCAGTTCCTGGAGACCATCCTATGCCCAGGTATCTGATATCTGGAATTCTTCCGGGAAGAACATTTCCGTTGCAATCCGGATTCCGGTCTCCGTCTTAAAGATTTTCTTCACACTCTTTTTAATCGATTCCGTCTCCAGGTGATCTTCAAAATAATTCACCAGAAAATCAGCCTCCACAAGAATCTGATAATCCATTCCATCAATATCCGTGTATGTATGATGGTGTCCAACAAGATAGGATACCCTGTCGATCACATCCTGATCAAACCCAAGGTTCTTCAGCATTTTCTCTGCCTCTGCCGGACCTTCCTGCTCCTGCAGTTTGCCGTCACATCTGCCAAATTTAGCCTCCGCCGGGCGGATTCCAATATCATGTACATAAGCTGCCGCTTCCAGAATATAGAGCAGCTTCTCATCCAGATGCTCTTCTTCCCCGATCAGCTTAGCAAAGCTGTGCACCTTTATAAAGTGCTGGATTCTCGCCGGGTCATCTCTGTAAAACTCAATCATCATGCTGCAAAGATTGTTTAATCTACTCATGAAAATTCCTCCTGTCCGACTGTGATGTCTTCAAATGATTATCCCAATACCACCTTGCAATTCTTTTTGTAACAGGCAATTCCATATTTAATAATATTACGCATGCCATCGTCCCGGAGTCTGGCAGTGTAATCCCTGTCCTCGATCTGCTTCAGTGCTTCCTCGCAGGCGGTATCCATATTTCCGTTCTCGGCATATTTCAGCTCAATCACTATTCCGGTACGGTTATCCGGCACCTCCACCAGAATGTCACTGTATCCAATTCCGGACTCCGCATTGGATTTGATCAGCCAATTAGACTTATAACCAAGAAGCCCCAGAAGAATTCCATGATAAAAATTCTCTTTTTTTGCGGGAGCTGTATCTCGGATACTGATCGTATTCCAGAGATAATCACCAAACAGTTCTTCAATCTTCTTAGGATTCTGCCTTGGAAAAGCATTACAAAACTCATTCAGAGTCTCTCCGTCACTTTGGGAAGTTTCTCTAAACCACTCCCGAATCTGTTTGATAAACAGCCTGCGGATTTCCAGATTCGGAATAGCCAGTTTAAATGTATCTGTGCCAACCTGTCCTCTCTGCGTCAGATAACCAGTCGTAAAAAGCACACTCCATAGATTCTCAATACTGCTGTCCAGCTCACTGTATGTCAGTTCCTGTCGAATTTCTTTCACGATTTCTTCACCGGAAATCAGCTTCTCGATCTCATTTCTTGTTCGCGTATCCGCTTTGTCAATAAACCTGCGCACCATGGCATTTCCGCTCGTATTTGACCAGTAATCCTGTGGATGCGCCTCGGAATCTGCTTTTAACAGATCACAGTAATTGATCACATCCCACGGACAATATACTTCTACATTTCCAAACCGGTAGCCATCATACCACTCTTTAACTTCTTCATATCGTCCAGACAGATCATAATACGCAAGCATGTCTCTTACTTCTGCATCTGTGAAGCCAAAATATTCATCGAACCTGACATCTGTGAGGGTCAGAACCTTCAAATTATTTAAGCCTGTAAAAATACTTTCTTTAGAAATTCTCAGGCACCCTGTCAAAACAGCGAAATAAAGATCCGGATTTGTCTTCAATGCATTGCCGAAGATACTTCTGATCAAAGACACCATCTCATCATAATATCCATACTGAAAAGCTTTGTCCAAAGGCACATCATATTCATCGATCAAAAGAATAACCTGCCTGCCATAATGCCTGCCCAACAATGATGATAAAATCTTAAGGCTCGAAACAAGCGCTTCCGTAGTCATAACAAACAGACCATTTTCCGATGTTCCAATTTCGATAAGCTGTCTGTAGAGTTTCTTATCCGCATCAGATAAAGCAGAGCTTTCTTCCAAAAACGAAAACCTCAACGCCTCTGTTCCTATAACTGTCTTCAGTGCACCACAGGCCGCCTGAAAGGATAATCCCTCCACACTTTTCAGACTGATAGAAATCACCGGAAACTGCCCCATATACTTTGTACAGATTTCTTTGTTCTCAGAAATCTTCAGACCATCAAACAGGGCAGGATTACTTCCTATTTCAAAGAAGGTCTTCAACATGCTCATATTCAGGGATTTGCCGAAACGCCTTGGGCGAGTAAACAGATTTACTTCACTTCGATTCTGTAGCAGTTCTTCAATCATCCCGGTCTTATCAATATAGTAGAATTCCGATCGATCCAGTTTTTCAAAAATGTCTATTCCGATTGGCAGCTTCTTACGATCTGTCATGCTAGCACCTCCCCAAAGCCTAATAGAAAAAGGTTCCATGAAACCACTAATATGTAAAATTAATGATATCATGAAACCATTTTTCCGTAAAGCAATTGTTTATTCCACCGTCACGCTCTTGGCGAGATTTCGTGGCTTATCTACATCCATGTGAATATTCACAATTAATAATAAAAGTCAGTCCTTCTCGTATTTCTCAATCATACATTGGTGTTCTTTGGTACCCTTATCATAGTTGATACCCACAAGCAAAATGTCACCCGTATAATTCAGGATTGACTCAGGATACTGCTTATCTTTTATTTGCTGCAAAGCGGTTGCAGAATCCTTATTCCACTTCAATTCAACAACCATTGCCGGATAAGATGCGCTATATTCTGGCTTAGGTATGAATACAAAATCAGCAAATCCTCGACCTGTTGGCAATTCCCGAATCGGCTTAAAATAATACTGCATTGCACTCAAGTATGCAAGCGTCAATACACTGCTCAGCGAATTTTCATTATGATACTGGATTACCGACACATACTCATTATGGATTTTTCCAATTTGTGCAGCGACTGCCATTCCATCCATGTCCAGTGTTGCATCAAGCAGATGTTCTGAATCTTGCTGGAAGGCCAGCATCTCATTCCATCCTCTACTTTCAACTGCAGCAGTGAGTTCCTGGCGAATCTCTTCATTGGGAACAAAAGCAGTCTTCAATTTTTGATTGTACCCAAAATAACCCAGATGAATCATATAAGTCAACACATCGTCCCTGCTTTTTATATTAAGTGTATCATTCTTGAATGTCGCTGTGTTCACCTTGACTTCTGCACCCGACAGCATCTCGATGATGGCTGTTTTAAGTCCATCAAAATCCATATTAATCAGTGGCACGATTGCATCATAAGAAGCAGTTTCTGACCAATAACTTTTGAATTCTCCTCGGAGCATCACACTGACAACTGCTCTGGGATTATAAACTTGATATTCATTCAGGAGATAGCCGTCATACCACCGCTTCACCTCATCAAAATCTTGCTGATACTCCTTCGCCAGTTTCTGTACCTCATTTTCAGTAAAGCCAATATATGGAGCAAGTCTGCTTGCACTCAGCATTGTAAATTCGTCAAAATTATTCAGTGCAGACTGCGTTTTTTCCTTTTTGATTGGAAGGATGCCAGTCAGATATGCAAGCTGGATATACTTTGTTGGTTCTGTTCCTTTGAACATTCCTCTAAGGAAGTTGATATAGTCTTCCTGCGCCTTTGTATTAGTGGCTTTATCACGAATAAGAACATCCCATTCATCAATAATGACAATAAACTTTTTCCCTGTCAAAGCGTTGATCTGTGATAAAGCTTCTGGCAGGGATTTAGCATCCTCTGAAAGAGCATCTGGATAGTACTCCTTAAGCTCTGCGATCGTTTTCTCAGAAATATACGGAACTACCTGATCTGCTCCCCCCGCTGGTTCCATGCACCATTGAATATCAAGATGAATTACATCAAACTGGTTTAGATACTTCTTGAAATCTGCGCTCTTGCTAATTTCAAGATCAGCAAACAATCCTTCTGAATCGCAACCTCTGCTGTAATAAGCTGTCAGCATATTGGCTGTAACAGACTTCCCAAATCTTCTTGGACGACTATTGCAAATATAGCCTTGCAGCGTATTTAACACCTTATTTGTATAATTAATGAGACCACTTTTATCTATATATATTTCGGAATTCAAAGCAACCTGGAACGCAGAATTGTCTGGATTAACAAACATTCCCATTATGCAGCACGCTCCTTTCTTTGGCGGCATGATGAGTCATGCCTGTTGTGCTTTGATTTTAACATCTAACATCCCAAATAGCAAGTTGATACCCCAGCGCAGAATAACTATTTTTTCTCCCAGATGAAACACTAATATGTGAACTTGAGGCATTTTTTGTTTGTTTATTCCACCGTCACGCTCTTGGCGAGATTTCTCGGCTTATCTACATCCAATCCTTTTGCCACGCTCACGTAATATCCGAGCAGCTGCAGCGGCACCACTGCCAGGCTTCCTGCAAAGTACTCGTCGATTCGCGGCACATACACGGCAAAATCCACGGTCTCTTCAATCTCATATTTTCCATAAGTTGTCAGGCCCAGCAGATATGCGCCACGGCTTCGGCACTCAACCATATTACTCATGGTCTTCTCATACAGTTTACTCTGTGTCAGCACACCGATCACCAATGTTCCCGGCTCGATCAGACTGATTGTTCCATGCTTCAGTTCTCCCGCAGCATATGCCTCTGAATGGATATAGGAGATCTCCTTTAATTTAAGACTGCCCTCCAGGGAAACTGCATAATCAATTCCCCTTCCGACAAAGAATACATCATGCGCACCGGCATATTTTGCTGCAAACCACTGCAGTCTCTCTTTGTCTTCCAGAATCTTATTGATCTTTGGTGCGATCGTGAGCAGCTCTGAAATATAATATACATACTGCTTTTCCGTAATCTTGCCTCTTACAAAAGCAAACTCCACCGCAATACAGTACATTGCTGCAAGCTGTGCACTGTAGGCTTTTGTTGTTGCAACCGAAATCTCCGGACCTGCAAGTGTGTAGAACACCTTGTCTGCTTCACGTGCAATACTGCTTCCGACCACATTCACGATTGCCAGGGTTGTCATTCCCTTTTCCTTTGCAAGACGAAGCGCCGCCAGCGTATCTGCTGTCTCGCCGGACTGGCTGATCACAATAACAAGCGCATTCTGATTCAATGCCATCGGTCTGTAACGGAATTCCGACGCCAGTTCCACTCTTACCGGAATCCTCGCCATATCCTCCAGGACATATTGTGCGTCCATACCTACATGCCATGCTGAACCACAAACATGCGGATGCGCATTGATCTGACTTGGCTCACCATGCGTTGCCCAGCGTGTATGCCCAATTCCACAGGTACCACGCAGAGCTCTACCCTCATCCGTTTTTTCAGCCAGATTTCCAAGACGTCCCTTTGCCTTTACAACCTCTGCCAGCTTATCACCATCACGAACAGCGATCCCTGCTGAGTCATATCCCCTGTATTCCAGCTTTGACAGCCCGCTCAAAAGAATCGGTGCTGCCTGCTGCACGCCAGTAAAACCAACAATTCCACACATAAATTTTAACCTCCTGTATTTCCAAATACTCCTCTAAAATCAACTCATGCAGGGGCACTGCCCCTGCATTCACCTTATACCGGTTCTCCAAATGTATCCGGATGTCCTGCATCGAAGATCTCGTTACAGGTCATAACTGTTACAAGATCCTCTGTGTCACTCAGATTGATAATGTTATGAGTCTAGTTTTATAAATGGACTATTAAACTTTAAACCTAACCAATGATAGATTATTCCACCCGCACAATTACTTGTAATTAATGTTACATTTGTATTCTTCAATCTTTTCCTATATCGTTTATTTATAGCATTATGAACAAAAGGAAATTTTTCAAAGAATTTTGCAAAAATATATTCCATAATAGCCTTTCAACTCATTTAACATTATTCAAATTTATCTTGTATCCAACTTGAAATACGCTTGTTCTCAGATAAAATTATTCCTATTCGAATTACTACTTTTAGGTTAATAGCAGCACTTATAGTAAGTAATTTATTTTTTAACGATGTTGATCCAAATATATAAGTCCACTAAGTCCAGGTTTTGCAGTATGTCTCATTCTTTGTTCATCAGTCATAAAAACCATGTCACGAACAAGCTGTGGACGTGGTCCAATAACAGACATTGTTCCTCCTGATGTAAAGATAGAAACAACTTTTTTTCAGAGAAATTTTTTCAGCACCATACCATGCAATTACCCTCAAAAACAGCACAAAAAAAGAACCTCTGATCTCTCAGAAGTCCCTATTTTACGCTGTTTTCTTAAAATTCTTCCACTGTCAGCATCGTTGCCTGCTTCATATCAAATTCCACCAGATTGTACTCCGAATGACATATTCCCGTCAAACGATACGTCTTTTCTGTATCCCATTCGCACGTTTTCCATATCATTCGCAGCATTGGCACACTGTTAATTTTAAATTCCCAATTCTCTGGGTTATATTTAGGTACACGAAAACACTCTGCCTCTTTTCTGGCACATGCCTGTACCACTAATCCCCGCTTTTCAGGATTAAACAAAAATCTTATATACTTTGGCTCACCCAATGCCACTATCGTTGAATGAAAAATCCGTATCTTCCCCCATTTTGGGCATAGAGAAATACCCGGTATCACAATATTATGTTCCTGCACACTGATACCTCCCGTCTTTAGGGCAGACTTTCCCCTTTAACTATTTTCCTGTTGTAAATTCTGCATAACCATCCAGCATATTTATTTCCAGTGCTTTCCTATGTTCTTCCACTGGCAAACCAAAAGAATCTTTCCATTCCTTTGGATAAAATGGTATTCGATTTTTCCTTTTTATTTCTTCCACTGAACGCTCATTATCTATAGAATTTGATGCTGTTTCTTCTATACTATTAGCCTTTTCAGTAGTAAACTGACTTTCTGTGTCTTTTTTCGCTCTTTTTCCTTTAATGTCAAGAAATATCTCCGTTTCCATCAAGTCAAACACATAAATTGTTTCATCTTCAAAAGTAATCTTGTGTCCCAAAATCTTATATCGGCAATCCAGATTCCATCCCATCATTTCATACATCATTGCAGAAAAGATTTTGTTTGTCATTTTTCTGCTTTTACGCTTATCTGGTTTTGCCACGCACCAACGAAGTGCATCTTTATCATTTTCCTCACATTTTCGGACAACCATTCTCTTATTATCTTGGTTCACAAGTATCTGTATGTAAACTGCATCCTCTAAACCAGCGATGCAGGCTGTATTAAATGTTACACTATCTCTCCGGATCACGACAGCCGGTTCCCTTAAATGAGCAAACAGTTCTCGTCTGACAACCTGATACCCATCATAACTAAAATCCTCTGCCAACTCGATTGCTTTCTGATCAACAATTTCTTTTTCGTCCGTATACTCCGCTGTATCATGCATAATTAGCACACCTCATTTTATCTATCAATTTCTCTGCTGACTCCAACAGATCATCAAGAACTTCTCTGGTTATAATCTCCATCCCTTCAACAGTTCTTGCAGGACGCAGTATGTCCCAGTTTCCTCTATATGCCACTCTCTGTAAAAATACTGTTCTATTTGTAGACTCTCCGAAATTATATGCCCAGGCTTTCGGATAAAGTATTTTCTTTACTGGTTTCTGAACTTCTTCTGGTTTTTTCTCCGTTTCTTCTGCAAATTGTTCTTCTGCCTTTTCCTGTACAAGCACTTCTGGTTCTTCTAATTCAAAAATCATTACTTGTTCATCTGCAGTACCGCAAAACTGTCCTCGCAATTTATACTTGCAGTCTTTATTCCATCCCATGAGCTCATATAATGGCTCTGAAAATCCTTTACAGCTTTTTGGAAGCACCGCCCAACGTCCATCTCGTATAGTTCCCCATTTTATGGCATTTATGCTGCTTCTTTCGCATGGACGAACTGCAATGCATTTTTCTACAGAATTAAAGAGCAATTCTACATACTCTACATCTTCAAATTTCTTCAAGCAAGCTGTATTAAATACAATTTTCCCCGAAGAAATCGTTACTGCCGGATCGAATCTTGTTGAAAAGAACTGCGCCCTCACAATTTCATAACCGCTTAAATCAAATCCTCGGTTTTCCGTTTTCTCTACACAAATTTCATTATTGTTTTCAGAATAAGCACTTAATGACGCCTTTTTATAATCTGCTGACGAAAATCCATTCCATGCACGATTTACAGGTACAAAGCCTTTTAAGGCTCCCTGATCTACGACTTGTAAAGTTGGTAACGGATACCCCTTTTTCATATACTTGCCTGCATCCAGCATTTTTTGTGCTGCATTATAAATCTCCCGGCTCACAATGGCTTCATGGTGATCTGTCTGCCTATATTGATTCCGGTCATGGTTATTTTTTTTTGATTTATGATCCAGATAATTAGGTGTAAAAGTTTTTCTTGATAATACATCCCCACAATGCCTTTCATTGCGTAAAACATTTACAACTGTACTTCCTGTCCATTTTGTATTTCCCAATTTAGTTTTACGCCCTAAATCCATCAAAATTTCAGCAATTTCAGAAGTAGGAAAACCACTCAGGAACAGATAATAGCATAAGCGAACCGTATCTGCTTCTGACTCATTAATAACCAGATTTCCATCCTCGTCTTTATCATAGCCTAAGAGTTTGGGCGTCAGAAATATTCCTCTTGAAAACCGTTGTTCAATAGAAATATTCATAATTTCACTTTTCGTATGTGATTCTTCCTGCGCTGCTGCCGATAACACTGCAAGCATCATTTCGCTCGTATTATCAAGTGTATAAATATGCTCTGTTTCAAAAAATACGCCTACCTGCGGTTTCATATTTGCTAATTCACGAACTTTAGCAATACAATCCACGATATTTCTGGCAAATCGTGATACGCTTTTGGTAACTATTAAATCTATTTTCCCTGATTTGCAGTCCTCAATCATACGATTAAATTCATCTCTATGCTGTAAAGAGGTGCCGGAAATTCCCTCATCCGCATATATACCAACCAGTGTCCACCCTGCATGTTCCTTTATCATATCTTCATAATGATTTTTCTGCAGTTCATATGAAGATGTCTGATTGGCGTCATCTGTAGACACACGACAATAAGCACACACCCTTTTTGTGCCTGCATCTTCAAATAATTTTTCTTTCTGTTTCGCAGGAATGAACTCTAATTCGCTGCGATCCACGCCCTTATACCTTGCACGAATCTTTTCTTTCCGTTCTTCCTGGCTTGCAGCATGTTTTTCCTGTTCGTTCATATGCTGTTCCCCACTTCCATATGCCAGTACCAGTTTTTACCTTTTTTATACGCTTTTATTTCAGCAATTTTCTTTGCTTCCTGTACCGTTCTTTTTGCAATACCATACTCTTTCATTTTTTCATAAATATAGGTACTTGGTAAATCTTCTGCTGATAATAGTTTTTGCAGATATTCTACAGCTATATCTTTCTTTCCTGTACTTTTCTCAACATTCAACAACTCTTCCACATTTATCTGGCATTTTCCAATCCATCGGAAGCCTTTTTCTTTATCCAGTTCAAACCCTATCGGTTCTCCTTCTGGTGCAAGGCTTGATTTTACCGGAAACATATACCTTTTCCAAGGTTCTTCTTTATCCCTGGATACCATAAGAATGCTTCTCGCTGCCGCTGCAATGTCAATACTGCCTAATCCTCTGTATAATTGGTTTCCACCACCACTTTTGTTCATATGACCAACTAATACTATTGCACAATTAGTTTCTGCTGCCACCTTAGATAACTTCGATAAGATTTCTCGCATTTTTACTGCATTTGTCATATTTCCATTGTGACCGATAAATGCCTGTATCGGATCAAGCACAACCATTTTCGCACTGATCTGTATAATAGCATTTCTTATACGTTCATCTTCCAGTGTCAATTCATCATTATCTTCCTTTATGAATGCAACCTTACTACAATCAGCCCCAGCCTGTTCCAGCCTTGGTTTTATCGTATCTCCTTTTCCATCTTCTGAACACTGATATATTACCATCTCTGGTCTTTTTATCTTCTGCCCATCCGGTAAATATCCGCCTTTTGTTAATATTGCCGCAATATGAATAATCAGTGTTGATTTACCTTCTCCCGGATCTCCCTGCAACATTGTAATCTTCCCACAGGGAATATATGGGTACCATACCCATTCCACCTCCGAG
>ERZ773149.990-NODE-990-length-24920-cov-38.364006_pt1 | contig 24920 bp, 20 predicted proteins | sample MGYA00511081_ERZ773149 | MGnify/ENA primary metagenome ERZ773149 (study PRJEB29015, sample SAMEA2737846) | human gut metagenome | biome: human gut; feature: human-associated habitat; material: faeces | place: China | collected 2012 ...
TAGAGCAATCACTTCTGCCCCCAAGGTATCAGGTTGACCGAATTCTTAGGAGGCGGACGCTCTATCCAGCTGAGCTACGGAGACACAGTTCTGCATCCTTGGGGCAGAAAACCCCAAAAATACAGTACCATATTATAATACCGCAACCGGGCTGTAAAATCAAGTTGAACCTGCGGGCAAAATGGTGTATGCTATAAAGGAATGCAAAGCGGCTGCGTGCTGCGCAGGGAGGATGCTATGGAAAAGATAAAAAATATCCGCAAAAAGCTGCGGCACCAGAGGTCAGTCCGGCGAAGAAAGCTGGGACTGAGCACCCCGACCCAGATCATCTGCGTCAGTTTTATTATTGTGATCGCGCTGGGCACGCTGCTGCTCACCCTGCCTATTGCCAGCAGGCACGGACGGCTGGATGTGCTCAACGCCATGTTCACAGCCACCAGCGCCACCTGCGTCACCGGTCTGGTGGTGCGGGATACGTGGACGCAGTTCACATGGTTCGGGCAGGCAGTGGTGCTGCTGCTTATTCAGGTGGGCGGCCTTGGTCTTGTTACCCTTACCAGCTTTTTTGCGCTGGCCATGCGCCGGCGCATGGGCTTCCGGGATCTGCGCTTGCTGGGCGAAAGCGTCTCGGCAGACGGCTACGATCAGGCCAAAAGCGTGCTGAAGATCGTGGTGGGGCTGGCAGCGATGTTTGAAGGCATCGGCATTCTGCTGCTGATGTTCGCCTTTGTGCCGCAGTTCGGGCTGGAGGGCGTCTGGATCAGCGTATTCACCGCCATTTCGGCCTTCTGCAATGCGGGCTTTGACCTGTTCGGACGGTTCGGGGCGTACTCCTCGCTGGTGCCCTATGTCAACAACTACTATGTGCAGGCGGTGATCATTTTCATGATCATCTCCGGCGGTCTGGGCTTTATGGTCTGGGTGGAGCTGTGCCAGTGGTACCAGAAACGCCGCCTGTCCCTGCACGCCAAGGTGGTGCTGTCCTTCTCGGTGATCCTGTGGCTGGGCGGCGCGCTGGGGCTGGGACTGATGGAGTGGAACAACCCCGCCACGCTGGGCGGGCTGTCGGTGCCCGGCAAGGTGATGGCTTCGCTGTTCCAGTCGGTATCCACCCGTACCGCCGGCATGAACACCGTGGACTTGGCCTCCTGCGGCACCCTGAGCAAGCTGCTTATGAGCGTGCTGCAATTCATTGGCGCAGCGCCCGGCTCTACCGGCGGCGGCGTGAAGGTGACCACCTTCGCGGTCATCATCCTGACCATCCGCAGCGTGGCGCAGGGACGCGATGACTGTGTGATCGCTGACCATCATATCGAGTCCAAGACCGTCTACCGCGCCCTGACCATTATCGTGCTGGGCGCTGTGGCGGTCATCGGCTCGGCCATTGTGGTGTATTACAACACCTCGGACGCCGTGTCCGTGGTGGATGCCATCTTCGAGTCCTGCTCGGCCTTTGGTACGGTGGGCCTTTCCGTAGGCGTAACCAGCCAGCTGAACAACGGGGCAAAGATCCTGTATATGCTGGTCATGTTCATGGGCCGTGTAGGCCCGGTGGCCTTTGCCATGAGCCTGACCGCCAAACCGGACGACAACAAGCGCAAGATCATGCCAGTGGGGCATATCAACGTAGGTTAAATGAAAACAGGCGGCTGCACAAAGCATTGTGCAGCCGCCGCTTTTATGTTGAACGATAGGGACAGACCGTTTTCACGCTGAAAGTTTTTTCGCAGAAAAAGCAGATCACTCTGCGTACAGGGAAATGATATTCAGCACGATCTCGGTACAGCGGTCCATCCGCTCCACGGTGGTGCACTCGCACACGCCGTGGAAGTTGAAGCCGCCGGTGCCCAGATTGGGGCAGGGCAGACCCATCCAGCTCAGGGTAGCGCCATCGGTGCCGCCGCGCACGGGCACCTCCACCGGCTCCAGACCGGCCATGCGCACAGCTTTGCGGGCGGTCTCGATGAGGTGGAAGTGGGGCTTGATCTTTTCCAGCATATTGCGGTAGCTGTCCTTGATCTCCACTTCCACGGTGCCTGCGCCGTACTTGCCGTTCAGGTAATCAGCAATGTCCTGCATATTGTCCTTTTTGAACTGCAGCTTGGCGGCATCGTGGTCGCGCAGGATGTAGCCCAGCTTTGCGGTGGTGACATCGCCGTACATCTGGCACAGGTGGTAGAAGCCCTGACGACCCTCGGTGGTCTCGGGACGTGCCATCACGGGCAGAGCGCCGTGGAACTCCATGGCAACGTTGGAGGCATTGATCATGGTGTCTTTGGCAGAGCCGGGGTGCACCGAGAAGCCGTGGATGGTCACGGTGGCGGCAGCAGCGTTGAAGTTCTCGTACTCGATGTCGCCGGCATCACCGCCATCCACCGTGTAGGCAAAGTCTGCGCCAAAGCCGGGGATATCGAACAGGTCGGCACCCTCGCCGATCTCCTCGTCCGGGGTAAAGCCGATGCACAGCTTGCCGTGGGGGCGGCCCTCGCGGATAACGGTCTCCACAGCGGTCATGATCTCAGCCACACCGGCTTTGTCGTCTGCACCCAGCAGGGTGGTGCCGTCGGTGGTGATGAGGGTCTCGCCCTTCATGGAGGCAAGGAAGGGGAAGGCGGAGACCTTCATCACCTTGCCGGTGGCGGGCAGCACCACGTCGCCGCCGTCATAGTTCTCGTGCAGGATGGGGTTCACGTTCTCGCCACTGGCATCCGGGGCGGTGTCCATGTGGGCAATCAGACCCAGCGCGGGCTTTTCCTCGCAGCCGGGGGTGGCGGGCAGGGAACCGTAGACGTAGCAGTGCTCGTCCACCCGGGCATCCTCCACGCCCAGAGCCTTCAGCTCCTCCACCAGCTTGTGAGCCAGATCAAACTCCCGCGCAGCGGAAGGATGGGTGCCGGACTCCGGGTCCGAGGTGGTGTAGACCTTGACGTAATCAAGCAGTCGTTCATAGGCGCGCATAACAAAGCACACTCCTTTAACAATATTGAAGGACCGCAGCTTTGCGATCCAGCTCCTATCATACCCTGTTTTTCCTGTTTTGACAACCTTTTTTGCGCACTTGGGACAGAAAGCGCAGCTTCAACAGCAAAATGAACAAAATTCACCCTAAAAAAGCTGTCCTCCTCCCGCAAACGTGCTACAATAAAGGCATACTTATAAAGGTGCAGGCGCTCGGTGCAGGACGCGCTGCACAGGCACGCATTTTAGTAAAGAAGGATCGGAAGGAGAATTTTATGGCAGTCAAAGTGTTTTTCTACACCCTGCGCCCCTACGATGAGCAGGGTATTCTGGAGGATCTGGCAAAGCAGCGGGGCATCGAGTACGGCTATACCGAGGCGTATCCTACCATGGAGAACGCCCAGCTGGCCGCAGGCTACGATGCGGTATCGCTGACCCCCTGTGATATGAGCGCACCCATGCTGCAGCGCTTTCACGACCTTGGGGTAAAGGCGATCTGCTGCCGCTCCATCGGCTATGACCATGTAGATCTGGAAAAGGCGCGGGAGCTGGGCATGAAGGTATCCAACGTGGATTATCCCCCCAACGGTGTGGCGAACTTTGCCATTATGCTCATGCTGATGAGCCTGCGCAAGGCGGGGCACATCCTCAAGCGCGGTGAAGTGCAGGACTATTCCCTGAAGGGCAAGATCGGCCGGGATATCTCCAACTGCACCGTGGGCGTTATCGGCACGGGGCGCATCGGGCAGACCGTGCTGAAGCACCTGTCCGGTTTTGGCTGCGAGCTGCTGGCTTACGACCTGTACCAGAACGACGAGGTGAAGAAGATCGCAAAGTATGTGCCGCTGGAGACCCTGCTTGCCGAGAGTGATGTCATCACCCTGCACACCAACGCTACCGAGGAGAACCACCACCTGCTCAACGCCGAGGCCTTTGCCAAGATGAAGCCCGGTGTGACCATTGTGAACACCGCCCGCGGCAAGCTGATCGACAGCGATGCTTTGTTGGCTGCGCTGGAAAGCGGGCAGGTGGGCGCTGCCGGTTTGGACGTGCTGGAAAACGAGAACGGCCTGTACTACTACGACCGCATGGGCGATGTGATCCCCAACCCGGAGCTGGCCGCTCTGCGCGCCATGCCCAACGTGATCCTGACCGACCACACTGCCTTTTACACCTACGAGGACGTGAAGAGCATGGTGCGCGGTGTGCTGGAAAGCGCCGCCGCCTTTGCCGAGGGCTCGCCCACCCGGCATGATGTGACCGACCGCTAAGAAATAGGCAGAAACAGGAAAGGGGCTGCTGCACAATGCTGTGCGGCAGCCCCTTTGGCATGTGAAAATATTTTTTACGCTGCGGCAGAAACGGCGGCCCGGGCAGCGCTGCTGGCCACGGGAGCAGGCGGCAGCTGCACGGAAAAGCGGTGTTCAGCCCAGGCAGACGCCCATGCGGCGCGCCACGCTCAGCAGCTCGCAGTTTTCGGGCACATTGCGGGTCTTACCGGCAATGTCTGCCAGACGGTTCTCGGTCACCCGGCGGTTCACCATGGCCACGGTCACGCCGTAGCGCTCCACCTCCACCAGCTGTGCAGCATAGCTACCGAACTGGGTGGCCAGTACACGGTCGTAGGCGCTGGGGCTGCCGCCGCGCTGCATATGACCCGGGATGCACACGCGGGTCTCCATGCCGGTCTTTTTCTGCACGGCCTGTGCAATGCGGTTGGTGGCGGTGGTGCCAAGGCCGGCCTCGGCACGCTTGGCCATCCAGTCCTTGCGCTTCATGCGGGCTTCCTCGGTGTTGATGGCACCCTCGGCCACGGCAAGGATAGAGAAGTTGGAACCCTTCTTGGCGCGGCGCTCCACGGCCTCGCACACGCGGTCGATATCGTAGGGCAGCTCCGGCAGCAGAATGATGTCCGCACCACCGGCAATGCCGGAGTACAGGGTAAGCCAGCCTGCCTTGTTGCCCATGATCTCAATGCACATCACGCGGCTGTGGCTGCCGGCGGTGGTGTGGATGCGGTCGATGACGTCCGTGGCGATGTCCACAGCGGTGTGGAAGCCGAAGGTCACATCGGTGCCGTAGATATCGTTGTCAATGGTCTTGGGCAGGCCGATGATGTTCAGCCCCTCCTGCGAGAGCAGGTTGGCGGTCTTGTGGGTGCCGTTGCCGCCCAGACACAGCAGGCAGTCCAGCTTTGCCGCCTTGTAGGTCTTTTTCATGGCGGCAACCTTATCAATGTTGTCGTCCTCCACCACACGCATCAGCTTGAAGGGGGTGCGCTTGGTGCCCAGAATGGTGCCGCCTAAGGTCAGGATGCCGCGGAAGTCGTCCTCGTTCATTTCACGGTAGTCGCCGTTGATCAGGCCGCTGTAACCGTTGGCGATGCCCACGATCTCCACGTTATCTCCCATGCGGGCGTACAGTGCTTTTGCAACGCCGCGGATGGTGGCGTTCAGGCCCGGACAATCGCCGCCGGAAGTCAGGATACCAACACGTTTTTTCATTCAAATACCCTCTTTCATTGTCATTCAGGCAAAGCCGAACGGTCCGGCAAAGGGTGCCGGGCTGACCGGGGTCCTACCTTTTTATAGTATTAGAGTATTCCGAAAGGGGAGTGCTGTCAAGAGAAAAACCAAAAATTTACAAGCCTGTGTGCATCGGAAAACCGCTGCGAAAACTTTTGCAGAAAAACTGAAAAAATGGTTGACAAGCAGCCCGCCGGCGTGTATAATATCCCTTGTCAGCAACGCACGGCGCGGCTGACACAACCGAATATTGGGGATTTGCATAGTGGTAGTGCGGTAGACTCTGACTCTACTTGTGGGAGTTCGATTCTCTCATCCCCAACCAGTTACCGCAGCCGAATAAGCTGCGGTATTTTCGGGGCATAGCGCAGTTGGTAGCGCGCCTCGTTCGGGACGAGGAGGCCGTGGGTTCAAATCCCGCTGCTCCGACCAAAAAAAGCAGACACACTTTCGTGTGTCTGCTTTTTTATTTGCGCGAACAGGCTGTAAAAACAAGTGGCTCAGAAACACCGACAGGTGTTTCTGAGCCACTAATATTATATCGTTTCCAGCAATGCGGGCAGCTGGGCGAGGTCGTCGATGACGTAGGGACTGGCCTTTTCCAGCCGGGCGCGGGACTGGTGCCCGCCGGTGTACAGCACACAAGTTGCACCGATGGCCGCAGCCACCGCGGCATCGTGGTCGGTGTCGCCGACCATCACACAGGCCGCCGGGTCGATGCCGGTGCGGCGCAGATAGTCGGTGCCAAGCTGTACCTTGCTTACGCCGTAAATGTCCGCAAGGCCGAGCAACTCGGTAAAAAAGCCTTGCAGACCCCGGGCGGATACCTGCTCGATCAGGTAATCACGGCGGGAGGCGGAAAGCACAGCCTGCTGCCAGCCCATGCGGGTCAGCGTTTGCAGGGTGTCAACGGCGTGTGCCGTTACAGCGCAGCCGGGCACACCGGCGTTGTAGTGCTCCATAAAGCGTGCGGCAAGCTCCGGATAGGGGTGCCGCGCAAAATCGAACCCGGCACAGCGGTAGTAGTCCTCGATGGGAAAGCCGAACAGCTCCCGGTAGGCAGCCAGATCGTACCGCTGGGGGTAGCCGTGGGTCTCCAGCATCCAGTTCAGGCATTCGTGGGTAAAATCCACATCGTCCATCAGGGTACCGTTCCAGTCCCAGAAGATCATACCGTTTGGCTGCATGGAAACCTCCTTGCGTTATTCCGTCACAAACACCTTGCGCAGTGCGGCGTTGCTCTCGATCAGCTTTACCAGCACAACGCCCAGCACGGTGCAGCTGATCAGCTCGCCGATGCCAACCGAGATGCCGTTGGTGATGCAGGCCAGCCAGATGGGGGAGCTGGACGTGGGGTCCGGGAACATCACGGCGATCTCAATACCGATGATCACCGCGTTGAACAGCACCGGGGGCAGGCTGGCGGCAATGGCCAGACCCTTGAAGCGCACATTGCGCAGCTTGTAGGTGACCAGACAGGCCAGCAGGGTAGCCAGTGTGCCAAAGATCACATCCACGATGGTGGAGCCCAGCAGGTTTGCCAGGAAGCAGCCCAGCACCACGCCCACGATGTACTCTGCACCGAACACGGGCAGCAGGCACAGAGCCTCGGCCACACGCACCTGCACAGCACCATAGGAAAGGGGCTGCAGTGCCAGACACAGCACCACATAGATGGCTGCCACTACACCACAGTGCACCAGCTTACGGACGGAAGAATTCTGATTCATGATAATACTCCAGCGGTTTGATTTTGACCGCACAGGAACCGCCAGCTCCTGTGGGTTTTGCCCAGCGCCGCTCGAGTGGCACCGGGGAGCCTAAAATCCTAAGTTGCTCTTTGAGGATACTGTACAAAAAAGCACAGCAGTAGGGAGTATATCACAAAATCGGACGGAATGCAACGGGAATCGGACGATTGAAAATGCCTGCCGCGCTGCTCTGGGCAGATTCGGCAGAAAGCTTTTATTATAGAGCCGAAGCTGCTGCCTGCGAAAATGGAAAAAGCTGAGCACCTGACTTTCTCGGATGCTCAGCCTTGCTGTACTTGTTTTGCGGAGTTGCTTTTACTGTTTCTTGCGTTTTGCGGGCTTTTTCTTGCGCACGCTGTAACCAAAGGTGCCCAGCTTTTTGCCAAGGGCCAGATACTCGCCGTGGCTGTACACGATGAGGTTTGCCTTGTCCAAGCACAGCTTGCCTTTTTCGTCCAGCAGGCTCTCGTCCACATCGCAGGCCACCACCTCGGCCAAAAACAGGTCGTGGCTGCCCAGCGGGATGCGCTGGGTGATGCGGCACTCCAGATTGACCGGGCTTTCCTCCAGCACCGGGCAGTCGGTCAGCACGCTGCCGGGGGCGGCATGCAGACCGCAGGCGGCAAACTTGTCCACTTCGCGGCCGCTCTTCACGCCGCACCAGTCAATGGCGCGCACCAGCTTTTCGGTGGGCAGGTTGATGGCGAACTGCCCGCTCTCGCATAGCAGCTGATGGCTGTACCGCTCCGGGCGCACGCTGATGGATACCATGCTGGGCTGGGTGCAGATGGTGCCTGTCCAGCCGATGGTGATAAGGTTGGGCTTATCCAGCCCGCCGCAGGATACCAGTACCGGCGGCTCCGGGTTCAAAAGGGTGCTGCCCTTCCAACTTTGCTTGCTCATCCGTGATATTTCCTTTCGTAGGGAGCCCATGTGCGCTCCGAGATGATATAGCGCGGGCGGGCCTTTGTTTCCATATAGATCTTGCCGATATACTCACCGATCACGCCCAGACACACCAGCTGCACACCGCCCATAAAGCAGACGATGCAGACGGTGGAGGCCCAGCCTGCCACGCTGCTGCCCATGGCAGCGCACACGATGGCCCAGATGACCCCGATAAAGCTGACAAGGCTCACCACGATGCCCGCTCCGGTGATGATGCGGATAGGCTTGTTGGAAAGGCTGGTAATGCCGTCAAAAGCCAGCGCCAGCATCTTGCTCAGGGGGTAGTGGCTCTCGCCGGCCAGACGCTCGTGGCGCTCGTAGGTGACCACATCGTGGGCAAAGCCCACCAGCGGCACCATGCCCCGCAAAAAGATGTTGACCTCCTTGTAATCCGCAAAGCTTTCCAGCACGCGGGTGCTGATCAGGCGGTAGTCTGCGTGGTTGAACACGATATCCGCGCCCAGAGCGTTCATCACATGATAAAAGCCCTCGGCGGTGAACCGCTTGAAGAAGGTGTCGGTGTCCCGGCGGCTGCGCACACCGTACACCACCTCGGCACCGTCCAGATACTTTTTCACCATCTCGTCCATGGCGTTGATATCGTCCTGACCGTCGCAGTCGATGGAGATGGTGATATCGCAGCTGTCGCTGTGCAGCGCCTCCATCAGCCCCGCCAGCACGGCGTTCTGGTGGCCGCGGTTGCGGCTCTGGGAAATGCCGATATAGTGCTCGTCCTGTGCGGCAAAGCCTTGGATCAGTTCCCACGTTTTGTCGCGGGAGCCATCGTTGACAAAGAGCACCCGGCTTTTATCGCTGACCAGCCCCTGTGCGGTCAGACTGTGGATCTTTTCCAGAAACATGGGTGCTGTAATGGGCAGCACCTGCTCCTCGTTGTAGCAGGGGATCACGATCCAGAGTACGGGTTTGGACATTGTTTTATCGCTCCTTATTGATAAAAGTAGTCAGAGGGTCACTGCACCATCTGCTGCAAGGCATCCGGCTCCAGCAGCTTGAAGCTGCTGCGGTAGGTGTCGATGAGCCCTTCCTTCTGCATGGTGCTCAACTCCCGGGAAAGGGCGCTGCGGTCGCAGTTGAGGTAATCCGCCAGCTGGATGCGGGAGAAGGGGATGCTGAAGGTCAGGCTGTGGGCGCGGGCGGCCTCGCTGAGCAGATAGGCCGCTACCTTGGCGCGCAGGCTTTTCATCACCAGCAGGTCGATGCGGCGGGAGAGGGAAAAATATTTATCGCTGATGGTGCGCACAAGGTTCTGCACCACCCGCTGGTGGGCGGGGCTGCCGTCCGAGAGCAGCAGCCGCTCGTAGGGCAGCAGCAGCACCTCACAGGGGGCGGCAGCCAGCACGGTGACCGGGCTGGACAAGCTGGAGCCTCCCAGCACGTCCCCGAACACCCCGCCCGGCTCTACCTGGGCGATGGGGATGCGCACCCCGCCCGGTGCCGGGCGGTAGGCCTCCAGCTCGCCGGACAGCACGATGCCCACCCGGCGGCTGGGCTCCCCCGCCAGCACAAGGGCTTCGCTCTTGCCGTAGCTGCGCACACTGCCCCCCAACCGGGACAGCAGCGTGCTGAGCTCCGCAGCGGAAAGCCCCGCGAACAGCGTGGTGGTTTGTAACAGCGGCAGATAATTATTCATCGCAACTCCGCAGAGAAAATAGCGTTCTCCGCAGCCTCCTGCAATTACGTTGCGCACGCAACGGTATTTTTACCCCTATTATAGTAAACTGGAACGCGCAAAGCAAATGATTTTGCAAAATTTTTCAAAAAAAGACCGGTTTCCGCTTCCCGTACCGGGGCGTGCCGGGTGTGAAAAGGAGTATTTCATGAAAAAGATCCTGTCCTTACTGCTGGCGTTCAGCCTTGCACTGAGCCTTGCAGCCTGCGGCGGCAGCGCAAGCTCTGCCGCTTCCAGCGCAGCGGTGTCCGAAGTTGCTTCCTCTGCGGCTGCTTCCGAGGAAGAAGAGACCGCAGCGCCGCTGTCTGCTACCGAGCCGCTGCGTATCGCGGGGCTGAAGGGCCCCACCACCATGGGGCTTGTCAACCTGCTGTCGATGGAGCAGGCCGGTACTGCCGCCATGGACTACGATCTGCAGCTTTACGGCGCTGCGGATGAGATCGTGCCGCTGCTCATCAAGGGTGAGCTGGACATGGCTGCCATCCCGGCTAATCTGGCGGCGACCCTGTACCAGAAAACCAGCGGCGGCATTCAGGCCGTGGCAGTGAATACCTTGGGCGTTTTGTATGTGGTGGAGCAGGGCGACACCGTCCACAGCATGGCCGACCTCAAGGGACGCACCATCCTGTCCACCGGCAAGGGCACTACCCCGGAGTATGTGCTGCGTTATCTGCTTACCGCCAACGGTCTTGACCCGGATAAGGATGTGGATATTCAGTATTATAGCGAGGCTACCGAGGTGACCGCCCAGATGGCCAGCACACAGGATGCCATTGCCGTTTTGCCCCAGCCCTATGTGACCGCTGCCGGGCTGAAGGACGACACCCTGCGGGTAGCCCTTGACCTGACCGCCGAGTGGGACAAGGTGGCAGACACCCAGCTGATCACCGGTGTGACCGTAGTGCGCAAGGCCTACGCCGAGGAGCACCCGGACGTGGTAGCCGCCTTTCTGGCAGACTACGCCCAGAGCGTGAACGCCGCCAACACCGATCTGGACGGCACCGCCGCCCTGTGCGAGGAGCAGGGGGTGGTGGCAAAAGCCGCCATTGCCAAAAAGGCACTGCCCAACTGCAACATCGTCTGCCTGACCGGCGAGGAACTGAAGGCGGACGTCTCCGGCTACCTGCAGGTGCTCTACGATGCCGATCCTGCCGCCGTGGGCGGTACGCTGCCCGGCGAGGATTTCTACTGGGCAGCCCAGTAACAGCCTGAAAAAAGCATTCCATCTCCCGCCGCTCTGCCGTGGTACGCAGCGCGGCGGTTTTTGTTTCCCGGTTGCAATTCCGCTGCAAAAGTTCTACAATAGAGACACATTATAGAATATGGAGGGAAAACCTATGGCTTGCACTACCATTCTGGTCGGCAAGGCAGCATCGTACGATGGCTCTACCATGATCGCCCGCAACGATGACTCCGGCTCCGGCCATTTCACCGCTAAAAAATTTACCGTGATCCACCCGGAGGATCTGCCCAAGACCTACCGCAGCGTCCTCTCCCATGTGGAGATCCCCCTGCCGGAAGGCGCATTGCGGTTTACCGCCATGCCCAACGCCGTGGAGGGCAAGGGTATCTGGGCAGCTTCCGGTGTCAACGCCGCTAACGTAGGCATGACCGCCACCGAGACCATCACCTCCAACCCCCGCGTGCTGGGGGCAGACCCGCTGGTGGAGTATCAGCCCGCCAAGGGCGAAAAGCCCGAGGTGCCCGGCGGCATCGGCGAGGAAGATATCGTCTATCTGGTGCTGCCCTACATCCACTCTGCCCGCGAGGGCGTGCTGCGTCTGGGCAGCCTGCTGGAGCAGTACGGTACTTACGAGATGAACGGCATTGCTTTTCAGGATGTAAACGAGATCTGGTGGCTGGAGACCATCGGCGGCCACCACTGGATCGCACGCCGCGTGCCGGACGATGTGTATGTGGTCATGCCCAACCAGCTGGGCATCGACACCTTTGATCTGGAAGATGCCTTCGGCACACAGGAAAACTACCTCTGCTCTGCCGACCTGCGGGAGTTCATTGACAAGAATCACCTCGACCTTTCTTTGGACGGCGCGCTGAATCCCCGGGACGCCTTTGGCAGTCATGATGACGCCGACCACGTTTACAACACCCCCCGCGCATGGTATATGCTGCGCTACCTCAACCCCCGCACATGGGTGTGGGAGGGTGCCGACGCCGACTACACCCCCATGTCCGATGACCTGCCGTGGTGCATGGTGCCGGAGCGCAAGGTGACCCCGGAGGACATCAAGTATATGCTGTCCAGCCACTATCAGGGCACCCCCTATGATCCCTACCTGAGCTACGGCGACAAGTCCGCAAAGGGCGCGTACCGTTCCATCGGCATCAACCGCAACGACTTTATGGCGCTTTTGCAGATGCGTCCCGACCAGCCGGAGGAATCCCGCGCTGTGGAGTGGGTGGCCTATGCCTCCAACGCCTTCAACACCATGGTGCCCTTCTACGCCAACGTGGAGCGTACCCCGGAGTATCTGGCCAACACCACCGGCACCGTGTCCACCGATAACTTCTACTGGACCAGCCGTCTGATTGCCGCCATGGCAGACGCCTCCTATAACAAATCCCTCTTCCACCTCGAGCGCTATGAGGAGGCCGTGCTCTCCGCTGCCCGCGCACTGGTGAACGGGTACGATGCAAAGCTTGCCGCCGAGCCGGATGCTGCAAGCCGCGCCGCCCTGCGGGAGGAAGCCAACACCGCCATTGCCGCTATGCTGCAGGAGAAGGCCGCCGACACGCTGGATAAAGTTCTGTTTAAACTGAGCAGCCAGATGAAGAACGCCTACTCCCGCTCGGATGCCTGATGTAAACCAGCCGGAGCACAAAAACCGGTCGCGACCGGTCACATAAACGCAGAAAAGACCACCGCATACACAAGTGCGGTGGTCTTTTTGCGTGCAAAAAGCTCTTGTATCCAAGGTATTGGAAACTCTGCACAAAAATGATGAAAATTCTTTGTGAGCGAAAATGACTGAAACTGATTGATTTTGACAAGATTTTTGCTATAATAAAGATGCAAACAACCAAAACACGCCAATACCGCGCAGAAACGGTCAGGCGTGAGAAGGAAAGAAGGAAAAACACCATGCTGGCGGAGGAACGTTTTGCGCTGATCCTAGAGCAGCTGAACGAGCAGCGCACCGTGACGGTGCAGCAGCTGTGTGAGGCACTGCACACCAGCGAATCCACCATCCGGCGTGACCTGACCGAGCTGGACCGGCAGGGAAGGCTGACCAAGGTACACGGAGGGGCCACCCTGCCGGACAGCCGCTTTCTGGCAGACGAGCCCACCATGGAAGCCAAGGAGACACTGGCTGTGGCAGAAAAGCGCAGCATTGCCGCAGTTGCCGCAGCACTTATCACTGCCGAGGATTTTGTGTTCATTGACGCAGGCACTACCACGCTGGAACTGGTGCGGGCGCTGACGGGTGCGGCGCTCAAGGCCACCTATGTGACCAACGGCGTGGCGCACGCCCGGCTGCTGGCGCAGAAGGGCTGTCGGGTGTATCTTCCCGGCGGGCTGCTGCGCCCTCAGACCGAAGCCATCGTGGGCGCTCCGGCAGTCAGCAGCATCCAGCAGTATAACTTCACCAAAGCGTTCATGGGTGCCAACGGCGTGGCGCTGGAGGCGGGCTTTACCACCCCGGACCCCGAGGAAGCAGCGGTAAAGGCCGCTGCCGTCCGCCGCGCCCGGGAAAGCTGGTTCCTTGTGGATGACGCCAAATTTGCTAAAATTTACCCGGCGGTCATCACGGACCTGCACGGCGGTGCCATCCTGACCAACCGCTGCCCGAACCCGAAATATAAGCAGTATACGTTCGTAAAGGAGGCAGAAGCATGATTTACACCGTTACCTTTAACCCGGCCATCGACTACGTTGTGCGTCTGGACGCACCGCTGGAGGTGGGCGCAGTGAACCGCGCCCAAGGCGAGGATTGCGTGCTGGGCGGCAAGGGCATCAACGTGTCCGGCGTGCTGGCGCAGCTGGGCTGCGAGAGCGTGGCACTGGGCTTTGTGGCCGGGGAGACCGGCGCATGGCTGGAGCGCGGTCTGGCGGCACAGGGGCTCAAGACCGACTTTGTGCATCTGGAAAACGGCATGACCCGCATCAACGTCAAGATCAAGGCCGGGCAGGAGACTGAGCTGAACGGCGCAGGCCCTGCCATCCCGGAAAGCGCTTTGCAGCAGCTGGAAGCCCAGCTGGACAAGCTGGCCGAGGGCGATATCCTTATTCTGGCAGGCAGCATCCCGGCAAGCCTGCCGCAAAGCGTCTACGAGCGGCTGCTGGCGCGGCTGCAGGGCAGGGGCGTGCGCGCCGTGGTAGATGCCACCCGCGACCTTCTGGTAAACGTGCTGCCCTACCACCCCTTCCTCATCAAGCCCAACAACCATGAGCTGGGCGAGATCGTGGGCAAGGTACTGACCACTGACGCAGAGATCGTGGCAGCTGCCCGCACTTTGCAGGAAAAGGGCGCGCGCAACGTGCTGGTAAGCATGGCCGGGGACGGTGCGCTGCTGCTGGACGAGCAGGGACAGGTGCACCGTATCGGTTGCCCCAAGGGCAAGGTGGTCAACAGTGTAGGTGCAGGCGACAGCATGGTGGCCGGTTTTGTGGCCGGGTATCTGCAAAGCCGCAGCTACGCGCAGGCGCTGCGTCTGGGCACTGCCTGCGGCAGCGCCACGGCCTTCAGCCTTGGGCTTGCCACAAAGGAAAAGATCGACGAGCTGCTGGCGCAGCTTTGATAGGATAAAGGAATAGGAGGAACGTTTATGCGCATTACCGAGTTATTTACCGCACAGTCCATTGCGCTGGACGAAGCGCTGCAGACGCAGGAGCAGATCCTGAGCCGGCTGGTGGAATTGCAGGCCACCCACGGCAACATCACCGACAAGGAGGCTTACAAAAAGGCGCTCTACGCCCGCGAGGCCGAGGGCTCTACCTATGTGGACAACGGCATCACTGTGCCCCACGCCAAGATCAATGTGGTCACCCGTCCCAGTCTGGCCGCCCTGCGGCTGAGCACCCCGGTACAGTACAACGCTGAGGATGAAGGCGCCACCGATCTGCTGTTTGCCATTGCCGCCCCGGAAAACGGCAGCCTGCATGTGGATATGCTGGCGCGTATGATGCAGATGCTGATGAACGAGGACTTTGTGGAAAAGCTTAAAGCCGCCAAGACCCCCAAGGAGTTCTTGGAGTGCATCGACGCACAGGAGGAAGCACAGTTCGGTGCAGAGAGCTTTACCCAGCAGGCTATCCCGCAGGACGGCTACCGCATTTTGGCTGTGACCGCCTGCGTCAACGGCATTGCCCACACCTACATGGCCGCCGAGGCACTGACCAAGGCCGGTGACAAGCTGGGTCTGCCCACCAAGGTGGAGACCAACGGCTCGGACGGTGCAAAGAACATCCTGACCCGCGCCGAGATCGCCGCCTGTGACGGCATCATCGTGGCAGCGGAGAAAAAGGTGGATACTGCCCGCTTCGACGGCAAACCGGTGCTGTTCACCCGTGTGGATGACGGCATCCATAAGCCGGAGGAGCTGATCAAAAAGATCGCCCACGGCGAGGTGCCTGTGTACCACGCCGAGGGCGGCGCAGCAGCCGAGGATGACAGCTCCACCAAGGACAGCTTCGGCCGCAGCCTGTACAAGAACCTGATGAACGGCGTTTCCCACATGCTGCCCTTTGTGGTGGGTGGCGGCATCATGATCGCGCTGGCCTTCCTGCTGGATGATTACAGCATTGATCCCGCAAACTTCGGCATGAACACCCCCGTTGCCGCCTTCTTCAAGACGGTGGGCGGCGCAGCCTTTGGCTACATGCTGCCCATTCTGGCCGGCTTCATCGCCATGTCCATCGCCGACCGTCCGGGCCTGGCCGTAGGCTTTGCCGGCGGTGTGCTGGCCATGAACGGCACCAACTTCACCGACCTTGCCGCAGGCAGCACCACCGGTATCTCCGGCGGCTTTCTTGCAGCGCTGCTGGCCGGCTTTGCGGCGGGCTACATCGTGCAGTTCCTTAAAAAGATCACCGAAAAGCTGCCCGCCAGCCTGAACGGTATCCGCCCGATGCTCATCTACCCGCTGGGCGGCATCCTGATCGTAGGTGCGATGATGTGCGCCGTGAACCCGGTGATGGGTATGATCAACACCGCCATGACCGACTGGCTGAACGCACTGGGCGGCAGCTCCAAGGTGCTGCTGGGCGCTATCGTGGCCGGTATGATGAGCGTGGATATGGGCGGCCCGGTCAACAAGGCAGCCTACGTCTTTGGCACCGCAGCCCTTGCCTCCGGCAACTACGAGGTGATGGCCGCCGTCATGGTGGGCGGCATGGTGCCTCCCATCGCCATTGCCCTGTCCACCACCTTCTGCCCCCGCAAGTGGACGCCGGACGAGCGCCGCAACGGCATCGTGAACTACATCATGGGTCTGTGCTTCGTGTCTGAGGGCGCTATCCCCTATGCGGCAGCCGACCCGCTGCGCGTCCTGCCCAGCTGCGTCATTGGCTCTGCAGTGTCTGGTGCGCTGTCCATGACCTTCGGCTGCGCACTGCGCGCACCCCACGGCGGCATCTTCGTATTCCCGGTGGTGGATCACGCCGTGCTGTACTGCGTGGCGCTGGCTGTGGGCAGCGTGCTGGGCGCAGTGATCCTGAGCCTTGTCAAAAAGACCCAGCCCGCCGAGGCGAAGTAACAAGCCATTTTCTTTCTCCATACGGATAGTTCTTCATAAGAGCAAAGGGGACTGCCGCACACCGCGGCAGTCCCCTTTGCGTTTTGCGCAGGCACCATTTTCACAAAAAACAGGACAATATACCGCCCAAAACGACCTATCCTGCCGGAATTGCGTTCAGCGCTTTGTTTTGCATTGCACCCCACCCCGGGCTGTGGTATACTTATATTTGTGATTTTAAAGCCCGGGTATGGTGTGCCGGGCCACCAGAGAGGAAACGAACGATGAAAATAGGATTTGACAACGACAAATATCTTGCGATGCAGTCCGAGCATATCCGCGAGCGCATCAAGAAGTTTGACAATAAGCTGTATCTGGAATTCGGCGGCAAGCTGTTCGACGATTACCACGCCTCCCGCGTGCTGCCCGGCTTTCAGCCGGACTCCAAGCTGCAAATGCTTTTGCAGCTCAAGGAGCAGGCCGAGATCGTCATCGTCATCAGCGCCGAGGATATCATCAGCAGCAAGGTGCGCGGCGACTACGGCATCACCTACGATCTGGACGTGCTGCGTCTCATCGACGCTTTTCAGGAGATGGGGCTGTATGTGGGCAGTGTGTGCGTGACCAAGTACACCGCCGCCGCCGAGGTGGAAGCCTTTGAAAAGCGGCTGAGCAGTCTGGGCATCCGCACCTTCCGCCACTACAAGATTCCCGGCTACCCCAACGATGTGGCCCGCATTGTCAGCGACGAGGGCTACGGCCGCAACGAGTACATTGAGACCGAGCGCCCGCTGGTGGTCATCACTGCGCCCGGCCCCGGCAGCGGAAAAATGGCCGTCTGCCTGTCCCAGCTGTATCATGAATATAAGCGGGGCGTCAAGGCCGGTTACGCCAAGTTCGAGACCTTCCCCATCTGGAACATTCCCCTGAAGCATCCGGTCAATCTGGCCTACGAGGCCGCCACCGCCGACCTGAACGATGTGAACATGATCGACCCCTTCCATCTGGAAGCCTACGGCGTGACCACCGTGAACTACAACCGCGACATCGAGATCTTCCCGGTGGTGAATGCGATGTTCGAGTTGATCGCAGGCCAGAGCCCCTATAAGTCCCCCACGGATATGGGCGTGAACATGGCCGGCAACTGCATCGTGGACGACGCAGTCTGCTGCGAGGCCTCCCGCAAGGAGATCGTGCGCCGGTACTACAAGTGCCTGTGCGAGCAGAAGATCACCGGCACCGCCAAGGAGAGCGAGCGCTACAAGCTGGAGCTGCTGATGAATCAGGCTGGGCTGACCATGGGGGCCCGGGAAGTGGAAAAGCAGGCACACGCCCGCAGCGAGGCTACCGGCGGCGCACCGGCTGCTGCCATTGAGCTGAGCGACGGCACTGTCATCACCGGCAAGACCGGCCCGCTGCTGGGCGCTACCGCAAGCGCCCTGATTAATGCGCTCAAGTATCTGGCGGGCATCCCGCAGGAGACGGATCTGGTCAGCGCCGCTGCCATCGAGCCTATCCAGACCCTCAAGACCAACTATCTGGGTGGCAAGAACCCCCGTCTGCATACCGACGAGATCCTGATCGCCCTGTCCAGCTCTGCCGCTTCCAGCGAGCTTGCCGCAGCAGCCATGCACCAGCTGCCCAACCTCAAGGGCTGCGATGTGCACTCCACCGTGCTGCTTTCCAGCGTGGACAGCAGCACCCTGAACCGTCTGGGCATGTACCTGACCTGCGACCCCGTCTACGAGGAAGAGGATCGCAAGTACCATAAGCTGTAAAAATAAAAAGAAACTGGTAAACACCCCGGTCAGCGCCGTCAGGAGCTGACCGGGGTGTTATTGCTTGCCAGTTGTACGCAGTTGTGGTACACTTGTTCTGCTTAATTTTTATAGCAGATAGGAAAAGAGGAACAACAACATGGAACAACAACACAAGCGCAGCGCATTCTCCGGTAAGATCGGGTTCGTGCTGTCTGCCGCAGGCGCTTCGGTGGGTCTGGGCAACATCTGGCGCTTCCCGTATCTGGCAGCCAAATACGGCGGCGGCATTTTTCTGCTGGTATACATTCTGCTGGCAGTCACCTTTGGCTATACCATGATCGTGGCCGAGACCGCGCTGGGCCGCATGACCCACAAAAGCCCGGTCAGTGCCTACGCCCACTTTGGCAAGGGGAAAGGCATCCGCTTCGGCGGTTGGATCAACGCCATCATCCCCATTTTGATCGTGCCGTATTATTCGGTCATCGGCGGCTGGGTCATCCACTATCTGGCCGAGTATCTGTGCGGCCGCGGCAGTAATCTGGCAGCAGACGGCTACTTCTCCGCCTTTATCACCAACGGCTTGCAGGCAGAACTAGCCTTTTTGCTGTTCAGCCTGTTCACGCTGGGCATTATCTTTGCCGGTGTGCGCAACGGCGTAGAGCGCGTCTCCAAGGTGATGATGCCGGTGCTGGTGGTGCTGTCGCTGGTCATTGCGGGCTACTCTGTCACCCGTCCCGGTGCACTGGCGGGTGTGAAGTACTTTCTGGTGCCCAACCCCAAAAACTTCTCCTGGATGACCGTGGTCACCGCCATGGGGCAGATGTTCTATTCTCTGTCCATTGCCATGGGCATTCTGGTCACCTTCGGCTCCTATATGAAGAAGGACGTCTCCATCGAGGAGTCCACCGAGAACGTGGAGGTGTTTGATACCGCCATTGCCATCATGGCGGGTCTGATGATCATCCCGGCGGTGTTCGCCTTCTCCGGCGGCGACCCGGACACCCTGCAGGCCGGTCCTGCGCTGATGTTCATCACCATCCCCAAGGTGTTTGCCAGCATGGGTCTGGGCACCGCTGTGGGTGTGCTGTTCTTTGTGCTGGTGCTGTTTGCTGCCATTACCAGCTCCATCGCCCTGACCGAGAGCGCCGTCTCCACCTTTGAGGACGAGCTGGGCTGGGACCGCACCCGCTCCACCGTGCTCATCGGTGCCATTATGGTGGCGCTGGGCAGCCTGTCGGCATTGGGCTACGGCCCGCTGGCCGGGGTGACCGTGTTCGGGATGCAGTTCTTGGACTTCTTCGACTTTTTGACCAACTCGGTCATGATGCCTATTGCAGCCATTGCCACCTGCCTGCTGGTGTCCCGCGTCATCGGCGTGGAGCAGATCGCACAGGAGGTGGAGCAGGACGGTCAGCGCTTCCGCCGCAAGCCTGTGTTCAATTTTATGATCCGCTGGCTGTGCCCCATTTTTGCAGCCATCATTCTGGCAAGCTCGGTGGCAAATGCCTTTGGCTGGATCGCCATGTAAACTCAAAACAGCATTTCCGGCAGCAGAACGCAAGTTTTTGACAGTAAAAGCAGGATAAGGGGGCCCTTATGAAAATGGAAACCTTGAAGCAGCAGATCCTGACAGCAAAGGGTGACGTGCGGGCAGAGCTGGTGCTGAAAAACGCCCGGGTTATCAACGTGTTCACAAACGAGATCGAGCAGGCCGATGTAGCCATCCGTCAGGGGGTCATCCTTGGCGTGGGACACTATACCGGCGAGACTGAGCTGGACTTGCAGGGCAAGTATGTCTGCCCGGGGCTTGTGGATGGGCACATCCACATTGAAAGCTCCATGCTCTGCGGCCCGGCCTTTGAACAGGCGGTGCTGCCCCACGGCACTACGGCGGTGGTCACCGACCCGCACGAGATCTCCAATGTAGCCGGTACGGCGGGGCTGGATTTTATGCTGGAAACTACCAAAGATCTGGCGCTTTCGATCTACTTCATGCTGCCCTCCTGCGTACCTGCCACCGGGCTGGATGAGTCCGGCGCGGTGCTGGAAGCAGAGCAGCTGCGCCCCTACTATCAGCAGCCCCGGGTACTGGGGCTGGCTGAGCTGATGAACTCCTACGGCACAGTGCGCGCAGACGAAAAGATCCTGCAGAAGATCTGCGACTGCACCGCTGCGGGTAAACGCATCGACGGGCACGCGCCCTTCCTCAGCGGGGAGGAGCTGAACGCCTATGTCGTTGCCGGGGTACAGTCTGACCATGAGTGCTCAGACATCCATGAAGCCATGGAAAAGCTGCGGCGCGGGCAATACATCATGGTGCGGGAGGGTACCGCAGCCCAGAACATGGAAAGCCTGCTGCCCCTGTTCCGGGAGCCCTATTGCAGCCGCTGTATGCTGGTGACCGACGATAAACACCCCGGAGACCTGTTGCAGGGCGGGCACATCGACTACATCATCCGCAAGGCTATTGCCGCCGGGGTAGACCCGGTGGTAGCAGTGCGGATGGGCACCCTTGTCCCGTGTCAGTACTTCGGTCTTGCGCACAGCGGCGCGGTAGCTCCCGGTTACACCGCTGACCTGATCGTACTGTCGGATCTGGAACAGTTCACGGTGGAGCAGGTGTACAAAAAGGGCAGACTGGTGGCGCAGCAGGGCAGAATGCTGCACCCCGCCGCCCTTACTGTGGACAAGGCACGCTTTGCGAGGGTGTTCGATTCCTTCAACATGGATGAGATCACCCCGGAGCAATTGCAGCTGAAGCAGACCGGCACCCGGCAGCGCGTGATCTGCCTGACCCCGCACGCCCTGCTGACCACTGAAAAAATCGTTCCGTTCTGCCAGCATCCGGGTACAGCGCCCGGCGTGGATGTGGCGCAGAAAATCGTCAAGCTGGCGGTGTTCGAGCGGCATCGCCGCTCCGGTCATGTGGGATTGGGCTTTTTGGGCAACTACGGGCTGCAATGCGGCGCGGTGGCTTCCAGCATCGCCCACGATTCCCACAACCTCATCGTGGCGGGAACCAACGATGCCGACATGGTGCTGGCGGGCAACACGGTGCGCAAAAATAAGGGCGGCCTTGCCTTTGCACTGAACGGACAGGTGGTAGGGGAGCTGCCGCTGCCGGTGGCAGGGCTTATGAGCACCGAGAGCGCCGAATCCGTGGAGGAAAAGCTGCAGGCGCTCAAGGCGGCACTGAAAGCCCACGGCATCTCGGAGGACATCGACGCTTTTATGACCCTTGCTTTTGTAAGCCTGCCGGTCATCCCGAAGCTGCGGCTGAACACCTACGGCATCGTGGATGTGGATGCCCAGCGGATCGTCCCGGCGGTGTTCTGAGAACATGGTCTGAGAGGAACGGCCTTTAAACCTGACGTTTTGATCGCAATGCCGGACAGTCTGCGGGCTGTCCGGCATTGCGTTTTACGGCAAGAGGACTCTTGACTTTTTGCCACAGAACCGGTATGTTGATACTGTCCGTTTGACACACAGCATTGCATTTATAATACAAGGAAACTTTATGGAAAAACACAGTATACCCTCTTTGCAGATCACCGACCGCTTTGGCGCGCAGACGGCCTATGCCAGCCTGCGTCTGCCGGACGGCACCGAAGCCACCGTACCGGCAGAGCACGCCGCCGCTATCTATGTAAACGAGCAGCCTGCCTTCCGGGTGGTATGCACCCCGGCGCTGCTGCCGCAGCTGGCCTTGGGACGGCTGCTCACCGAAGGGTGGATCGCGTCTGCGGACGAGGTGGAGCAGATCGCCGTCTGTGCCGAGGGCGCAAAGGTGCAGGTATATCTGCGCCACCCGCTGCCCACCCGCCGTGCCGCCGCGCAGGAGGTTGCCAGCTGCTGCACCGATAATATCGCGCTGGGCAGTCCGGTGGAGCAGCAGCCCCTGCGCCCTGTGCCGGGGCTGGCCTTGCAGCCGGAATGGGTGCAGACCCTGACCGCCGCCATGCACGCCGGTCTGCCGCTGTACCGCGCCACCCGGGCGGTGCACAGCTGCTTTGTACTGCACAAAGGGGAGATTGTTTTTGCCTGTGAGGATCTGGGACGGCACAACGCGCTGGATAAGGCGGTGGGCTGCGCGGTGCTGGCAGGGCTGCCGCTGGCAGAATGCGTGCTGTACACCAGCGGCCGGGTGCCGCTGGATATGGTGCGCAAGGCCATCCGCGCCGGGGTGCCAGTGCTGGTAAGCAAAAGCATGCCCACCGTGCAATCCGCAGAGCTTGCAGCAGAATACGGCCTGCAGCTGGTGTGCGGACGCAAATTCCCTAAAGTTTAAACAAATATTACAAAAACAATAGTTACAAAACGGAAAAGCCTGTCTGTTTCTGTTGACATACTCCGCGCACGCATGTTAATATATTATCGAAGAGACCGCTCCGCTGTTGCAGCAGCCAGAGCGGCCTCAATTGCTGTCCGGGGTTACCCGGCAAAATAAAAAACAGGCAGGTGATAACATGAAGCAGGCAACCAACCCGTTTGCGCCCGTACCGCTGTGGCGCAAGCGGCTGCCGGGCTATGCAGCCATGGGCGTTGCGACCATCGCCTTGGCGGTCGGTCTGACCACCTTGCAAAGCGCACGCACCACGGTTGCCGGTACCCTGCTGCCGGTGTCGGAGACGGATGCAGCCGCCTACGGCATCAGCGCAGTGTACCAGCTCGACGATGGCAGCTACCGCGTGGAGGGCTCTCAGAAGGGCTTCCAGAGCGATGTGCAGGCTGCCGTGACCATTGACGCCGAGGGCAATGTTTCCGCAGTAGAGATCCTCTCTCAGGACGAAACGGAAACCCTTGGCGGCCAGTGCGTCAATCCGGAGTTCACGTCCCAGTATCAGGGTGCAGCTCCCTTCACGCTGGCAGGCAAAAGCTACACCGTAACGGACCCCGTTACCGGTGCCGCCTATGCCGCTGCCGGTGCAGCGGAGGAGCAGCCCGCTGCTGCCGGGGATTTTGACCCCGCACAGTGGCGCGCCTTCGATACCTCTCCTGAGGCCGAGGCTACCCGCAAGATGTATGCTGCAGGGCTTACCCTCTCGGCTTTGAAGGGCGAGGCACTGGGCGATGAGCTGGCTCCGCCGCTGGATTCCAGCGCAGAGGCCGTGGCACGGCGCAAGCTGTACGCAGCCATGCTCAGCAAGAGCGCACTGGACGGCGAGCCGATGGCGATCCCCTTTGCGGATCTCTCGGCAGAGGAGCAGTCCAAGGCGCGTCTGGAGCAGGCCAGTCTGACCACTACCGGCAATGCGTCCGGTGCCGTCAGCGCAGACCTGACCGAGGTGGACGCCCTTTCCGGCGCGACCATCACCTCTTCGGCTGTGACGACCATCGTCAACAACTCGTATTTCTATGTGACCGGGGTACTCTGCGCAGAGTGACCTCAACGGAGGAATGGAACCTATGGCAAAAACTGATTTCCTGACGGCTGACATGACCCGCCGTCAATTCATGAAGATCTCGGGCAAGAGCCTTGCAGGGCTCACCCTGTCCGCTTCCATGCTGTCCCTGTTCGGCTGCTCTCAGCAGCAGGTGGACTCCGGCGCAGTGGCCACTTGGGCACTGCCGCAGGGCCTGCTGGTGGTCAACGCAGACCTGTGCACCGGCTGCCAGCGCTGCGAGATCAACTGCACCCTGACCAACGATGGCGTGTGCTCCTCTTACATCAGCCGCGTCAAGATCCAGCGCCGTCTGAATCTGGACGGCGCAGGCAACGGCCTGCTGTCCGGCACCGATAACTGCTTTGTCTACTTCCCGGATACCTGCCGCCAGTGTGAGGACCCCGCCTGCGGCAATGCCTGCCCGCAGAAGGCCATCACCACCGACAGCCGCGGCATCCGCGTAGTGGATACCGACAAGTGCATCGGCTGCGGTGCCTGCCATGATGCCTGCCCGTGGCACATGCCCACCGTCAACCCCGAGACCGGCAAGTCCTCCAAGTGCATCGCCTGCGGTGCCTGCGTGGCAGGCTGCCCGTCCGGCGCTCTGTCCATCGTGGATTGGAATGCCGTTACCAGCGCAGCACAGGCTGCATACTTGGATCTGTAAGGAGGAACTACAATGGCTGAAAGTTATGGCTGGGCAGGCAAGATCCTGCGCGTCAACCTGACCACCGGCGAGATCACCACGCAGGATGACGAAAAGTACCATAAGTATATCGGCGGTATGGGCATGGCCTACCGCATTATGTATGAGGAAGCTCCCATGGAGCTGGACCCCTATGACGAGAAGGCTCTGGTCATCTTTGGTGTCGGCCCCCTGACCGGCGCAGGCGTGCCCTGCTCCGGCCGTATGAACGTGACCTTCCGCTCCACCTGGTCCAAGGGTCACTCTATTATCGATGCACACATGGGCGGCCACATCGGCTCCATGCTGAAGTATGCCGGTTACGATGGCATCGTGGTCAGCGGCATCTCCGAAAAGCCCGTCTACCTGCGCATCGAGGACGGCAATGTCTCTCTGGAGGACGCAAGCGAGATTTGGGGCAAGGGCACCTTTGCTGCCAATAAGTGGATGGTAGAGCAGAACGGCCGCGAGTTCGAGACCGCTTCCATCGGCCCTGCCGGTGAGAATCTGGTGGACTACTCCA
>ERZ773149.1014-NODE-1014-length-24542-cov-3.833095_pt1 | contig 24542 bp, 26 predicted proteins | sample MGYA00511081_ERZ773149 | MGnify/ENA primary metagenome ERZ773149 (study PRJEB29015, sample SAMEA2737846) | human gut metagenome | biome: human gut; feature: human-associated habitat; material: faeces | place: China | collected 2012 ...
ACCTTCACATTCTTGATAATTTGAGTTAATACTCCCCGGTCGTGCATCCTACGCATAAAACCATTAAATTCTTTTCAGATCATTGTCCTGGGATTTGCCGGAGTCATTCTGGCCGGTGCACTTCTTTTAATGCTGCCGGTTTCCTCCGCCACCCACTGCGTTACTCCGTTTTTAAGTGCATTATTCACCTCCACCACCTCCGTCTGCGTGACTGGTCTGATCGTGGTGGATACCGGTACCTACTGGTCCGTTTTCGGTCAGGCTGTGATCCTGGTGCTGATCCAGATTGGCGGCATGGGAGTCGTAACTGTCGCTGCGGCAGTCACCATTGTTTCCGGACGCAAGATCGGTCTGATGCAGCGCAGTACCATGCAGGAAGCCGTGGCCGCACCAAAGATGAGCGGCATTGTGCGCCTGACCGGCTTTATCATCCGGGCTACGCTCCTGATCGAGCTGTCCGGTGCCGCTCTGCTGGCCCCTGTATTTTGCAGAGATTTTGGCCCCATCCGCGGACTCTGGATGGCCGTGTTCCATTCCATTTCCGCCTTCTGCAACGCAGGGATCGACCTGATGGGGATCCGTATTCCCTTTTCTTCCCTCACACTTTATGCCGCAAACCCACTGGTCAACCTGGTCATCATGGCACTTATCATCATCGGCGGCATCGGCTTTCTGACCTGGGAAGATATCCGCAGTAACCATCTGCATTTCAGCCGTTACCGGATGCAGAGCAAGGTCATCTTAACCACCACGGCTATCCTGATCCTGTTGCCGGCCCTCTATTTTTATTTCGGAGAATTCCGACAGGGAGGCTTTGGAACCAGGATCCTTTTATCCTTGTTTCAGTCGGTAACTCCACGAACTGCCGGTTTTAACACAGCAGACTTCAGTAAACTCACTGAATCCGGCCAGATGCTGACCATTATTCTGATGCTCATCGGCGGAAGTCCCGGTTCTACAGCAGGAGGCATGAAAACCACTACCCTCGCAGTTCTTACCGCCACTGCCGTATCTGTCTTTCGACGGAACGAAAACCCGGAGCTGTTTAAGCGCCGGATTGCCCCGGAAACTGTAGCAAATGCTGCCTCCATCCTGATGATGTATCTCAGTCTCTGTCTGACCGGCGCATTTCTCATCAGCCGCATAGAGGAGCTTCCCATGATGGCATGTATGTTTGAAACAGCCTCAGCGGTAGGCACGGTCGGTCTCAGCTTCGGCATTACTCCCGGACTCGGAAGTATCTCCCGGATCATCCTAATCATTCTGATGTATCTGGGAAGAGTCGGAGGACTGACTTTAATCTACGCCGCATTGTCCGGACACCGGATCCGGTTTGGCAAATATCCGCTGGAAAAAATCACTGTAGGATAACACGTAAAGGAGCAAGATTATGAAATCAATTTTACTGATTGGCCTCGGCCGTTTTGGAAAACATATTGCCATGGAGCTGCATTCCCTGGGGCACCAGGTGATGGCAGTCGATCATAATGAGGTGCGTGTCAACGAAGCTCTTCCTTTCCTGACCAGCGCTCAGATTGGTGACAGCACCTCGGAGGATTTTCTTTCTTCCCTGGGCGTACGCAATTTCGATGTCTGCATTGTTGCCATCGGAACTGACTTTCAAAGCTCTCTGGAAACTACATCGCTCTTAAAGGAGCTGGGTGCCAGACTGGTTGTCTCCCGGGCTGCCAGAGATGTCCATGCCAAGTTTCTGCTGCGCAACGGTGCGGATGAAGTCGTCTACCCGGAAAAACAGCTGGCCAAGTGGACCGCCATTCGCTGCAGCTCTGACCACATCCGGGATTTTGTTGATCTCGACGGAGATCATGATCTGTTTGAAGTCGATCTGCCTGACCAGTGGATTGGCATGAGTGTCGCGCAGATCGACATCCGGAAGCAGTATGGCATCAACATCATCGGAGTGCGCCATAATGGCAAAATTGAGTATTCGGTTACGCCGCAGACCAGTTTTTGCGCAGGAGACACCATCCTGGTACTTGGCCGCTACCGCGATCTGCAGAAATGTTTCCGGATCTGATTTTGGAGGTGATCTTATGGGAAATCTGATTCTGATCCTTCTTCTCGTCCTGTTTTTTGCCTTCATCTATCTGCTTATGAGCCAGATTGACCGGATTCTGGACCGGCTGCGCAAAGGGAATCTGCGCATGGAACAGCAGCGGCCGGATCCTGATCGGAAAATACCGGACGAAAATGATTCTTTCGATTGATTTGCGAAAGAATCCGTTTTATGATGGAAATCAGAAAAACCATGCCCGAATATGGAAGGATCCAGCATTATGATACAGAATAACAATTTTTCTGAAACATATCATTCCGAAAGGCAGACCAGGGAGCATATCCTTGTCTGTCTTTCTTCTGCGCCATCAAACCTGAGGATCGTGCAGACGGGTGCCCGTATGTCTGAAGCTTTTCATGGCACACTGACTGCGCTCTATGTCCAGACGCCGGATCATTCTGCCATGTCCGAAGAAGATCAGAGCCGTCTGAAAGAACACATGCGTCTGGCCGAGCAGCTTGGAGCCTCCATCGAAACCGTATACGGTGACGATGTTTCCTACCAGATCGCGGAATTTTCGCGCCTCAACAATATTACAAAAATTGTCCTTGGCCGCAGCAATATCCGGCGGCGCCATCTATGGGGCAAGCCGTCCCTGACAGAAAAGCTGACAGAAATCGCACCGAATCTGGATATCTACATTATTCCGGATGCTGCCTCCGCTCACAGCAGCTACCACCCCAACAAGCATCTCCGGTCCACAGGCTGGCATATTCAAGCCGCAGATCTGCTGCGTACCATTTTCATTCTGATCTCCGTGACACTGACCGGTCTCTTCTTCTACCAGGCCGGACTGTCTGAGGCAAACATCATCACGCTTTATATCCTCGGAGTCCTGCTGGCCTCCATCGCCACGACCGGATGGAGCTGCAGTCTGCTGGCTTCTGCCTGCAGCGTTATTGTTTTTAACTATTTTTTTACCACTCCTCGCTTCACCTTTCATGTGTACGGAAAGGATTATCCGGTCACCTTTATTGTGATGTTTGTTGTAGCCCTGCTCAGCAGTGCCCTGACCACCCGTCTGAAGGATCACGCCCACCAGTCCGCCAAGCTGGCCTACCGCACCAAGGTCCTGTTTGACACCAACCAACTTCTGCAAAAGGCGGAAACCGACAAAGCGATCCTGGATACCCTGATTTCCCAGATCCAAAAATTACTCGGAAAACACATCATCATTTACCCGGTTCAGCATGGGACATTAGGAACTCCCATCCTCTCCCCGGATCCTGCTTCCGCAGAAAAATCCGAATTTCTGACCTGCTCCCGGGAACGGGAGGTCGCCCTGTGGGTTCTGGCTCACAACAAACGGGCCGGTGCCTATACCGACACTTTCCCGGATGCTCTGTGCCATTATCTGGCCATCCGGGTACAGGATGCTGTCTATGGAGTTGCCGGCATGGAAGCCGGAGAGCATCCCATAGATTCCTTTGAATACAGCGTTCTGGTTTCCATACTGGGAGAGGGCGCCCTGGCCATGGAAAACCGCCAGAATATCCGGGAAAAGGAGCAGGCAGCGCTTCTGATGGAAAAGGAACGGCTCCGGGCCAATCTGCTGCGTACCATCTCCCATGATCTGCGCACCCCGCTGACTGCCATATCCGGCAATGCCAGCAACCTGCTCTCCAACCATTCCGCCATCGATGAAGCCACCCGGCTGCAGATCTACGCGGACATCTACGATGATTCCATGTGGCTGATCAATCTGGTAGAAAATCTGCTGGCTGTCACCCGCATTGAAGACGGCCGCATGAACCTGCGCATGGAAACCGAACTGGTCAGCGAGGTCATTTCCGAAGCGCTCCGTCATGTCAGCCGTCAAAGCGTTGAACATAGCATTACAGCAGAAAGCACGGATGATCTTCTGCTTGCCCGCATGGATGCCCGGCTCATTGTGCAGGTCATCATCAACCTTGTGGATAATGCCATCAAATACACACAAAAGGGCAGCCGGATCCAGATTCTGACGGATAAGCTGGAATCCAACGTGCGGATCCGTGTCACGGATGACGGTCCGGGCATTCCAGATGAGGCAAAACCGTTTGTCTTTGATATGTGCTATACCGGTGCAAACCGCATTGCGGACAGCCGCCGCAGTCTGGGACTTGGACTCTGTTTATGCCGCTCCATCATCCGGGCCCACGGAGGAGAAATTTCCGTCTCTGACAACACGCCCTCTGGCTGTATCTTTACCTTTACATTACCCTGCGAGGAGGTAACTATCCATGAATAAACCGCTGATTCTGGTTGTGGAGGACGATGCGCCCGTCCGCAATCTGATCACCACCACTTTAAAGCTGCATGATTACCGCTTTCTGACCGCAGCAAACGGAGAAACTGCGCTGATCGAGGCATCTTCCCACAATCCGGATATCATTCTGCTGGATCTTGGACTTCCGGATATTGACGGCATCAACATCATCCGGCAGATCCGCACCTGGAGCATGACCCCCATTATCGTCATCAGCGCCCGCAGCGAAGATACCGACAAGATTGAAGCTCTGGACAATGGCGCCGATGATTACCTGACCAAGCCCTTTTCTGTTGATGAGCTTCTGGCCCGCCTGCGCGTGACCCAACGCCGCTTAAGCTTCATGCAGGAAACCATGTCCGCCCAGGATTCCGTGTTTGTCAACGGCCCTCTGAAGATTGATTTTTCTGCCGGATGCGCCTGCTTAAACGAGGAGCCGCTGGCCCTGACCCCTACCGAGTACAAGCTTCTGTGCCTGATGGCCCGCAACGTGGGAAAGGTTCTAACCCACACCTATATCACCGAGCATGTATGGGGGAGCAGTTTTAAAAGCGATGTAGCCTCTCTCCGTGTCTTTATGGCAACACTCCGCAAAAAACTAGAATCCGCTCCGGGCGCGCCCCAGCAGATCCAGACTCATATCGGAGTCGGATACCGGATGCTGCGACTGTAATCTTCCATAATTTTATATTTCATTTTGTTTCAATTTGAGATATACTTTTGATAACATGTGACCGTAGAAACATTGAGCAGTCACGGTATTACAGACTAAGGAGGCTGAAATTATGGTTCGCAAAGAAAACACAGTTGCGGTGGAACACTTAGGCGGCGGCAAGGGCACTGCTTACGTTCATCACATCATTTCCAAAGAAGAGTTTTTAGGTCACGGCAGAATGTACGCGAGGGTGGTACTTCCTCCGGGCGCAAGCGTAGGCTGGCACCAGCACGTCCATGACACCGAGCCGTATTACATGTTAAAGGGACAGGCTGACTTCATCGACAACGACAAGTCTGTCACCAGGGTTGGCCCTGGCGACTGCTGCATCATCGAGGTCGGACAGTTCCACAGCATTGAAAATAATTCCAATGAGGATGTAGAGTTCATGGCTCTGATCTACAATGAGCCGGGATTTTTATACGAGTAAGAAAATCGTGTAGAATCCGGCAAAAAAAGTCCCACAGAAACAGCACATACATACTGCTTTCTGTGGGACTTTTATCTTTAGTGTTTCAATTTCAAACGCACCATTGCACGCTTCAGCGCTGCTTCCGCACGCGCTGCATCCAGATCAGCTTCATGGCTTGCAAGGCGGCGCTCCGCACGGGAACGTGCTTCCTCTGCACGCGCAAAGTCGATCTCATCCGGCCACTCGACCACCTCTGCCATAACAGTCACCTGCTCCGGCAGAATGGTGATGAATCCGGACATCAGCGCTGCTTCCTTTTCACCGCCGTCCTCATGGATTTTGAGGACACCCGGTGCTACTACAGCAGTCAGCGGAATGTGGTTCGGGTATATACCGATCTCACCCTCGGTAGTAGTCAGCTCTACCATGGAGACTTCTCCGTCGTAGAAACCGCCGGTCGGGGTGACAACCTTTAATTTCATTCCATCAGCCATAGACGTACCCCCTATTTCACACGGGCAAGAACGTCATCGATATTACCTGCATTCAGGAAATACTGCTCCGGAATGTCATCATGCTTACCTTCCAGGATCTCCTTGAAGCCCTGAATGGTCTCGCTCAACGGTACATAACGGCCTTCCAGACCGGTAAACTGTCCTGCTACGAAGAACGGCTGAGATAAGAATCTCTGGATCTTACGTGCGCGGGATACGGTCAGCTTATCTTCCTCGGAAAGCTCATCCATACCTAACATGGCGATGATATCCTGCAGCTCTTTGTACTTCTGCAAAACCTCCTGCACGCCGCGGGCTACCTTGTAATGCTCCTCACCTACAACACGTGGGTCGAGGATGCGGGAGGTGGACTCCAGCGGGTCTACTGCCGGGTAAATACCCTGCTCTACAATGGCACGGCTTAATACCGTGGTTGCATCCAGATGTGCGAAGGTGTTTGCCGGAGCCGGGTCGGTTAAGTCATCGGCCGGCACGTAAACTGCCTGTACGGAAGTGATGGAACCGTTCTTGGTAGAGGTGATACGCTCCTGAAGAGCACCCATCTCTGTCTGCAGAGTCGGCTGGTAACCTACTGCGGACGGCATACGTCCAAGCAGAGCGGATACTTCGGAACCTGCCTGGGTGAAACGGAAGATGTTGTCGATGAATAACAGGACATCCTTACCACCTTTATCACGGAAGTACTCAGCCATAGTAAGCCCGGTCAGGCCGACTCTCATACGTGCTCCCGGCGGCTCGTTCATCTGACCGAATACCATGGTGGTCTTATTGATAACGCCAGACTCGGTCATCTCGTAGTAAAGGTCATTACCCTCACGGGTACGCTCACCTACACCGGTGAATACGGAATATCCGCCGTGCTCGGTAGCGATGTTACGAATCAGCTCCTGGATCAGGACGGTCTTACCTACACCGGCACCGCCGAACAGACCGATTTTACCACCCTTCTGATAAGGGCAGAGCAGGTCTACGACTTTGATACCGGTCTCAAGGATCTCAGTCTGGGTAGACTGTTCCTCGAAGGTAGGAGCTTTTCTGTGGATTGGAAGGTATTCTTCCACCTGTGGCTTTTCTTTATTGTCAATTGGCTCGCCCAGTACATTGAAAATACGGCCCAGCGTATTCTCACCAACCGGTACGGAAATCGGCGCGCCGGTTGCAATGGCGTCCATACCACGTCTCAGACCATCGGTGGTTCCCATTGCGATACATCTTACGGTATCGTCACCAAGATCCTGTGCAACCTCAACGGTCAGGCTGCCGCCATCTTCCAGCGGAACTCTGATTGCCTCGTTGATTTCCGGAATCTTGCCCTGGGAGAACTTGATATCCATGACCGCACCGATGATCTGTGTGATCTTACCAGTATTTTGTTCTGCCATCTTGCTTCTCCTTCATAATTCTTTCTCGAATGCACTCCTTGGAGCGCGATCGCTTCAGCAGAGCACCAGGCCCCGCCAAAACGGATTAATTGATCGCATTTGCGCCTGCAATGATCTCCGTAAGCTCCTGGGTAATGGAACCCTGACGCGCACGGTTGTACTGCAGCTCTAACTTGCCCAGCATCTCTTCTGCATTGTTGGTTGCCGAATCCATGGCGGTCATACGCGCACCATTTTCACTGGCAACTGCTTCCTGCAGCGCACCAAAGATCAGACTGCTCATATATTTCGGGATGATCATATCCAGCACTTCTTCCTCGCTCGGCTCATAATTCATGAGGGCTTCGGCTTTCGAAGCCTCGCTCTCGCCGTTCTCTTCCATGGTAAACGGAAGGAGCCTGATGAGCTTCGGAATATGAACCACGGTGTTCTTAAAGGAAGTGTATGCAAGATAGATCTCACCGATCTCCCCACGGCCGAATGCGGCCAGCAGCTCTTTTGTGAGATCTGCCGCATCCTGGTAGGCTGGCTCGTCGATGACCTCGGAATAATCCTCGGCAATCTCGTAACCCTTCTTAGCCAGTCCGTCACGGCCCTTGCGGCCAATGGCGTATACCCGGGTCTTCTCCGGAGTCAGCGCCTCATTTCCTGCGATGAGCTTGACAATGTTGTTATTGTAGCCACCGGCAAGACCGCGGTTGGAAGTGATCGCAATGACCGCTTTTCCATCCGTGGCACCTGCCCGCAGGTATTTGTGGTCGATGGTTCCTGACTTTTTCAGCATGGAAGAGATCGTCTCATACATCAAGTCGAAATAAGGCTTGGAGCCTTCTGCTTTCTGTCTGGATTTCTGCAGCTTGACTGTAGAAACCAGCTTCATGGCTTTGGTAATCTGGCCGGTGCTCTGGATACTTGCTTTTCTGCGTTTAATATCTCTCATCGATGCCATGATCGTTCACCTGCCTTATCTAGCGCTGCTCTTTGCACTCTTTGATTGCTTTTACAAGCAGAGCCTCGGTATCCTCGGACAGAACCCTGGTATCGCGGATTGCTGCCGGGATCTCCGGGTACTTGCTGTCAATGTATTTGAATAAGTCTTTCTCAAATGCCAGCACATCTGCAACCGGAATATCAAGAAGATGCTTTCTGGTTGCTGCGTAAATGATGATTACCTGGTACTCAACCGGCATCGGCTGGTACTGAGGCTGTTTTAAGACTTCACGGATGCGCTCGCCCTGTGCCAGCTGCTCGGTGGTTGCTGCATCCAGCTCGGAGCCGAACTGGGCGAAGCTTGCCAGCTCGCGGTACTGTGCCAGTTCCACACGGATCGGCGCTGCAATCTTCTTGATTGCCTTGATCTGTGCCGCGCCGCCTACTCGGGATACGGACAGACCAGCGTTGATAGCCGGACGGAAACCGGAGTTGAACATCTCAGTCTCAAGGTAGATCTGACCATCGGTAATGGAAATAACGTTGGTCGGGATGTATGCGGATACATCGCCCGCCTGAGTTTCGATGATCGGCAGAGCAGTTAAGGAACCGCCGCCCAAGTCATCAGACAGACGGGATGCGCGCTCCAGCAGTCTGGAGTGCAGGTAGAATACGTCACCCGGATAAGCCTCACGTCCCGGCGGTCTCTTCAGAAGAAGGGAGAGGGTACGATAAGCGGCAGCGTGCTTGGTTAAGTCATCATAGACTACCAGTACGTCCTCTCCGTTTTCCATCCACTCCTCGCCGATCGCACATCCGGAATATGGTGCGATATATTGTAACGGAGCCAGGTCGGATGCTGTGGAAACTACGATGGTGGTGTAGTCCATAGCGCCGAACTCCTCTAAGGTTCTTACAATGTTGGCAACGGTAGATGCTTTCTGACCGATTGCAACGTAGATACAGTGAACGCCCTGACCCTTCTGGTTGATGATGGTATCGATCGCGATGGCGGTCTTACCGGTCTGACGGTCACCGATGATCAGCTCTCGCTGTCCACGGCCGATCGGGATCATGGCGTCAATTGCCTTGATACCGGTCTGTAATGGGGTGTCTACAGATTTTCTTTCGATTACGCCGTGAGCAACACGCTCAACACGGCGGAATTTGTCAGTCTCGATCGGGCCCTTGCCGTCAATCGGCATACCTAACGCGTTGACAACTCGTCCGGTCATGGCATCGCCTACCGGGACCTCAACCACGCGGCCGGTTGTCTTAACGATATCTCCCTCACTGATGTTCCTGGTATCACCTAAGAGAACGACACCTACGTTGTCTTCCTCCAGGTTCTGGACCATGCCGTATACTTCTCCCGGGAATTCCAGAAGCTCACCCTGCATGGCTTTCTCCAGTCCATGAACTCGAGCGATACCGTCCGCAACCGTGATAACGGTGCCGACATCAGAGACTTCCAGTTTGGTAGAATACTTTGCAATCTGTTCTTTGATTACCGAACTGATTTCTTCTGGTCTCAAATTCATTGTCTGTTCCTTTCCGACTTATTATGCCAGCTGAAGCGCGGATAACTCCTTCTTCAGCTCGTAAAGCCTTGTCTTGATGCTGCTGTCTACTACGCGATCTCCGATGCGGATGACCATGCCCCCAAGAAGGGACATATCCACATCGTAGTGCATTTCAAACTGCACGTAACCGGTGGTCTCAAGCAGTCTTTTTTCCAAAGCGGCCTTCTGCTCCGCGCCCAGCTCCACTGCGCTGGTCACATAAGCAGCTCCGATCTTTTTGAATTCTTTCACCCTCTGGATGAAATATTCCAGAATCGAGATCATCTCATTCTGTCTGTCTTTCTCAACAATGATGCTCAAGAAGCCCATCAGCTCCTCCGCAATCTTTCCGGAAAAGACCTGATGTAATAAGGCAACCTTCTCTTCTTTTACGATCTGCGGATTTCCGAGAACGGAAAAGAGCTCCGGGTTGGCCTGTAAAATGGGGAGCAAAGCAGATGTTTCCTCGTAGAAAGTATCCACAAGCTCTTTTTCCATGGCTGTCTCAAACAATGCATCGCCGTACACCTTTGAAACTAGCTTTGCCATGTATGTTCACCCATTTCCTTCAAAGTCTCATCAATCAAAGCATCCTGAATCTTAACATCGATGGAGTTTCCAACAACCTTCTCTGCCATGAATGCGGCGATGTCTACGATCTCCTGTTTCATGTCATCGAGAGCTTTCTTCTTCTCCAGCTCAACCTCGCGGTTAGCCCGCTCAATGATTCTGGCTGCTTCGGCCTTGGCTTCATCGAGCATTTCCTCCTCACGGGCTTTGGCTTTACGCCGTGCAGTCTCCAGAATGCTCTCAGCTTCTTTGTTCACGTCTCTTAATTTTGTCTCATACTCAGCCTTCATAGCCTCTGCTGAAGATTTGTCTTCCGCAGCAGACGCCAGCTCGCCGGCAATCTTCTGTTTTCTCTTTTCCAGCACATCACGCACCGGATTGAAAAGCAGATAGGACAATGCAAAGAATAAAATGAAGATGTTGATACCGGTCAGCACTGCGTCATGCAGAAGCTGCGGATCAAATCCTATCAGTCTGTCCAAGTCTTACGCCTCCTTTCGTTATAATTCATTACGCACTCCGCAGCAAAACACTGCTGTCCGCCGCGTGCCTGCGCAATGTCCGTTCTTCTTATGCGCCGAACGGCTTAACGAACATCAGGATGATCGCTACAACCAGACCGTACAGACCGGTGGTCTCTGCTACTGCCTGACCAAGAAGCATGGTGGAAGTGATGTCGGATTTTGCGCCCGGGTTACGACCTACTGCTGCAGCACCGTGACCAGCTGCGATACCCTGTCCTACACCAGGTCCGATACCGGCGATCATTGCCAGACCAGCGCCGATTGCGGAACAACCAAAGATAAAGTCCTGTCCTGAGATACCATTCATAGTTAAGTCCTCCTAAAAAATAAATTTTATTCCATTTTGTCGTTGATGTATACCATGGTCAGCATACAGAATACGTATGTCTGGATCGCACCGGAGAATACATCACAGTAAACATGAAGTGCCGCCGGAATACCGATATTGGTAAAGATCGGCATCATGCCATACCATAATCCCATAATGATAACGCCTGACAGCAGGTTTGCAAACAGACGCAGGGAAATGGAAATCGGGTTGGCGATCTCACCGATCAGGTTGATCGGAAACAAGATCGGGGTCGGCTCAAACAGGCTGGTAAAATGTCTTACGCCCCTGTTCTTGATGCCCTGGTAGTTTACAATGAAGAAGGTAAACATACCAAGCAGGAAAGTAACGCCATAGTCGGCTGTCGGAGCACGAAGGCCTAACAGTCCGCTCAGGTTACAGAAGAGGATAAATACAAAGATCGTTCCGATGTAGTTGATGAAACGTCTTGCATTGCCTCCCAGAATACCTGCCGTCATGCCCTGCAGTGCCTCATAGGCCATTTCCAGCACATTCTGAAATGTTCCCGGCTGGTCCGTTGCCTTTTTGAGGGTCCGGTTCGCCAGTACCGCAAGGATCAGGATCAGTGCTGTGATGATCCACATGCCTATGGTCGTTGTTGTGATCCAGAAGTCCTGACCAAATAACTGATACTTCAGTACCCCATGTATCATAAAGTCAGGCTCATTGGAAATCAGCATTCCCATTCACGGTTCCTCCTTTCTCTCATGATATCCCCGGCCGGTCGTTGTCGGAAGCATCTGCCTGCGCAGAAGCTCCCGGTTCTTTTCCACCGGAAATTCTGTGAACCAGTGGCTGCAGGTATGCGCCTGCTTTCATGCCCATGGCTCCGATCACCGCTGCCAGAAGATCGATCTTAAGCACCTTCCAGCAGATCAGAAAGGCCGCAACCAATACCAGCTTGCGCAACATTCCCTGCGCTACCGTATATTTGTTTGCGTAGCTTTCACTTTTGCTGTCCAGCACCCGCTCGGTCGTCACTGCCATATGGATCAGCATGCAGATGGCTCCTGCAGCTCCCACCACCAGTCCCAGTACTACCGGGACCACCGGATAAGAAACCCTTGGAAGCATCACCAGCGCCAGGATCACCAGAATCATATTGTAAAAAATGATTCCGGCTGACATCTCCGCAAGCAGCCGCTTTGTTGACTTACTCAGCCATTCCATTGTGATCTGCCTCCTTTACTGTCTGTCCAGCATCTGTTTCCATGTTCTGCATACTGCCAGTTTCTGCATGCATGCTGCCCGACCGACCGGCTGTGCCGTTTTCTGTCTGGCTGCCCTCACGCAAAATGCGGCTTGGCTGTTTTGGTTTGCTGATTCCGCTTCGTCCCTGCCCTGCACTCTGCTGCTGCCGTAAGCGCTCATCCTCTTTCTGCTCCTGCAAAAGAGTATTTCTCGCCATGACCCAGCCGCAGCGTCCGCCTGCCAGAACACCCAGGATCAGCATCGGCACCATGAGCTTCGTCCCAAAATGGGAATCCACCAGATAACCTGTGTAAACACAGAGGAGGATCGGCGTCAGCACACTGAAACCAAGCTGCGTCACCATGGCAAGACTTCGGAATACGCTTCTCTTATAATGCACTGTTCCCACCTCTTTCTGCATTTTTGCATGTAACATCTATTATACCCAAATTTTTTAACTTTGTCCATTATGAATAGATGTTTCGTTAAAAAATGGTGAATCTTGCACATTGTAAATATTTATGTCATTTTTTTATCGAGCACTTTCACAAAAATAACTGATAAATTTTGTCATACCTGCCAGTTTAGTGCACATTTATACAAAAAAACCGCCACACTTAAAAAAATGTGACGGTTTTAACGATTTTCTACCTAAATAAGTTTCTTCTTATCTTAATATAAGTTTTAGGTCAGCTGATCTATTTTATTTCTGTGTACGCAACCCGGTTGATTCCTTCCTCCACAGCAGCCTTTGCTACGGCATTGGCCACTGCCAGGGCAACCCGCTTGTCAAAAGAGGACGGGATGACATATTCCGGATTCAGTTCCTCCTCCGGAATCACTGCTGCAATGGCATGCGCGGCTGCAATCTTCATGTTCTCGGTAATGTCTTTTGCCCGCACAGCAAGGACACCCTTAAAGAGACCCGGGAATACCAGCACATTGTTGATCTGGTTCGGATAGTCAGAGCGGCCGGTGCCAACGACTGCCGCACCGCCTGCCTTGGCCTCATCCGGCATGATCTCCGGAACCGGATTTGCCATGGCAAATACAATACCGTTATTCATGGTTGCTACCATCTCTTTTGTAACCAGATGCGGTCTGGAAACGCCGACGAAAATGTCTGCTCCCTTCAACGCATCGGCCAGGGTTCCATGCTCTTTATTTTTATTGCTGATGTGGGAGATTTCTTCCTGTCCGGAATTTAAGTTTGCGTCACCTTCGCAGATGATACCGTTGATATCACACATGATAATATTTCCGAAGCCCATGGCAATGAGCTGCTTGCCGATGGCCACGCCGGCAGCGCCCGCGCCGTTGATTACAACTCTGAGCTCGCCCATCTTCTTGCCGGTCACCTTCACCGCATTCAGGAGAGCCGCGCCAACTACGATAGCAGTACCATGCTGGTCATCGTGGAATACCGGGATATCGCAGCGCTCTTTCAGCTTTTTCTCAATCTCAAAGCATCTCGGAGCAGCAATGTCCTCCAGATTAATGCCGCCAAAGCTCTTGGAGATCAGGGCAATGGTGTTGACGATGGTATCTACATCTTTGGAATCCACACACAGCGGGAACGCGTCCACACCGGCAAACTCTTTGAACAGCGCGCATTTGCCCTCCATAACCGGCATACCGGCAGACGGGCCGATATCACCAAGGCCAAGAACTGCCGTTCCATCCGTAATAACGGCTACCAGATTGCCCTTGCGGGTGTAATCGTACGCAAGACTCTCATCCTCCGCGATCAGCAGGCACGGTTCTGCAACGCCCGGGGTATAAGCGATGGAAAGCTCCTCCGGAGTTGTCACCTTTGCACGGGAGATGACCTCAATCTTACCTTTCCACTCTTTGTGTTTTTCAATTGCAAGCTGTTTTTTATCCACCAGTTTGTCCTCCTGAGATATGTTAATTTTTAACTGGTTTCATTTTAATACAAACTGCGGAAAGCGTCAACTGCCGCCGTATTTCATTCGAAAGCTCATTCGAAAGCTTTACAAGCCCATGATTTCATCAATTTTGGTTCCATCACGGTAATAAACATCTGCCACTTTCTTTCCCTGCGGCTTCTTCTGCTTCGGTTTTCCAGACAACCCTTCCGCTTTCTCTTTCAATTCCCTGATATCGAATACCGGAAGGTGTGCACTCTTAAAGCGTTCCACCAGATCCATCCGCTTCGGATTCACAGCAAGACCGTACTGGGTTACCAGCACATCAATGGTATCACCCGGTGTTGAAATACACTGGACTCTTTCCCGGATCAGCGGAAGGCGTGCCCGGATCAGCGGCGCAACAACCATAGCCATCTTTGCTCCCTGTGCCGCGTCACTGTGACCGCCGCTTCCGCCCATGATTACACCGCTGGAATTGGTATGAACATTGACATTAAAGGAAGTATCCACTTCCGTTGCTCCAAGCATTACCACATCCAGGCTGTCCACGGTGCTGCTCTTTGCCATCGGGCTCGCATAGTGGGAACAGGTAATTTCCCGATGATGCGGGTTCGTTCTTAAATCCTCTACAGCCTGCAGATCGAAGCACTGCACATCCATCAGATTTTCAAACAGGCCTTCGTGCTGCATTTCTACCATATATCTGGTAATGCCGCCAGTGCAATAGCTTCCGCGTATATTTTCCTTTTTCATGATTTCCCGCAGATAAGCCGCTGTTGCAAGAGAAGCACCTCCAGCTCCGGTCTGGAAACCAAATCCGTTCTTTAAAAGTCCAGATGCATAAATTGCCTTTGACGCATAATCCGCGATCCGCAGCGCAACCGGATCCCTGGTGATACTGGTGGTGCTGGAGACAATACCGGAAGGATCTCCAATACAGTCAATTTTTACTACATAATCTACATACACTTCTGATACAGAAAAATCAGCCAACGGATAATCCACCAGATTGTCCGTGATCACGATCACCTTATCCGCATACTGGGCATCACAGAAAATATACCCCATGGAACCGCATGCAGCCTGTCCGTATTTTCCGGTAAAATTTCCCATGCAGTCCGCAGTCGGAGCCGCAATAAAAGCTACATCAATATGAGTCTTGCCCTGCTCCAGATCACTCGGCCTGGCACCGTGGGTACAGAATATTGCCGGTTTTTCCATCTTGCCCTCGGATACTGCACGGCCCACATCACCGCCGATATAAGGAGAGATGATCTGGGTAATCACGCCGTGTTCAATCTGTTTCACCAGCGGTGCATGCGCATTGTGAACCGATGTCGCATTCAGAGTCAGATCATGAAAACCCATGTCTTCAAGAGTCTGACAGACAAGGTTCATTACTTTATCACCATTGCGTAAATGATGATGACAGGAAAAAGTCATTCCGTCTTTCAAACCAGACGCGCGGACTGCTTCTTCCAGTGATTCTACAATTTTTCCCTTCATCCTATCTTCCTCCGCCTTCGACAAAGTCTTCTCCGTAAATCGCGGCTGCCGCTTCCAGCACCAGCTTCGCACGGGCCACAATCGGTGCGTCGATCATTTTTCCATTCAGGGATACTGCACCCTTTCCCTGCCGTTTTGCTTCCTCCAATGCCTGGAACACATCCTGGGCGTGCCGGATTTCCAGTTCGGAAGGGCTGAATACCCGGCTTACTGTCTCCACATGGCGCGGCGAAATTACTGCCTTTCCAGTAAATCCAAGACTCTTGGCAAACATTGCGTCCGCCTCAAGGCCTTCCAGATCGTCCACCGCCGTAAATGGTGTATCGTAAGCCTCAATTCCTGCCGCCCGTGCCGCGCACACAAGCCTGGAACGGCTGTAGAAAATTTCATCGCCCTTTTTTGTACGCTTACACCGAAGATCTGCCGTAAGGTCCTCCGCGCCAAGGTATAACGCCTCCATGCGCGAATCGGCTGTTGCAATCTGATACGCATTCTCAATGCCCAATGTTGTCTCCAGAAGCGGAATCAGACGGATTCCGCCTACCGGCAGTCCATGTTTTTCTTCTACCTCAGCCATCTTGGCGGAAAGTTTTTTAATGTAATCTGCTCCACTTACCTTAGTAGGCATGATCATGTCCGGCTTCAGCGGTACAATTGCTTCCACATCATCTTCCCAGTAGGGTGTGTCCAGGGCATTAATGCGCACGATCACTTCGCATCCTTCAAAATTTCCATGTTTCAGAACATTTCTCACCAGAATGCGCGCTGCATCCTTCTGCTCCGGCGAAACTGCATCTTCCAGATCAAAGATGATACTGTCTGAACCCAGAACTGCTCCATTCAATACCATATTCGGGGAATTTCCCGGTAAAAACAACATTGTCCGCCTCATGCCTTCACCTCCCCGCCGCGAAGCACAGCCGTTTCTATACGTGCACTCAAAACACAATCCAGTGCGCCGTGATCCACAATCTTTATGTAAATATCATCAACACCAAGTTCATCCAGTACATCCTTTATTACGGACTCCATCTGATCTCCATACTCGGTCTGGACTACAGACTGAAGTTCAATTTCCCGTCCGTTATTTCCCGGCTCAACAAAAACCATTGCATCACTGGACTCCATCGTTCCAGCCACGGCTTTTTTTACAATCTTCATATTCAACCCTTCTTCTGACCGTTTTACTGAACCTCTATCTGCTGATAATCCTTAACACTCTCTATGATTGGTTTTTCGCATGCTTCCTTCTGAGACGCATAATAAGCTTTGTTATTGAGGAACAGGTTATTTCCTTCCGTGTCAATGGAAACGATCAGCGGGCCAAATTCCTTTACCTTCATAACCCACAGGCACTCCGGCATTCCAAGCTCCCGCCAGTGTACGTCCTCAATTTCTTCTACCATGGTGGCTGCCAGTACTGCACAGCCACCAGGGAATACGCAATGGATTGCTTCTAAGTCTTTGCAGGCCGCTGCTGTTTTTTCACCCATTCCACCTTTGCCGACCATAATACGCACACCGGTTTCTTTGATAAATTCTGCTGCATCTGCTTCCATTCGAATGGAGGAAGTCGGTCCAATTGAAATCATTTCATTATGTCCCGGGTTCTCTTTGATAATCGGTCCTGCATGGAAAATCGCAATATCCTTAAAATCAACCGGACATTTCATATGCTCATGTACCACTCTGTGATGTACATCATCACGGCCTGTTACCAGACATCCCGTCAGATAAACAATATCGCCAATTCTCAAATCTTTAATATCTTCCGCTGTAACGGGTGTTGTCAGGACTTTCTTCATAAGGTCACCCCCTTGTGGCTCAAAATCTCATAGGACATATCATTCTTAAAACGGATCACGCTGCGGCGGTGTGCATAGCAAGCCACATTAACGCCAACCGCAATGGTTGCTGTATGACGGGCACTGGATTCAATGTGAACTTCCATTGCCGCATGTTTGCCGCGAAGTCCCTGTGCACCGATACCAAGCTTATTCAGGCCTTCCAGCAGATCCTCTTCCAGCTTTGCGCCCTTCGGATGATGATGATGGGTTCCCAGCGGTCGGAGATATGCTTTCTTGGAAAGCATGGCTGCGTTCTCCATGTTATGGCCCAGTCCGACTCCCACGATCAGTGGCGGGCATGCGTTGATGCCAAGATCCGATACCGTATCAAACACATATTTGACGATTGCCGCATCACCATCTGACGGTTTAAACACCTGGCTGCGTCCCGGCAGGCAGCAGCCGCCGCCTGCAAAGTAACAGATAATCTCCAGTTCGTCCCCGCCCGGCTCAATATCCCAATGAACCCATGGCATCCGCTCGCCGGTATTGTCTTCCGTATTTCTTTCTTCAAAATAATTTACGGTATTCTGCCGCAGCGGCACGCTGTAGGTGGCACGATGGGTTGCTTCGCGCAATGCATCCTCCACCATATCTATATGTTTGAATTCACTTCCTACAGTAATATAGAAGTGAAGCAGTCCAGTATCCTGACAGCAGGGTCTTCCAAGTTCTTCTGCCTGTTTCAGGTTTGTGAAGTATGCATCATAAAGCACTTTCTGAATCGGATCATCTTCTGTCTCGCGGAGTTCTTCCAGCTTCTGTTACACATCATCTGGAAGCCGCTTACAGCTCATATCCATAAATTTTTCCATAATCTCGATAAACTGTTCTTTTGTCTTGTTATCTGTCATCGACTGACACCCCTCTTTCTTTACAATCCGGCACCAATGATCAGTGGCAGAATACTTGCCAGCAGTATAATGATCGCACCGCCAATTCGTGATGAAATCTGTGCAAATGGCATAAGTTCCATACGGTTTGCAGCACCTAAGGTTGCAATATCTCCGCTTCCGCCCATGTTTGCCATGCAAAGTCCGGCGGTGATTGCAGATTCAATCGGATAAAATCCGAGAAGTTTTCCAATAAACCAGGAGCCCACAATTGCTCCGATTACGGTAAGCAGGGTTAAGATAAAGTACATTACACTCATGTTTGCGATAACAACGCCAAGGTCCGTATATACATAACCAATTGCGAAATATACCGCCGGTCCTGCGCCGACCTTCATCATAAACTTATACCACTGGCTTAAGTCTGACTGCAGGTCTTCCGGAATGATATCAAAAATCTTACACACTGCACACGCGATGATGGTCCATGCATAATAATGGATTCCCGGCACTGCTTTTGCCAGCAGACGGCCAATCAGGAAATAACATCCGGTGATAACAAAACCGCGGCCCAGGGCCTCAATGGTAATCGGCTCTTTATCAAAGGTTTTTTCCTGAAGGGTAAAGCCTTTCATCAATACGCCGTTTCCGGTTGTGGACGGGAACTTTTTTCCTACACTGTTCAGAACGCCTGCTGCAATAACTGCAAGGGCATTACCGATTACAACCGCCGGCATTAAGAGTGACAGATAATACTCACTGCCCTGGCTCATAAGATTTCCATATGTCTCAGAAGTCGGTACTGCACCGGCACTGGTTCCGCCGCCCATGATCGGCAGGGATACGAACAGGATTGCTTGTCTCCAGCCATAACCAGAAATAGCACCGGCAATACCGGTCAGTGCAAATGCTGCCACAATGCCGCCTACAACCGGGAGGAAATAACGGATACCTGCCTTGATCAGAAGCTTGCGGTCCATGGTAAGGATACTTCCGCAGATCAGTCCGGCTACAACCCAGCCAATATAATCCATATCCTTAACGAAGGTAGTCAGCATTTTCCCCGTGCCTTCTGGAAGAATCCCCAGATAAGCAATGACAGCTGCACCAAAAATTGCCACGAATCCGCCGCCGCCCAGATAGGTCTTTACAAACGGAGTGTTGTCACCAATCTTAACCAGCAGTAATCCAAATACAGAGCAGACTGTAAATCCACCCAGGAATCCAGGCGGGTTCACGCCAAATATCTGTCCCACAATCACCAATACCAGCATAACTGCAAAGTAACCAGCTGGAATGTACCCAAACATACATGTTTTCCAAAAAGATTTCTTATTTTCGTCCATAACGTATCCCCTTTTTGTAAGAAACAAAAATACATTAACAGTTTGTTTTCGTTCATGGACAACGTCCGGCAACGTCGTCATTATTGGTCTGACCACTTATAATTTCAAAATACACCATCTTGTAGCTCTTGTCAATACCTGTTTTTCATAATTGGTCTGACCGCTTATTGCAGTGAGTTCTCTTTGCAAAAGTAATTTTCCTGTGTTATACTAATTTTGTAACGAATTACAGGAAAGAGGAAATTGCATGTCAGCTACCGGTCAAAAAGTCCTGATCTACGAACAGACTGTTCAGAATATTTTAAAACTCGTAAAAGAAAGAAACCTGACGACAGGAGATAAGCTTCCACCAGAACGGGAACTTGCCGCACTCCTCGGCGTAAGCCGCAGCTGTGTCCGGGAAGCCCTTCAGATCCTGGCCGCCAATGACTACCTGAAAATCAAGCGCAGCAGCGGTATTTATATCAATCTTCCTGAGATTCCATCCGATATCTCGTCCTTAAAAAGTGCCGAGGACAAGCTAAATCTCCAGGATATCCAGAAACTTCTGGAAACACGTATTCTTCTTGAAACCTATGCCATCAAGCAGACGGCTATAGTCATCACGGAAGAACAGCTCCAGCAGCTCTATGAGATTGAAGACGAGGCTTACCACAGCATGGTCGATGCCTCCAAAAGCGGCGGCAAGCCCTTTGGTCATCCCAGCATCGTCCTAGAGCACATGCTGGTACAGATCCAGCCCAACCAGTACATCACGGAGTTTCACCGCCGCATCTGCACGATCTGGCGTGAATACCTGGATACCAATGACTTTGTCACCATGCCCCCGGCCAAGCGCCACCGCGATCATCTCGCGATTTTAAGGGCCGTCAGCGAAAATAATCCTGCCAAAATCGAGCGCTATGTTTCCATGCACCTGCGCGACACTTACGACAGCATCTCTCTCCTGATCAACGAAATCGATTCCACAAAGCAGTGATTTTCTCATTTGGTACGACCAATAAATCATGTATTAATATTTGGTCGTACCAATTTTATTGACTTTCAACAATTTTATCTCTTTTATTTCAGCATTTCTGCACCTTTACTTTTTCATTCCCGTCCATCATAATAAAACACAGGAACACTTCTGTTTCCTTACAGACCCGGCAGTCTGTATTATTCCGGCATGTAACTATTCACCATGCAACAGAAAGGAATCTTTATGCAAGCCTTACGTCTGCCTTACGGCGACGGATACCAGACTGCCTCGATCGATGATTCTCTCAAAATTCAAATGATCGACCCTCCGATCCGTCCCGTCACAAAATCCTTAGAAGAATTACTGGAATATGCCATGGAGCATCCATATGGCACGCCGCTTCTGGAAAATCTGGCAAAGCCCGATGATACCGTCGTGATCGTTATGAACGACCATACCCGACCAGGCCCCAATCCGCTTATTCTTTCCGCCATTATGAAACGGTTGGAAAAAGCAGGCATTCCGGATGAGAACATCACCATTCTTTTCGCCACCGGTAGCCACCGCGCTCCTACCAGAGAAGAAGCGGTCCGCATCATGGGCGAGGAATATTACCACCGTCTGAAATCCATTGCCCACGACTGCAGGGATGATGCAGCTATGGTCAATATCGGCAATACCAGTGAGGGAGTTCCGGTTTATGTTAATCGGCTTGTCACAGAATGCAGCCTGCTCATCACCACCGGGCTCGTGGCACCAATCCACACGGCAGGTTACAGCGGAGGACGAAAGAGCATTCTTCCCGGCGTAGCCGGACTTAAAACCCTGCACATCCACCATTCCTTCCCGGTTTACCAGTATGAACCGGCCATGGGATTCATTTATGGTAACCCATTCCATGAAATTGCTTTAAATGCCGCACGCAAAGCCAATGTCCGCTTTATCGTGAATGCTGTGCAGGATCCTCATAAACAGTTCTTCAATTTTGTGGCAGGTGACTTGGCTGAAGCCCATGCGGCAGGCGTTGCCATGTGCAAGGAATTCAGTGAAATTCCGATTCCGGAGCGGGGCGATATCATTATCGCAAGTCCCGGCGGCTTTCCGCGGGACATTGACCTTTACCAATCCCAGAAAGCACTTTCCGTGGCAGAACTTCTCGGCACGGAAAACTGCACCTTCATTATCGTTGCAGAATGCCGCGATGGCTTCGGAGAAGAAACCTTCCACCGCTGGATGGTAGAGTGCCCGACGATTCAGAGCATCATCGACCGTTACGCGAAAGAAGGCTTTAATGTTGGAAACAACAAGGCCTTCAATTACGCCCGGGCCCTGAAAAAGGGACGTGTCATCATTGTCACGGACAAAATTAGCAAAAAACAGCTCGCTGAAGCAAAGCTGGAAAGTGCTGCAACTCTTCAGGAAGCCATTGAAATGAGCCTTGCAAAGCGCCCGGCAAAGACCGTGACTGTACTACCGCAGGCTGCCAATATCATTCCAGTACTGCAAAAATGACAAAGAAAGGAAACAATGTATGAAAATTACCGATATCAAAGTAATCATGGCCAATAGCTTCATGTATGTAAAAGTATTTACCGACGAAGGAATTGAGGGAACCGGTGAATCCGGGGCCTGGGGCTTTTTAAATGCCAGTGCCGAGGCCGTAGAATCCTTTAAAACTTACCTGATTGGACAGGATCCCCTGCAGATTGAACATCACTGGCAGTATATGTACCGCTGCTTCCATTTCCGCGGTGCCGCTGTCATGGGCGCGATCAGTGCCATCGATATTGCACTGTGGGACATTGCCGGAAAATACTTCGGAGTTCCTGTCTATCAGCTTCTGGGTGGAAAATGCCGCGACAAAGTCCGTACTTACTATCACGTCAGCGGTGCCACCACGGAAGAACTGGTACAGAATGTAGTGAAAGCAAAAGAGGCCGGCTACAATGCCGTTGGCCATCTTTCTCCGTTTCTGGATGAACCGCGCAGTCTGCGTTACCATGACAGCTATTCCCGCATGATACACGATGCAGTGGAGCGTGTGCGCCTGATGCGGGAAGCCGTTGGTGATGACATGGACTTCTGTCTGGAGCTCCACCGCCGCATGAAACCAGGGGAAGCCATCGCCTTTGCGCAGCAGGTTGAAAAATATACTGCTCAGTTCCGAAGAGGGAATATTGGATTTCTCCTGGAAGACCCGACTACCCCGGACAATTTTGATTCCATGGCCCTGATTGCCTCCCGGAGCAATGTTCCCATTGCAACCGGCGAACGAATCCACACAATTCAGGAATTTGAAATGCTCTTATCCCGCAATGCCATGTCCTATGTGCGCACCAGCGTGTGCCTATGCGGCGGTATCTCCGGAGCCAAAAAGATCGCGGCAATTGCGGAAGCCCATAATGCCATGATCGTTCCGCATAACCCGCTAAGCCCGGTGAGCACCGCAGCCTGCCTGCAGATCGCGGCATCCACAGAAAACTTCGCAATCCAGGAACTTCCGGATCACACCGGCATTGCCGCTACCGAGCGTTACACCAGCACCAACATCATGGACCAGCATTCCTTCAGCCAGAAAGATCTCGTAACCTGGATTCCTACGGTGGAAAATGGTTATGTACTTCTTCCGGAAGGCCCCGGCATCGGTGTAGACCTGCAGCCGGATATTGAAACCCGCTTCCCGTTCAAGCGCCGTACCATCAATACCCGCCTGCACGAAGATGGATCCATCGTTGACCAGTAAATCCTATTACGCGCAAAGGAGGGCGTTTCATTATGAAAATTGTTATTCTTGACGGTTACACGGAAAATCCCGGTGATTTAAGCTGGGCCTCGCTGGAGAAACTTGGCAATCTGACTGTATATGACCGAACCAGTTTGACAGACGAGGCTGAGATTCTGGATCGAATCGGAGATGCAGAAGCCGTTTATACCAACAAAACCCCATTAAGTGCTGCTACATTAAAAAAGGCCGCGGGTACACTAAAATTCATCGGTGTACTCGCAACCGGCTATAATGTTGTGGATACGGATGCCGCAAAAGAACTCGGCATTACTGTCTGCAATATTCCAACCTACGGAACAGCCGCGGTCGGTCAATTTGCAATCGGCCTACTTCTGGAAATCTGCCATCACATCGGGCATCACAACGAAGCGGTCCGTGCAGGACGCTGGAATACCTGCCCTGACTGGTGTTTCTGGGATTATCCGCTTATTGAACTGGAAAATAAGACCATGGGAATCATCGGGTTTGGACGCATCGGCCAGAGAACCGGACGGATTGCCGCTGCGCTTGGCATGAAAGTACTGGCTTATGATGAACATCCTTCCGATTCCGGCCGCAATATCGCCGAATATGCGGATCTGGATACTCTGCTGTCCTCCTCCGATGTCATTTCCCTGCACTGCCCGCTGTTTCCGTCCACCCAGGGCATCATCAACAAAGATACCATCCGTAAAATGAAGGATGGTGTTATCATCCTCAACAACAGCCGCGGTCCTCTGATTGTAGAGCAGGATCTGGCTGATGCCCTGAAATCCGGCAAAGTGGCAGCTGCCGGTCTGGACGTTGTATCCACGGAACCAATCCGTGCCGACAACCCGCTGTTAGATGCTCCTAACTGCATTATCACTCCCCACATCTCCTGGGCTCCAGCAGAAAGTCGTCAGCGCCTGATGGATA
>ERZ773149.1036-NODE-1036-length-24035-cov-6.931234_pt1 | contig 24035 bp, 25 predicted proteins | sample MGYA00511081_ERZ773149 | MGnify/ENA primary metagenome ERZ773149 (study PRJEB29015, sample SAMEA2737846) | human gut metagenome | biome: human gut; feature: human-associated habitat; material: faeces | place: China | collected 2012 ...
TCCCTCAGCGAAAATCTCCAGCTCTGTGTATTCATTGACACGAAGATCCAGCTTCCAGTCCTTACGCTCCGGGCGATAATTTTCCCTGATAACAGAGAAGCCCAGCTTGTTTACATAAAAATTCTTTGCGGCTTCATAGTCAGATACGATGATTGCAATGTGGTGTATTTTTGATAAATTCATTTTTCTAACGCTCCATTTCTTTTATTTCCGTTGCAAACTATACAGAAACCTTCAAAAATTACCGTGTGAACTCCTGGAGTTCAGTTTGTCCACACGGCAATGGTTTTATTTCAGTTTTTCGAGGATCTCATCCGCACTCATACCGCTCGCCAGCAACTTCTTCAGCACAGCCTCTGCTTCTGTTTTCTTAGCTTCTTCAGCGGCCTTAGCATCTGCCTTTGCCTTCTTCGCTTCTAGGGATGCCACTTCTTTTTCGGCCTTCTTCAAAGCAGTCTTCTTCTCTTTCAGGTCAGCTTTCAAAGTATCAATGTTGGCGGTGATGGATGCAATCTCAGCAGTCAGGGAAGTGATATATTCCCGCTTCTCTGCAATCTGGGATGCGTAGTCGGTATGGGTAGTTTGGGGACGGTTTTTGCTGCCTTTTGTTCTGGGCATAGGTGATAACCTCTTTCCTTTTATAGTGGTTTAAGTATAGCACTGTGTTGGGGGTAGGGCAATATACGCACCCGACTATCATTCATATTTCAAATTATGAAATCCTGAATCGTTCCAACCGGAGTTGCCATTGTTTTATCAAAAAGCACAATGTCCTTTGCTCCCGTACAAACAGTACTTTTATACTTAATTCCCACATATCCCTTATTCAAAAAGTACTTAGCCATACACTGAAAAGGTGCATACATTAAACTCTTATCATCTGCATCAGCCAATGGTGTAAAAATCTGTTCAGAGAGCAGCTTAAGATACGTATGCAGCGCCCAAAAACTTATTTCTACTTTCATTTCATTAATTTCATTTTCAGTAAGAGTAACCACTCGTCCTGTTTTCATGCTTCGCTCATAGCAACGCGAGAAATAAACTTTTCCGCTATTTTCAAGCTGAGAATTTATATCCGCATATGTCATCTCGTCAGCCAAGGTTAAATCAATTATTTTTTTATCCTTGTTAGCCGAATTTATTTCAAACGAACAAATCCCAAAACGATTTCCTGTTGATGCGCGACATTCTTTTATCGTACATTTATCTGCTAAATTTTTGTCATTTGACCATGCTAAATACAGCCATTCAACGCCAACAGGACTGAATCTGTTATCTTCATTAATAAATTCTGCTTTTGGCAAGAAGCGATCATATGATACTGTCTCCAGAACTTTTAGTTTTGTGCCTCTGGCCAGATATCCATTCGTTTGAAAAGAATTCAATGAACATTCCAATTGTGCACAACAATTGGAGAACAAATCATCAAACACTTTCAAAAATGTTGTTGTCAATGCTGAATCGACTTCATCATATTTAAATGTCTTATTCGCCAAAGCAACTCGAAATTCATTCCATGTATTTTTTATTATAGCTTCACTTTTCTTAATATCTCCAAAATCAAATAAGGGAGCACTCATAATATTTTGATACGACATTTCGCAGTATTTCCAATCTTATAATTTAATGCCAGTCAATCATTCTGAAATTCGAATCAGTTTTTCTCGCCTTTCTTGATAAGTCTGGCTACCGGAGTAAGGTCTGTAAATGCACTGCCGATGATATTTCCACACACAGGGCACTCTACATCTTCATGTTCGCGGTTTCCTTCCCATATAGATTTATCATCATATTCCGAAATGGAACCACATCTATCACAAGTCACTCGATGAATCATCGTCAGATCTCCTTTACTTTTTTATCTTTCTCACATCTCAGCCGATCATCGAATTCCTGATTCTTAGATCGTTGCCTGCTGCTCACCACGGAGAGGTGTATGATTATTACGAGCAGCGTTGGGAGCTACCGCTCCCATTATATCACAATTCCATCCAGTTTTACAGACGCTTTCTTGCCTTCATCGCTGCACATTACAATAACCCGCCTAGCACTCCGCCGACTGTGTTATAAAAGATGTCTGATAGCTGGAACGTTCCTAGCCGTAGCAATAATTGCAACATCTCAATGCTTACCGAAAAGATAAATACAATCTTTCCGCTTTGCCACAGTATCTTCTTCCAGCCGTTCCAAAGTTTCTCTCCGTACGTCCACGCTACTACTGCTGAAAACGACATCATCATGATAACGTTCTCGATGCACTCGGTAGTCAGTTTCTGCTCGCCGTTCACGGTCTCCCAGATGCCCCAGCCACCCATGACATTTGACAAAGGATTTAGCCACAAGTTCCGATTCAGCAGCGTTCGGAACAAGATCATCGATGTCACGAAAGCCAGTAAGAACAGCTTCCGAAAGAACACGCTCTCTTTGAACTTCTGATACCATGTCACTATGGCGTTCTTCCAGCCTTTGCCTGCTGCAGTAGGTTCATAAGCATACAGATAAAAAAACATAGCTAAAAATGAAAGAAGAAGCGAGAATCCAAACGGCTCATACAGAGCAGTCAAGATATTAGCAATAATCTTTCCGAGTAAATCAATAGTTTCTTTCATCATTGTTTACAGATCACTGAACAAGTCAGTCTTGTACACGCCATTCTCCAGCATTTCTTTAAAACTTTCCCGTACTGCTGCCACATCCTCGTGATAAGTCATGCCGTACCAGGTATCGTTAGTTTTTAATACCTTAACCGACATTTCACCTTTTTTCAAAAGTTCACCGATGTAAATCGGAATCAGATACTCCGATTTTAAAGGGTTCTCCGGTACTTCTTTCTCAAAGAACTCCTTAAAGCCATCTTCCAGCACATCCAAAAACTCCGGTGTCAAGCCCCACATATTCATGGAAACAAGAGAATTTACATCAACAGCTACGCCGTCTGTTTCTGCCCCAGTTGCAGTTTTTACAATGTTCTTGGTTTCCACTACCTCAGTCAGATTGTTCTGATCATCCATCTTGCAAACACCACGGGTTACACCGCCATGATCAGACAGAGTATTCTTCAGAACAAACCCCGCCATACAGGACTCACCGCCATTCACTAGGTATTCATGGACAGCTTTAAAGCCCTCTTTACCATAGTAGTCATCTGCATTGATGACAATAAACGGAGTATCCAACAATTTCTTGGCGGCCAGTACGGCCTGACCGGTTCCCCACGGTTTCGTGCGGCCTTCCGGCAAAGTGCCAGGAATATCATTAATATCTTGGAATGCATAATCCACTGTTACATCGTGGGCAGAGCAGATGGCTTTAATACGCTCACCGATAACTTCTTTGAACTCTTGCTCTATATCCTTGCGGATGATAAATACCACATGGTTGAAGCCTGCTTCAATGGCATCATGAATAGAATAATCCATGATGATATGACCAGCATCATCCACTGGCTCCAACTGCTTAATTCCCGTTCCGAAGCGACTACCGATTCCAGCTGCCATGATAAGTAATCTTGTTTTCATAACTCTCTCCTTACTGCGTTCTTTCCTCCCTATGTGGATAAGTCTTTAAGTAGCACTTATGGTGCTACTCTTACCAATCTCTATTAAAATTTAAAGGTATCCTTCAGTCCCAGCCACTTCTGGTCTTTATCACTCAGGTTCAGTGCCGTACCGTCTTCCAGCGTATAGCCCTCTGCGCTTGCACTGCCCTTGTATTCGCCCTTCAGCTCCGGCCACTCAATGCCGATTTCCGGGTCGTTCCAAGCCATGCCGCCCTCATCGTTCGGATGCCAGAAGTCGTTGACTTTGTAGCAAAACTCTGCTTCATCACTCAGAACCAGGAATCCATGCGCAAAACCTTCCGGGATGAGAAACTGCTTCTTGTTCTCGGCCGACAGGGTAACACCATACCATTTGCCGTAGGTCGTAGAATCACTTCTAAGATCAACAGCGACATCAAACACAGTTCCGCGCACAGCGCGTACCAGCTTGCACTGCGGATACTGCTTCTGGAAATGCAAACCGCGCAGCACGCCCTTCGTGGACATTGACTGATTATCCTGTACAAAGTGGATATCAATGCCAGCTTCCTTCATATCTTTTTCGTTGTAGGTTTCCATGAAATAGCCACGAGCATCACCGTGAACAGCAGGATCAATAACACAAAGGCCCTCGATGCCGCCTACATTTTTCTCAACTTTAATCTGTCCCATCTTCTCTATCTCCTCTTACTGCTCGATTTCTTTCAGGTAACGGCTCAGTGCATCCTGCCAAGTCGGAAGCGGAGTAAATCCTGCTTCCACCAGCTTGCTCTTATCTAAGCGACTGTTGAACGGACGAGCTGCCTTGCTCAGACCATACTCTGCCGTGGTCACCGGCAGGACTTCTGTCTTATATCCAGCCTGACGATAGATTTCTTTCGTAAAATCGTACCAGCTGATATAGCCGCCCTCATTGGTGGCGTGATAATAACCGTACTTCTCAGTTTCATTCATATCAACGAGCAGTCGAGCCAAATCATATGTATAGGTCGGTGTACCAATCTGATCGTTGACCACACGGACAGTGTCATGTGTCTTGCCGACATTCAGCATAGTCTTGATAAAGTTCTTACCATTCAGCCCAAACACCCAAGCAATGCGGACAATGAAATACTTCTCCAGCGTCTGGCTAACTGCCAACTCACCTTCCAGCTTTGTCTGACCATATACATTCAAAGGCTTATAATCCTTGCAATCTGGCTGCCAGGGCTCTGTGCCCTGACCATCAAACACATAGTCCGTGCTGATATAGGTCATCTTACAATCCAGTTTCTTGCATACATTTGCAATATTCTGCGTGCCGCCCGCATTGATAGCACGGACTTTTGCCACTTTATCGTCATCCTCTGCCATATCCACAGCAGTCCATGCTGCACAGTGAATTACAGCATCCGGATTTACTTCTGTAATAACTTTCTCAACAGCATCTTTGTCGGTAATGTCCAGTGCTACATACTGTGCTTTTGTTACCGCAGAACCATCTGCTACACCGCTGTAGTTTTCCTGAATATCAGAACCAACACCTTCATGACCGCGCTTCAGCAGCTCATTCATCACATCATGGCCCAACTGACCGCCAACGCCTGTTACAAAAAACTTCATGTTCTTTCCTCCTCTGGCTTTTAGCGGTTGCTGTACATTTTCTCGTAGTAGTTCTGATACTCACCGCTGATGATGGTCTCCCACCACTCACGATTATCGAGATACCACTGGATGGTCTTTTTAATGCCGTCCTCAAACTTGGTCTCCGGCAACCAGCCTAGCTCATTGTGGATCTTGGTCGGATCAATAGCATAACGCATATCATGGCCCTTACGATCGCCAACGTGAGTGATCAGGCTCTCCGGCTTGCCCAGTTCCTTGCAGATAATCTTCACGATTTCAATGTTCTGCTTCTCGTTGTGACCGCCGACGTTGTAGACTTCACCAACACGACCCTTGTGGATAATCAGATCAATGGCCTTGCAGTGATCTTCCACATACAGCCAGTCACGGACGTTCAGACCCTCGCCGTAAACAGGCAGCGGCTTGTCAGCCAGCGCATTAGCAATCATCAGCGGAATCAGCTTCTCCGGGAAGTGATACGGACCATAGTTGTTAGAGCAACGAGAAATGGTCACAGGCAGGCCGTAGGTACGGTGGTAAGCCAGAACCAGCAGGTCAGCTGCTGCTTTGGAGCTGCTATACGGAGAGCTGGTGTGAATCGGAGTTTCCTCGGTGAAGAACAGATCAGGACGATCCAGCGGCAGGTCACCGTAAACTTCATCGGTAGAAACCTGATGATAACGCTGGATACCGTACTTGCGGCAAGCATCCATCAGCACACTGGTACCGATAATATTGGTCTGGAGGAAGATACCCGGATCTTCGATGGAACGGTCAACATGAGATTCTGCCGCAAAGTTGACCACGATGTCCGGATGTTCTTCTTCAAACAGTTTATCCACCGCTTCGCGGTCGCAGATATCTGCCTTCACAAAGCGGAAATTCGGGTTATCCATAACAGGTGCCAGCGTGGACAGATTGCCTGCATAGGTCAGCTTGTCCAGACAGATGATCCGGTAATCCGGATACTTCTTCAGCATATGGAATACAAAGTTACTACCAATAAAACCAGCACCGCCGGTAACAATAATATTCATGATTTATTCTCCTCTACACTTATCTATGTATCTTGTTCTCGTTTTCTAATTAATACAGATGTTCCTGATACTTGCCGTCCATGACGTCCTTCAGATACTGTCCGTACTGATTCTTCTTCATGACCTCATAGACTTCCATCAGCTCATCTTTGCTGATCCATCCGTTCAGATATGCGATTTCTTCCAGGCAAGCAATCTTACGATGCTGATGCTGCTCGACAGTCTTTACGAAGTTGGTGGCATCCACCAGGCTCTCATGTGTACCTGTATCCAGCCAAGTGAAGCCCTGACCCAGCAGTTCTACATTCAGGGTGCCGTCTTCCAGATAAATACGGTTCAGATCGGTAATTTCTAATTCACCACGGGCAGACGGTTTCAGGTTCTTGGCAAACTCGACCACACGATTATCATAGAAGTACAAGCCAGTCACACAGTAGTTACTCTTCGGATGTTCTGGCTTCTCCTCGATAGAAATGGCCTTACCGTTCTTGTCAAACTCCACAATGCCGAAACGCTCCGGATCGTCCACATAGTACCCAAACACCGTTGCGCCCTTGCCGTTTTCCGCCTTTTCCACTGCTGCGTTTAATCTCTTCTTCAGACCATGACCCGCAAAGATGTTGTCGCCCAGCACCATAGCCACAGAATCGTCACCGATAAAGTCGGCACCAATGATAAAGGCCTGTGCCAGTCCATCCGGAGACGGCTGAACCGCATAGGTCAAATTCACACCAAACTGGTGTCCATCCCCCAGCAGATTCTCGAAACGAGGAGTATCCTGCGGTGTGGAAATTATCAAAATATCGCGGATGCCAGCGTTCATCAGAACAGACATCGGATAATAAATCATCGGTTTATCGTAGATTGGCAAAAGCTGTTTACTTGTTACTTTTGTTAATGGGTACAGGCGTGTGCCTGAACCTCCTGCTAAAATGATACCTTTCATATTTTCTCCTTTTCACTTCAGAATAACCATACAGATTCTCACCTTATAATCAAAACATCCTGCAGTTTTTTTCTGTGCGAAGACGCATATGTGAATTGCTTTGGATAATGACCAATTGCTAAAAAAAGGATTATTTTTTCATTAGCCGGTATATTTCTGCATACATCGTGAAATTTTGCATTTTTCTCTGCAGACTCGCCATTCTGTAAAATGCAACTTGCAATTCCATAGTAATGAAACGCCTCAGCTAATGCCAACGCAAAAATACCACCATCCACATACATCTGATTTCTCTCGAAAGCTTCATAAAATGCGGATATATCGCTTGTTATAACAATATATTTAGACGCATCTTTTTCAAATCCAGTATTTCCTGCAATCAAATTGCTCAGTTTATGATTTGTCTCTTCGTCTCTATAAAAATAAGCTTTCACAGATTGGCGATTACATGCTGATGGCGCATGCATCGCTAACGAAACCGCCTTCCTTATTTCATCTTCTGTAACAGGTTCTTCAGAAAATTGTCGAACAGAATGCCGACTACAAAAGAACTCTTGAAAATTTCCTTGTGCATGCTGTCGCATAGTTTCACGATCACACTCAACAACCCCAAATTTTTCGCCTGTTCGGGGTATAAATTCGTTGTATTTCTTTAATTTTGTTTTAACTTCATTAGGAGAAAAGCCTCTATTTTCGTGAAACTCTACATATGCGCACAGTACGCCAAGCGAATTGAGCACCGCTTGACTTTCTTTTATAGAAAATCCGCAATCTTCATACTCCGCAATATATTCAAGTAATTCAAGTGCCTTTTTTACTCCAAAACCACTCTTTGGTTTTCTTAAGGACATTCCCTTTTCCAAAACGTGAGCTTGTCGTAAAATTTTTGCTTCATAAGCATTTTTTGTTTTAATCCCTGGATTATTATATTGCCATTTCAAGAATTCATCACAGTCATTAGAGTATGATTTTCTTATAATCCAATTCATTTCGATTGTTTTCTTATATTCTTTAATTTTTTGTTTCAACATACCTTTCTCCTTTCAGAATTAAGGCATGATGAACTTTAAGCTTTTCAGAGCTTGTATAATGAGCATATTTTTCCATATGCCATACATATTCTCATGTACGTTCTATATCCAAACCTCTTGTAAACCCTATGTCGATATACACAATCTATAAACATCATAAAATATTTATATGGAATTCTATTGTGCGTGGTGCCTTTTTTTATTTTTAGCACCTGCACTTGAGACTGAATAATTTCTTTTTCTCCAAGTTTTCTGACTTCTTCAATCTTTTGAGCTGCAATCATTTGGTCAAGAATCAATTTAGCTCTCTCCGATCGAACAATCACGCAGCTGTTTCCTTCTTTTTCTTTCCTTTTTTCTTCTTCATTCCAGAAATCGCAAAAACTTATATCTGAATACTCAGCAAAATGATCATGACATTCTCGACAAGCCGGGTTTTTGAAAATCTGTGAACTGAACATAACCTCAAACAGCGATCCAAGATGATTAGAGTCGACAGTTTTATCTGTTCCCTGTAAGCTGTTCTTTCCAGGCCAGCCATCGCCTCTATAATACATTCTTCCCGCTTGACAGTGTTGAATTTGCTTATACTGCTCTGTCGCTTTATAGCTCATCCCACCACTACAAGTTATGCCAATTCGAAATATCTTTGTTGCGCTGACCCCCCCCCCCCGATTGCAAATCGCACGAATTTGACATGGAGTTCCTACTACTGCAATTTTTTCTGCCTCATCATAATCTTGCAATTTTTCAAGCAATGGCACTACAACATATCTAGATGCATAATTTCGCGGGTTATTCTTGAGATCATTGCGCTTTGTAATCCAATATCCACTTGTCTCTATTTTACTATTTTTATCAAATCCTGCCATTAACACTCTGTCTACAATGTTTTTTTCGAGCAAAAATCGTACAAGCTCATTAATTACACCTCCGGACGTAGACCAATGCCTAACGGTTCCATTTGTTGAATGCGCTAATAATAACTCCTTATATTCCCCTATAATAGCGTCCTTTTTCCAATGGTCTATTGCTGGGCAGCACTTTAAACATATGCCACATTCGACACAATGCGCATGGTCAATGATGGGCTTAAACAGCCCTTCTTCATCGATATACGACATTCGTATCGCACTTTTAGGGCAGAACCCGCTACAGGCACCACATGACATACATTTTTTTTCAGCCACTATATTCTCAATTGTTACAGTGCTTCTTCCCTTAGTGCATTCTTTTATCACTGCTTTCCCTCCTCTTTCCTGAATATTTTCTGAATTTTGTCACGTCCATAAACAAGCATCATAAACGCGTAACCGAGAATCGCAGAAATCATCGCAGACGCAAACAAAGATGTCCATGAATTTACTGGAATAAAATGCTTCACGGCAACCATCAATACTAAAAGTACTGGCAAACATATCCAAACGCTTACAGCCGTTCCTATAAACTCAGTTACCGGTTTACCTAATACATAGGCTGCATAAGCAGAATTAAAGAACACATATCGCAGTACCATTATTACCGTACTTGATAATACAACAGCATATACTCCTAAATTAGTACCCTTCAAAAGAATAAAAATCACAAAGATATTCAACAACCCGCACCCAAAACTAACAAACACCGGAAGCTTAAGCTTATTGGTTACCAAACTCAATTGTGCCATTGTCCCTGTTGTTGCATTAAAAAAGGCTTGAATCACCGTAATAGTTGACAATATTGTAATAACCTTAATTTCATCTGGGCTAAGACTTTTCTGCCAAAGTGTGTAGAATTCTTTTGAATATACTATATATCCCATAATTGGAACAAACATAATACATGCCATTGTCCTAATAGAATCTTTAACGTTATGTATCAAGTCTTTTTCTTTCTTTTGGCTATAATACAAAATAAATACAGGCGTAAAGATTGGTGTCAAAGTTCCAAGGATACTTGTTATTTGGTTAGGCATTGTCCTTGCAATAGACAAAAGCCCCATTTCATAGTTTCCTATCCGCACATTTGTTATAACCAAGTCCAGTCCACGTATCAAAAGGTTGCTGATTTGTGTAAATGCCATCCAGCCACCTGAAGCAGCCAATGTCATAGCATATTTTACATCTGCTTGTTTTAGATCAATATGCAATTCAGGCGTCAATTTTTTTGTTAAGCCAATATTCATAAGGCTCAAAGCTATTCCGCTGACTAGTGCCGCAAATGCAACCCAGTATATTTTAATCGTAAAAAAGTTTAAGAATACAACTACGATCGCCAATCGAATAAACTGGCTAATAATGTTACGAACTCCCTCTAAGTCTGTCCGATTTGTGACGAATGTAGCTGTCGTAAAAGCTAAGGTGACTACCGTAATAATGTAAGATAAAAAGACCAATGCAAATGTAATCTGAACATCAACTATTAATTCTTCAGGAATCACTAGGCAACGAGCAATGTTAGGGACAAACACTGCACCAATTACGCCTAATACTCCTGCAATACAGATATTGGCAACTATTAAGCTATTATAATAAGAATTTGCATCATCATAGTCATTTTTATAAAATGCATTAGAAATAAATCTTGCAGCAACGGAGTTAAAGACAGATGTTACTATCGTGGCGTATGAAACAAAATCATTAGCAAGTCCAATAAAGCCATACGCTGTTGATCCAACTTTTCCAACAACCTGTGGCGAAACAAAGAAGCTAATGAAAAATTGAACTCCAAATGCCATCATATTTAGAAGTATATTTTTACATGTCTGTTTGTTTCCTGTCTTTATATTCATTTAAGCCCCTCTTTTTTCAATTGACTGTCTATGATATCAATTACTTTATCTGTTGTTTCATGTGCTTTTCGTTGCCAAATTGATTTTCTGGATTGCAAATCCTGCTTATATTCATTATAGTGTTCACAAAGATTATCGAATGTTTCCATAACACTCTTTTCTGACAAGTCATTAATATCAATACAATATTTATCCAACTCTGCAATTTTCATAAAGCCAGACATCTTTTGCTCATACGAAACAGATATAAAAGGTGTGCCCATCTTTGCTGCAAAAATATTAGAATGATATCTCATTCCAATAACAGCATACATCTTCCCAATTACAAATTGCTGATAATAGCAGTCATTTTTCTGTGTTACCGGTAAAACATAACACTCTTTATTAGCAAAACTCCCCATGAAATCTGCGTCGTTACAAATTCCGAATAATTGAGGAATAAATAGCACGCCGTATCCGCGATTTGTCAATTCATATACGACAGCTTTAAATGTAGAAATGATATTTTCTTTTATATCATCATTTCCTTTATACTTAGGATTCCACATTAAATCCGTAATAGTAATTCCAACTACTTTATCGAATCTAGAAATAAATCTTGTCAGTTCCAAATCATCAGCAAATTGTTTTGAATATTTTTCTTCATCTATCGGATGCTGAAATGCAGAATCCATTGTCACATAAACCGGATTCTTTATGCCATATTCCTTTAAATATTTTGCTGAAATCGGTTCCCTTACCGTAATCAGCGAAGCTCCCTCAAGTATTTTTCTTCTATAAAAATCATTTTTCTTTTTCTTAAAAGGACCCATTGATGGTGCAAAAAAAGCATATGGTTTTCTAGCTCTTTGGACAAGAAGGTATCTCGCCAAATATTCAAACTCATTGGCTATGTATATATCTCCTATAGCAGGACCCCCTGGACCGTGCAATACAATATCAGATGCTTTAATTTCATTATAGAAGTCCAATGACTCTTTTCTAAAGCCTAATCTTCCCCCTGTAATATACCTCGTCCAAAAATCAATCCACTTTATTCTACCTCCTGCTGGACACAGTCCAGATGTCAAAGAAACTTTTCCCTTATAAGGAAAAAACTCGCCACTTCCAATCATGTGAATTTTTATTTCTGCATTCGGATATGTCAACACAAGTTCATCAACCATCGCTCGAAGCGCTGCTTCATCTCCTCGATTATACCAATGAGCATTTATAATAAAAATCTTCATTTTTTCACCTCTAAATAAATTGCATAATAATATTCATATAGTGCCATTATTATCGGCAATGCTAAACATCTGGCACCGTCAGTAATAATTATTGTAGCCGAGGTTGTCAGCAGGTATACAATTAATACCATCAAAAACATCCTCATTGCATCTAATGGCATTTCTTTTGTTTTAACTAATACATATATCATGCGAATTATCGGTATCACAAAGAAAACCAATGAGAACAAACCAGTTTCTGCTAGCAAACCAATAAATCCAACATCAGATGTATACGCCGTTCCTAATAATCCATGTGCAACTTGACTATATCCAGCATCTGACGGCCATCCATACCCCATTAACGGATTCTTGGCAAATACTCCCATAAAATAAGATACAGCATATTCTCGTGCAATACTACTACCTGAATACTCCAATGATGTAGATGTAAAAGTTGCTATAAACTCTGAAACAGCTGATGATGTTCCAAGTACAATTCCTGCCGCTAAAATTGCAATTGCACGAAATACCTGTTGTTTAACGTTTTTTCCGTAAAATAACACAATAAATGCCAAACATGCTGCTGAAATAATTATCATCACTCTTGTTTGCTGAACAAACACAACATGATATAGACTCAAGGCCACCATGATAATATTGAATAATTTACGTTTTTTATTTTCAAAAAACACAACACATGCGTTATACAAAAACATTATTGTACCAAAAGTACCTTGCGTGACTCTAATACTGGAGTTTCTAATAATTACTCCCCCATAGTAGTAATAATCCTTAAACGCAAACAAAAAGCTACCCGTTTTGGCATATACTATACTCTGCACTACTGTAAGCGCATACCAAATAAATACTAACATATTAAGATATGTTAAAAGCCGCTTTGTCCCATTATCTCTAATAAATAAGAACATAATCGGAATAACAAACATCACACATGCATATCGGCCACCAATTGCCAATGTATCAATCATTTTTTGTGCCGGATATGCTTTATGTGAATAAATAAGTAATATACAAAATGACAAGAGTGCTCCAATTGAATATTTTAGCGCCCAGCTCGTGTAAAATTGCAATGCCCCTTTTCTAGCTAAACAAGTCCACACAAGTAAAAATGATGCAATTATAGAAAACAACGCATATCTTGTATCATACAACATTCTCGACATCGATTGCGAATACGAGAACAAATAAAAGAAATGATACTCAAGTAATACACATAGCATCATTATAATTGCAGTTATTACGCCTCGTTTTTTTATCTGCAAATTAATACTCCTTATTTCTACCAAACTCATGATGCACAAAAGAAAAAAATGCATCAACTGTTGGCTTGATGGTTTTCTGTCCTTTTATTAGTTCTACTACTGTTCTTTTGGCATACTTTAAATATGCCTTAAATTTAAAATCACTATATTTTTCAATAATATACAAACCATTACGAGTCATATAATACTGATTAAACGGACTATTCACTCCATTTGATGCTGAAATTTTATGGTAAATAATGCACTCATCACAATACAACATTATGTATCCAGCCTGTAAAATCCTACAACAATAGTCCGTATCTTCTGCATACATAAAATACTCTTCTGAAAGCAATCCAACCGTTTCGATTGTCTCACGCGGAAGTAACCAAAAGCAACCTGTTGCAAAGGACACTCTTTCTCCGTGTACATTTTCTACTGAATAATATCCTGCTGTTCCAGTTGTTTTATCGAAGAATCCACCTCGATAGTCGATTTTATTACGATCATAGTAGTGCATTATTCGTCCTGTAATTAGACCTACCTTTTCTTTAGTGTGTAAATCCTTCTCAACTAACTTCTTTAAGCAATCCGGATTCACAATAGTATCATTGTTCAATACCCAATAATAGTCCGGACTATACTTTTCCTCTGCATATTTAATTCCAATGTTGTTTCCAGCAGCAAATCCATTATTAGCTTCAGATAATATCACATCACAAGATTGATTCAGAAACAAATCTGTCTTCAATTTATTGCGATCCTCTGAATTATTATCTACAAGAATAATTTTGTAATTTGTATATTTTTGTTTTTCCAAGCTTCGAACACACTCAACCGTATCATCGTATGAGTTATAATTAATTAGAATTATGCAAACTAATGGTTCCATCTCCGTATGCTCCTTCTATATACTTTTTCTTAAAAAACCCATAATTTGTCATTTTTCCTGATTCAGTTGTTTCAACCAATTCGCTTTTATATGTAAATTTCAAAAATTGTGTTGTTCTAATTATATCTTCAAATTTTTCTGAATTGTATACTTCATTAAATGAATTAAACATTTCAAACGCTCTCGTATTGTTGACTTCGACAGAATCTATAGCAGTTTGTACTGATTTCAATTCATTGTATGCTATCTCGATCACATAATCTATTAAATAATAATCAATTAAAGAATTATGCTTTAAATAGTATTCATTCATAATAAATGCCACAAATTTAAAGAGTTCTTCTTTAGCCGATGAAATCATCATCCAACTAGCCCACCTACTTTTTGTAACATATCTTTTCACATAAAAGTCGTTGGTACTCTTTTGCGAATAAAACGTTTTTTCTAAAAGTCTGCTATCAATTGGACGTGTCACATAAACCGTTGCATCAATCCACATTCCACCATAGATTGCCAGTAGGTTTACTCGCAATAAATCCGACAGATTTGTATAAGATAGCCTTCCATCTTTTACCTTTTTTATGATTGACGGCTCTATTTGCACGTAATCGCTGAAATTATTCTCAGTAATTAAAATAATTTCTCCAATATCCGAATCCACCATTTTATAAAGATTTTTATAGCACACCTTAACTAGCTCTGGCATTTTTTCAAACCCTTGAAACCAGCAAACCCATATTGGAATTTTTGAACCAAATTTCACACGTTTTTTTTCTTCATAATATTGTTTCAGCTTTAGTGGCTCATCTAGATATGCACGAACTGTACTATCAACTTCTTTTCTCACGCATTTTTGAATATAGTCTATATAAAATCTTGTTTGATGATTCGTTAAGACATCAAATATAAATAATCCATTTCCATAACTTGCATGAAAAATATCTGTTGCTTTTTTTAAACTTATAAAATTACTTTTTATGTCTGCATATCTGCCCATAGCCATCATTACCTCTTATAGTTTTTCCTTAACCTTTACTCCATCTCTTCTGATTATCATAGCAGGATTCCCTACAACAACGCAATTTTTCGGAACAGACTTAGTAACAACCGCACCTGCTCCTATTGTCGAATTTTCGCCAATTTCTATTGGTCCGAGCACCTTTGCCCCACAGCAAACGGTAACGCCCTTATGCAATGTTGGAGCCCCCCCCCCCCCCCGCATCGCCAATTGTAACCTGCTGATATATTGAAACATTTTCCTCTATACATTTTGCCCAAACAATTGTAGAAAATGCGTGTGCCGGCCACAATCCTGCTTTGAAATCAACGCTCTCGTTAATATAAAACGAGTCCAATTCCGGCAAAAATACTTTAACTATTCTTCCTGCAATAGGATACCATTTTTTCAATCTGCAGTAATATATATTTCTTGTCTCTTTTTTTATAGCCAAAATCCAAACTAAATCTTGCAAATCCCCATGTGATTCCATGTGCTCCATATGAACCCATCGCTGAACATCTCTAAATACTATATTTTTGCATTCGCTACTCGAGTATAATAGAATCAAGCTTGGCAAAAGTCTTATATACGTCAAGTAGTATTTGATTTTTATTGCTACATTCATCGTTTATTCCCTTCCGAAAAAATGATCTTCCAGCATCAAGCACAGGCAATGGTACACCGGTAGGTGCAGCTCTTGAATCATATAAGTTTCTGTCTGTGGTACCTTGATGCACACATCACTCATCTGTTCCAGCTTGCTATCCTTTGCACCAGTAAGTCCAATAACTTTTAGGCCTTTGGCATGTGCTGTCGTTGCTGCATACAAAACATTCTTACTATTACCGCTTGTGGATATACCGAGGAATACATCCCCTACTTTACCATATCCATTTACCTGCTGTGCAAAGCAAAGCAGCGGTTCGCAGTCATTCATATATGCTGTAGATAATGCCGGATGCCCGTCCAACGCAATTGCCGAGAGAGCCCCCTGCAAATTCTCAGCTAAAACCTTACCAAGATCTTGATTTTCAGCAATAAGCCTTTCTGCAAATTCAGTTTTCGGCTTACGAGGCATCTTAAAGCCTTTCATTAATTCCCCAACAATATGTTCTGCATCTGCTGCCGATCCACCATTTCCAGCCACAAGCAGTTTTCCACCGTTCTCATAACACTCTTCTAACAACAAATATGCCGAAATAATACTATTCTTTTCATGCTCAAGAGAAGGATAACGTTCAACCAGCAAGTCAATATGCTTTTTTAACCTCTTTTCTAATTTATCCATCGTTCTTTACACTCCTCCTCTTATTTCAAATACTGATTTACAAAATCATTCAGCGTTGCTACCGTTGCTGTTTGACCATAAGATTCAATACCTATCAATGCAGTCCGACATCCTGCATTTTGCCCTGCTTTAATATCATTTTCACCATCACCTACCATCCAGGACTGTGATAGATCGATATTAAAGTCTTGCGCAGCTTTCACTAACATTCCAGGTTTTGGTTTGCGACATTTACAATCAATCTTCAACTCTGGTCGTTCACCTTCATATCCCTTGTGCGGATGATGGGGACAATAGTAAATGGAATCCAAGTAGGCACCTTTCTCCCCTAGAAGCGTTTCCATTTTTCTATGAATTTCCTCCAGTTCTTCAAAGGACACCTCGCCACGTGCAATCACCGGCTGATTAGTCACAACAATCGCCAAATATCCTGATGCGTTAATTTTTTTTATTGCCTCAGATACTCCATCTATCAACTCAAACTGATTGATATTTCGAAGAAATCCAACGTATTTGTTAATCGTTCCATCCCTATCGAGAAATATAGCTTTCTGTTTATTTTTCAAATTTTTTCCTGAAACACGTCCTGCCTTGTAATCATCGCAAACAGAATAATAGCGTTCTGGTGTTCCCATGTCTTTTACATATTCTGGGCTGTCGTAGCAGAACATCTTGCCCGTTCCAGCCAGCGGCTTAAGCAACTGACGATCCAAATCAACCTTAACTGGTTTTCCATTTTCGTCCATTACTCCAACTTTTTCTGCAACAATATCCGATTGTTCTAAAACAGCCGGGGCAATAACATGCAGTCCAGCATTTACACGGTTTTGATAGTACTTCGGACGAACATCCTCTTTCGCCAGCCATTGATTAACAACACCACTCTTATCCGCAATAATCAAACCGCTATCATAAGGATGACTATTCGGATGCGTAAAAAGTGTTACAAGTCCACCGTGTTTTCTATGAAATGCAACGAAGCGATTAAAGTCAACATCAAACACTGCATCAGCATTCAGCAGTAAAAAATCCGATGTCAATTTGTCCTTAATTTTGAAAAGTGCTCCAGCATTGCCAAGCGGTTCATTTTCAAAATAATACTCAATATGAACTCCAAATGGCCTCTTTGTTATTGGAGAAATACCTGAGCCATCCCCAAAATAATCTATAATAACATCGCCTAGATGACTTACTGTAATAATAATGTCAGTAAAGCCTTGATCTCTCAGACACTCCACTTCATGCTCCAGCACAGGTTTTCCTTCAATTTTAATCATCGGCTTTGGGATATCACTGGCAACCGAAGAAACGCGTGTTCCTTTACCCCCTGCCATTATTACTACTTTCATCTTTTTCCTCACTTAGTATTCATTCTTTGGTTCATAAGTTTCAGGTGTATAATGGATAACTCTCGTACCGCCATCTTCAAACGCAAATGGAATATGCATCAGATCACGCATTGCCCATCGTACAGAGTCCTGTCGTTCATGCTGAACATAAAACACCAGGAATCCGCCACCACCAGCACCCAGCAGCTTTCCACCTAATGCACCTGCAGCCATTCCTTTTTCGTACAACACATCAATGCTATTTGTAGAAACCGCAGATCCAGTTTGGCGTTTAAGTCTCCATGTATGATCAAGCATCCGGCCAAAATCATCAAGGTCTGCATTCTTGTCTGTTAAAACACGCTCTGCGTCATTAACCAATGCCAGCATTTCTTTCAGCTGTGCAGTTTTATCTTGCTTCCCAGCAGCATTTGCTTTCTGCACGTCCGAAGAGAAACGAGTAAATCCAGTGAAAAACATCATCAGATTTTGATTGAGCTGTTTTTTTCTTTCCGGTGAAATAATAACCGGCAAGACTTCATAGCCTTCAGCATTAAAGTTAATACGATTGAATCCTCCAAACGAAGCTGCAATCTGATCCTGCCATCCACCAGCCTCCTGGCACAGATTTCTTTCCAAATAAATGGCCTCATCTGCCAATTTCTTTTTATCCGCATACTTGCCTTTCAGCGCATAAAAAGCATTCAGCATTCCAACTGCAAAGGAGCTTGACGTTCCAAGACCTGATCTTGCAGGAAGATCAGCCTCGTACGTCAGTCGAATTTCATGCATATCGAGCATTTTCATCGCATTACGGATTGCAGGATGCTGAATATCATTGATATTAGTTACGCGCTCTGTCTTGGAATACGATAACTCCGTGGAATAATCAAAAAATCTTGGCAGGTGGCGCACATTAACATAGCAATACTTATCAAATGTAGTAGATAGAACTGCGCCACCATATTCCTTAAAAAAACTTTCCATATCTGTTCCGCCGCCAAAGAAGGACATTCGGAACGGTGTTTTAGTGATGATCATATATTTTCTCCAATATTAGCTAGCCTTTCTTTATACAAACGCAAAGAGTCTTCTTTTGAAAAATGTTTTCTCAGCAGCTTTTTAGCATTTTCTTCAAGGCATACTATGTCCAACTCATTATTGTATATTTTTCTTATCATATTTGCATATTCCTGTGGTGTAGTGCAATGGTAGTAATGTTTTCCATCCACTGCCGGTATTCCTTCAATGCCAATATCGTTCGTTATTACCGGTATGCCAGATGACATTGCTTCCAATATTTTCACTTTTATACCCGCCCCTAATACAAGTGGAGCAACTAAGCACATTGACTCCTCAAAATATGGCTCAACTGAGTCTACAAATCCTGTTACATGGATTCTTGAACTTTCCTTCTCTTTTAATTCCGCGGTAGGATTGCTTCCCAAAATTACAAACCTAATATTTATATCCGTTAAAAGTGGTAATACATTGTCTATAAACCACAACGCACTTAATGAGTTTTCCATTCTAGCCATCGCACCAAAAAACAGAATATCTCTTTGATTGCTCTTTCTGGTATATCTTGACATATCATTATAATAAGGTACCAACCCCATTATTTTATCTGGATTTATCCCCTCATCGACTAAAACTTTCTTATTATCTGCATTATGCGGGAGAACAAGCTCGCATCCCCTTAAAGCCTCCAGTTCAATTCTCTTTTCATTATTATATTTGATTTTCCAAAGTAACCTCTTCAATCCTGTATAATATTCTTTTTTTCTCTCGTAACCTACAAAAGTTACATCATGTTCTGAAGCCACAATCATACTATCCGGAAATATTTTATGTATTTGTTTTTCCAGCACAACTATATTTGTCCATTCGAGTATGATAATATCCGGTGTATACCCTTCATCCCTATACTTCTTCGCAGTACTTACCATCGCCGATGCAGAGTAATTTGAAATCAAATTCGCATATTTATTCCAGGGATTAAAAGTCGATTCAATATTACTTATTTTCTTTATTTTAGAAAACGCACTTTTTTCCGAATAAATAAATTTTGATTTAATTTGTTTAAATTCCGATTCAAGTTCTGATCTTCTATTAACATCACCCAAAGAAATAAGTCTAATTTCAAATCTATTGTCTTGTAACATTCCATTAAAGTAGTATTGAAATGTTTGGCCTCCAGCTTCTTTTGCTTTACGTGAAGGCGCACAAGATGAAATCCATAAAATTTTTTTCATTTTGTACTCCTCTTAAATCTCTAACACCTTTCTCAACGCCTCAATTTTCCCCTTTCCATACTTCAAATCCGGCTCCATATAAGCACCTTCGCCCCATTCATTCCATGAATTAAGGAACACAATACGATGTTCTGGATTTTTATCCTTCACACACTCAACAGCCCTATTAGCTGCTTTTTTGAATGTATCTGGCGTATTGTTATAATATATAATCGCTTTTCGTCCAGAGCGCGGCGAACGATCCCAGCCAGCAAGAAGCTGTGGATAGACATCATCACGCTTATCAGACGGCGAATAAAAGTTATCAATAATTTTGCTGTAATCGAATTTATCCAGCAATGCACCAGGAAGCACTCTTCTTACAGCTGCATAGCAAATTTTTCTCAGTTTACCGCCTGTTTTTAACTCTGCATACTTCTGATCTGTAGTACCAACCGCATCAAATCCTAATGCCTTGGTTTCTGAAACATTGTCATCAACTGCCTTATCAATATTCTTGATATTTTCCTTTGTAATTGTCGGCATAGAATCAACTATGCCCACAAAGTGGAAACCCGACAGTCCATTTTCTTTTGCCAGTTTATTCCAGAGATCAATAAAATGTTTTGTGTCTGGTAAACCAAACGGATTAAAAATCAAGAAGAGCAGCTTTCCATCAACTTTAATATAACGATCGTCCTTAAATGCTTTTAAGAACCGATTAAAATGAAGAATGTAATCTTCATCTCCTGGATACTCTTGTTTAAATATCATAGTATCCTTTACGGTTACTTTTCCCTTTTCCCACGTTTTTGTAGTCCAATCGTGGTTTGCCCATCCCAAGCAAAACGGGAAATCAGGTTCTCCACTTTTTACCACTTCATCAAACGGCATCTGGAGCACTTCTTTTCCATTTCCAAACCAATAATGCCAATAGCAAAATCCCTCAATTCCTGCTTCTTTTGCAAGTTCTGCCTGTTCTTTTCTAACTTGTGGCAATCTCAAGTCATAGAATCCTAAATCAGCCGGAATCCTAGGTTGATCGTGTCCCTTAAACAAAGGCTTTGCCTTTGCCACATTTGTCCATTCAGTAAATCCTTTCCCCCAGTATTTATCATTCTCTGCCACCGGATGATATTGCGGCAAATACAATGCAATTACTCGTGCTTTCTTTGTGTTTTCCATTTTACTCTCCTCTGTTGAGCCGCACAAAAGCACGGCATCTTCTTTTTATTTCATTAGTACCCATTGCTGAGTTTCCACATCATATCTTTTCAAGATCTTTGCCGGGCTTTCCACTGCCACACGGTAATCGGGAACATCCTTAGTGACCACCGAATTAGCTCCATTCACACAATGCTTTCTGATTTTGACATTACCCACAATCACTGCATTGATGCCAATATAAGAACCATCGCCGATAGATACCGTCTGACCTTTTTGAACAACTCCCTGGTCGATCACTAGAACTTCAAGATTGCGATACTCATGGTCGCAGTCCGTTATATAAGCATTAGGTGACTGCAACACCTTTTCCCCCATATTTAGGGGATTTGCAATAGAGATCCTACAACGTTCTCCAATTTCAGAGCCTTGTCCGATCCTTACTGTCCCCCCGACCAAATTGGGGCATAAGGGCGTAGTGTTACAGAATCTTCCAAAGTAATATTATGTTTTCCCTTTAAAACACAATGCTTTCCAATATAAACGCCTTGTCCTGCCGCTACGCAAAATCTTTTCGCTTGTAGCCATCCAAATATTCCTTTTACTTTGATTTTAACGCTCATCTCAATTTCGCCTTTCCAAAAAACTTATTTGGATACAGGAAAAACTCCAACCACTTTGTTTTCTTCATAATCCAAGCCGCAATAATCGGGCCTATAAAGCTAATTCCTAGTCCCAGCACCACATGAATCACAGAACTTCCGATACCCAACTTCAGCAAAACTGATCTCATTGGTGCTGCAAACAGCGTGTGCATCAGGAAAATCGGCATTGTGTATTTTGCAAGGAAGCTCACCGCTTTCCCGGATTTTCCTTCAAAATTAGCAACCATAAGAATCACCGCCACACAAGCAATCAAACCAAGTACAAATGATACATCCGAATTCTGGATATCAGCCCTATACACAGCAACGCTCAATCCTAAAAACAGAATACCGATTATTGTCCCCTGTCGCTTTTTTCCTTTCAACTGCAAATCAAATACACAGACACTCATGCCGAGCACAAACCATATCTCGTTTGCCAGAACTGTCGACACGGCATATACCCCTGTACCCCCCCCCCCCACTAAAATGAGGAGCTTTGCCGCAAATGCAACAATTAAGCCTACCATAGCCATCTTTATATTGGCGAATGTCGGGGTAACAAGGAAGATAAAGAATAACGCGTACAAGTACCAATACGGTGCAGTCGGATGAAGCAATAATGTATCACCAAGACCACCAATCTGGTCATTCACATTGCCGGAGAATACTGTTTTCAATATCCATGTAGCTGTCGAAAAAGTCACATATGGCACACCAAGCACCAGTACCTTCTTCGCCACATTTCTTTTCCAGCTTTTAAGGTCATTCACCTTGCTGTACTTCTGATAAAGGTATCCACTACAAATAAAGAACAGCGGCACATGGAAGTAATAGATTGTCGTATTGAACCACTTATACAAGTCATTCTCAGGCAGAATATTCGCTTTCGTCATACTCTGAAAGAAATGTCCCAGTACGACCAGTATGCAGGCGATGACTTTCACATCATCGACCCATTTTTCTCTTGTTCTTACCGCTGTCTGTTCACTCATTACTTCGTCTCCATCTGCTGTGCGATATCAGCATCCACGATTTCCTCGCCAGTCTTATGCTTCAGCTGCTCCTTAGATGCTTCACTCAGACCGTTATTGATCACGCAGTTCATATCGCAAGTGCTGCACTTATCCAGATCCTCTTTAGTGACTTTCCCATCACGGTAGTCACGGCAGATTTTCAGTTCGTACATAGAGTACGGATGCTTGGTGAACAGTGCCTTAAATTTGTGAACCAGAACCCAAGTAGCAGGCTTCCAGATATACTTGTGCATAGCCGGAGATACAGAACCGATCATCCAGCAGTCACGGTCGCAGCAACGAACCTTCGCACGAACCTTCTCTGCTTCCGGGCTGTTCCACAACTCGTCCCAGGTCTGATTGTTCAGGTTGCCCATGACTTCCTTATCCTTGGTACCATTGCAAGGCATAACATCGCCATACGGGTCGATGAAGAAGGTATCGAAGCTCATATCGCAAGGCAGCAGACGCTTCTGACCGTAGATATAGTTGATCAAGCCGTGGTTAAAGTAAGCACGAAACCACTTCTTCGGGCTATTGCTGCGGAGCAGTTCATTGACCAGATTCTCAAAGTTCTTTGCAACCATCGGACGGTCATGGATGATGTTCTTTGCCTCAACGAAGTAGAAGCTGTTATGCAGAGAAGCAGTTGCAAACTCCATGCCCATCTCATCGGAGATTTTGTACAGCGGAACAAGGTCAGGAGCGTTCTTATCCTGGACGGTCATGCCGAAACCAACGTCCTTCATGCCCATCTCACGCAGCTTCTTCAGCGTGCCATAACCACGCTGGTAGCCGTTCTGCAGACCACGGATCTCGTTGTTGGTCTGCTCCAGACCCTCGATAGAGATACGGATACCGATCTGCGGGAACTCCTTGCACAGATCAACGATACGATCGGTGAAGAAACCGTTCGTGGAAATAACGATACGGTCGGACTTCTTGTACAGTTCACGCACAATATCCTTCAGGTCGGTGCGGATGAACGGCTCGCCGCCGGTGATGTTGGTAAAGTACATCTTCGGCAACTTCTTGATGGTTTCGATGCTGATTTCCTCTTCCGGCT
>ERZ773149.1047-NODE-1047-length-23900-cov-3.375131_pt1 | contig 23900 bp, 22 predicted proteins | sample MGYA00511081_ERZ773149 | MGnify/ENA primary metagenome ERZ773149 (study PRJEB29015, sample SAMEA2737846) | human gut metagenome | biome: human gut; feature: human-associated habitat; material: faeces | place: China | collected 2012 ...
TTACGAGCAGAACGCAAGAGGACGTTATGTTTATCTGCCGGAGGAAATGAAATTTATCAAGTTCCTGCCGGATGGAAGCATTTCGGAAGAGATTCTCGCGAAAGGTATCCATTATGTAGATGTGGCATCAAATGAAGTACCGCTCTTCATTCGAAATGGTAAATGTATCCCGGTTGCAGAAGCGGCAGAGTGTGTGAAGGATATTGATACCGAACATCTGCAGCTTATCGGATACGAAAACAGCAGTTATACCATGTATGAGGATGATGGGATCCGCAAAGATTACGATAAAAAAGAGAATTACCGAGTATTCACAAATTAACGTTTAAGAGTAAAAAAATACTGCTTAGATATCAGAAAATGATATTCAAGCAGTATTTTTTGTCATACAGCGGAAAAATTTCGCTCGTATAAATTAATCGATCGCTTCCCCTTTTTTATATTTCTCAACTACATGCTGGATACGTTCGCTTGGATCAAGGATGCTGCTGATAGAAGCATCATGGTTCAGTGTATCGATCACCAGTGCGATGTACTTGCTCATGTCGCAGTTGATGTAGTAAGGACGGCTGAGCAGTTCCGGTGTCTGATAGATCAGGTTTGTTGTGAGGATTCCGTTGATCAGTCCTTCTTCGTAAGCCTGGTCGAATTTTTCCATACCGTTTGTGAAAAGTCCGAAGGTTGCAGCAGCGTAGATACGTTTTGCTTTACGCATCTTGAGCTGGCGTGCTACATCGAGGATACTGTCACCTGACGAAATCATATCATCGAGGATGATTACGTCTTTTCCTTCTACGGAAGAGCCAAGGAATTCGTGTGCTACGATCGGGTTACGTCCGTCTACGATGGTTGTGTAGTCACGGCGTTTGTAGAACATACCCATGTCGAGTCCGAGTACGTTGGCAAAGTAGATTGCACGTCCGGTTGCACCTTCATCCGGGCTGATCGCCATCATATGGTCAGCATCGATCTGAAGATCCGGTACATGCTTTAAAAGTCCTTTTACGAACTGGTAAGTCGGACGGATCGTCTCAAATCCGTTCAGCGGGATCGCATTCTGGACACGTGGGTCGTGTGCATCGAAAGTGATGATATTGTCAACACCCATGCGGACAAGCTCCTGCAGACCAAGTGCACAGTCCAGTGATTCACGGCCGCTTCTCTTGTGCTGGCGGCTTTCATACAGGAAAGGCATAATGACGTTTAGACGACGTGCTTTTCCTCCTACAGCGGCGATGACACGCTTCAGGTTCTGGAAATGGTCGTCCGGTGACATATGGTTGGTATTGCCGCTGAGCGAATAAGTCAGGCTGTAGTTGCAGACATCGACCATCAGATAAAGGTCTTTTCCTCGTACAGACTCATTGATAATACCTTTGGCTTCACCAGATCCAAAACGTGGTACTTTTGCGTTGATCAGATAGTTCGGCTTTTCGTAGCCGTTGAAAACAAGATTGTCTTTCTGGAAACGAGTCTCTTCCTTTCTCCATTTTACGAGATAGTCATTGACTTTATTTCCCATCTCTTCACAGCCGTCTACAGCAATAATGCCGAGAGAGCCAACTGGAATATTATCCAGAATTCGTTCACTTCGATGTAACATCAGTGTTCCTCCCTGTACATAAGTTTCTTTTGAATGCGGATATCATCACCGGCAAGGCGAAGTATCTTATAATGGTTGCTTATCCGGGAAAATGTACGTTCTGTATAGTTCGTCTTGATTTCCTCCAGAGTAAGATTAGTAGAAATGATCGTGGATTTCCTGTTCAGGATCCGATCATTTAAACACACAAAAAGCTGAGAAACGACAAAGTCTGTATTTCGTTCGGTTCCCAGGTCATCAATGATCAGCAGATCACACTGGTGGATCTGCTCATATAAAAGACAGCTCTCATCATTCCGGGTCAGTGCTTTTTCAAGGAGCGCATCGAAAAATTCAGAGGCAGTCAGGTAAAGAACGGAATGCAGAGAATCCATCACTTCTTTTGCAATGCAGTGACTGAGAAATGTCTTCCCAATACCAGTATTCCCAAAAAGGAGCAGATTACCATGTTCGGTATCAAAATTGTGGATGAAATTCATACATTCCTGATAAGCCCGCGTTGCAAGCTCGCGGGAATTCTGACCGGAAAGCCGGTCTCTATAATTGGATGAATAATAATCAAAATTAAAATGTTCAAAATTTTCCTGTTCGAGAAGCTCTTTTAAGTTGGACTGGGTGTAGAACAGATCAATGATCGCTTTTAAAAAGCAATGGCACTTTTTCGTGCCGACATAGCCGGTATCCTGACAGTCCGGACATTCAAAATGCTGTTCCAGATAGTCTTCCGGGAATCCGGCGTCGGAAAGGAGTCGGCGGCGTCTGTCAGAAAGAGACCGGATATCTTCCTTCAAAGAAGCGAGGGCAGTGTCATCGCCTGCGAGCAGCTTTTTCGCCTGATCAAGACTGGCAGAAGAAATAGAGGCATCAATCGATGCAAGCTCCGGAACCTTCTGGCAGGCACGCTCGTAGTGAAGATTCGCGAGGTCGCGGCTCTTCGCTCTTTTTTCTTCATATACGCGCATCAGCGCATTGTATTGTGAATTAGTTAACGGCACAGTGTTCCCCTTTCTTAGTTACTGCGTAATAATTCTTTGGTAAGCTCGTCCATATTGTAAGAACGTTCTTCAAAATTACGGAATTTGGAAGGCTGCTGGGCAGAAGGTGTACGGTTTTGCCCAGAAGGAGTTTTCCTCCGGTCTTTTTCCTGCTCAAAGGCAGAATCAAGACGCTCAACATCTGTCAGTGTACGAACGTTGCCCGTCTTCCAGTTTTCGAGAATCTTGTCAGTATATTCAAAACTTGGCTGGTGGATCGCACTGATGGTGCGGTTGCATGCTTCCAGAATGAGATCCAGTTCGAAATTCCCATCCTCCAGCCATTTGCGGATATAATCCAGTTCGGCAGATGCAGGTCCCCGTCCTTTGATGCCAAATGCATTCAGGATAGAATAGCAGGTTTTGTTGTAAAATGCAGAGGAATTACGTGCCTGATCGACGGTTGTAATATGTTCATCTGCCCATGAAAGTGCTACTTTCTGAATGTAATGCATGCTCTTATGTCCGTTCTCCACACAGTATTCGATCAGATACTCGATCAGGTCTGCGGAAAAACCAAGGGAATCATAAAAGTAGGTAATCGCATCAACATCGGTACGGGATAAGGTTTTGCCAAGATATTGTTCAGCAATAAAAAGAATCTGCTTTAATTCTCTTCTTGCAGCAAGGGAACGTCTTGATGCAGGAAGATTCTGACCGGCAGCTTTGTCTGAAACAGTGGTATTTCCATCAGACTGCGTGACCGGAGATTTTTCATGAACGGAAGCAGACTGTGCGGAAGGTGTATGGAAAGCCGCTTTGACAGGTGTCTGATGAGTTGGTGCTTTTCCGATACAGATTCCGGCGAGTTCATTTGTTTCGTCATATTCGAGAGAAAGAATTCCTTCTTTTTCCCAGTATTTGAGTGCGCGCAGGATATCGCCTTCGGTATTCTCCAGAAGGTCTGCCATCTGCGGGATATCCGGAAGCTGCTCCGGGATATTCTGATAACGGAGAAGAAGAAGATAGACTTTTACATATTCTCCGTTCGCAGATACCATATAATGATCGATAAAGTCATTCTCCACGATCGTTATGTTATTGTGGGAATGATTGCGCAAAATAAGTGCACTCATAATTTCCGCTTCCTTTCTTTTCTGACTTTGTTCATTATAACATCATCCCAGATTGTAAAAAAGAATTTTCTGACGGAAATTTTTGTTATTACAGATAAAATTTCGCAAATATTGGAGAAAATCAAGCTTTTAACAGGTCTTCCCCAATGGTTACAACATCTCCGGCACCCATTGTGATCAGAAGATCGCCAGGCTGGCAATGGGTGGTGACGAATTCTTCGATGGCTGCAAAGCTTGGAAGATAAGTTGCGTCACATCCATGTTCTTTGACTGCATCTGCAAGCTGTGCGGAAGAGATGCCTAAAGTATCTGTCTCACGCGCTGCATAGATGTCAGCAAGGATTACATGGTCTGCATGTGCGAGTGCTTCAGCAAATTCTGAGAATAATGCTTTTGTACGTGTATAAGTATGTGGCTGGAAAATACACCACAGCTTTTTATGTGGATAATGTGCAGCACTTTTCAGCGTTGCTGCGATCTCTGTCGGATGGTGTGCGTAATCATCAATGATAGTCACTCCGCCGACTTCACCTTTGTATTCAAAACGGCGGTCTGTTCCGTGGAAGGAAGCAAGACCTGTCTGGATCGTCTCCGCAGGAACACCAAGAATATCGGCAACTGCGATTGCCGCAAGTGCGTTATATACGTTGTGCTCACCGCCAACTGCAAGAGCGAGATGGGCAACATTCTGTCCGTTTTTTACGACATCGAAAGAGGCATTGCCCTGTTCGTTATAAGTAATATTGGCTGCACTGTAATCCAGGGAAGCTTCTTTGCCAAAAGTGATAACACGACAGGAAAGATCGGAGGTGATCTCTTCAATTTTATCAATATCTCCGTTGATGACGAGAGTTCCGTTTTCCGGAAGAAGCTTAGCAAAAAGGTGGAAAGAATTACGGATATCGTCCAGGTCTTTAAAAAAGTCCAGGTGATCCGCATCCACATTCAGAATAATACCGATTTTCGGGAAAAAGTGCAGGAAACTGTTGGTATATTCGCATGCTTCCGTAATAAAAAGGTCAGGTCCGCCGACACGGATATTGCCTTCGATCGCTTTCAGAATACCGCCGACAGAGATTGTCGGATCCAGGTCTGCTGCAAGAGCAATATGAGAAAGCATAGAGGTTGTGGTTGTCTTACCGTGTGTACCGGATATAGCAACCGGTGTCTTATAGTTAGTCATAAGCTGACCGAGTAATTCTGCTCTGGATAACATCGGAAGATTCTGACGCTTTGCTTCTGCAAATTCTTCGTTGTCTTCGTGGATCGCTGCGGTATAAACTACAAGGTCGATACCGTCTATAATATTGGAAGCTTTCTGACCGTAAAATACGGTTGCACCATTCTGAGACAGATGATCCGTAAGTGCCGATTCTTTGTTATCGGATCCGGATACTGTGAAGCCTTCTTCAAGAAGGATCTCAGCGAGTCCACTCATACTGATGCCGCCAATTCCGATGAAGTGGATATGGCAAGGCTGATTAAAATCAATTTTATACATAATGACACTTCCTGTTCTGTGAATTTGTTTCATAGTATTTGACTTACGTGCATAATTATATGATGATACCAGGGTCAAAAGGTCAGAAAGCCGATGTAAGTGGCAAAAGTATAAATTGCGTTTGTGCTTGCACAAGTAAGTAAAATATACTTTCGACACTCACATAATTATATCATAGATAGGTCAAAAACCAAACCTTTTCTTTTTGTGATATTTCTATAAAAAAGATAGGTAAACAGAAATATTTTTGTAAAATATGTTCACTATATGTATGTAATATGTTATAATGAAAAAACCAGAATTACTGAGAAGGGGTGAAGACATGATAAAAAAGGAAATGATAGCAATGCTATTGGCAGGAGGACAGGGCAGCAGACTTGGCGTCCTGACTGCAAAAGTTGCTAAACCGGCTGTTGCATTTGGCGGCAAATACAGGATCATTGATTTTCCGCTGAGTAACTGTATCAACTCAGGAATCGATACAGTCGGTGTCCTGACCCAGTATCAACCACTCAGGCTTAATACACATATTGGAATTGGTATTCCGTGGGATCTGGACCGGAATATCGGAGGGGTGTCAATTCTTCCGCCGTATGAGAAGAGTACAAGCAGCGAATGGTATACAGGAACGGCGAATGCAATTTATCAGAATCTGGAGTATATGGAGACATTTAATCCGGATTATGTACTGATCTTATCAGGAGATCATATTTACAAGATGGATTACGAGGTCATGTTGGATTTTCACAAGGAGAATCATGCAGATGTGACGATCGCGGCAATGCCGGTTCCGATCGAAGAAGCAAGTCGTTTCGGAATCGTAATTACCGATGAAGACAAGAGAATCACCGAGTTTGAGGAGAAGCCGGCGAATCCGCGGAGCAATCTTGCGTCCATGGGAATTTATATTTTCAGCTGGCCGGTGCTCAAAGAGGCACTGATCAAGATGAAAGATCAGCCGGGATGTGATTTCGGAAAGCATATCATTCCGTACTGTCATGAAAAGAAGCAGAGACTGTTTGCATATGAATATAATGGTTACTGGAAGGATGTCGGTACATTGAGTTCTTACTGGGAAGCTAATATGGAACTGATCGACATTATTCCTGAATTTAATCTTTATGAGGAATTCTGGAAAATTTATACGAATAATTCAATTATACCGCCACAGTATATCTCAAAAGAAGCTGTGATCGACAGAAGCATCATTGGCGACGGAGCTGAGATATACGGCGAGATACATAACTGTGTGATCGGCGCAGGTGTTGTTGTTGGACAAGGCTGCGTGATCCGGGATTCGATCATCATGCAGGATGTTACGATAGGAAATGACTGTGTGATCGACAAAGCGATCATTGCGGAGAATGTTAAGGTTGGAGATAATGTAACCCTTGGAATCGGCAATGAAGCACCGAACAAGCTCAGGTCTGATATCTACAATTCCGGACTGGTTACGATCGGTGAGAATTCTGTGATTCCGGCAGGAGTACAGATTGGAAAGAATACTGCGATCAGCGGTATTACCGTGAAGGAGGATTATGTACAGGGTGCTCTTGAAAGCGGCGGAGTATTGATAAAGGCGGGTGACAGATCATGAGAGCAGTTGGAATCATTTTAGCAGGCGGTAACAACAACAAGATGCGGGAGCTTACACAGAGGCGTGCAGTGGCAGCGATGCCGATCGCAGGAAGCTACCGGGCAATTGATTTTGCACTCAGCAATATGTCCAATTCGCACATCCAGAAGGTAGCAGTACTTACTCAGTATAATGCACGTTCACTGAATGAACATCTGAATTCTTCCAAGTGGTGGGATTTCGGACGTAAGCAGGGTGGTCTTTATGTATTTACACCGACGATCACCGCAGATAATGGCTACTGGTATCGTGGAACGGCAGATGCGATCTATCAGAACCTGGAGTTCCTGAAGAGGTGCCATGAACCTTATGTGATCATCACATCCGGTGATGCGGTTTACAAGATGGATTATAACACAGTACTGGAATACCACATTGCCAAGAAAGCAGATATCACTGTGGTATGCCGGGATCTGGATCAGGGCGAGGATGCAACCCGTTTTGGCATCCTGAAGATGAATGAGAATATGCGGATCGAAGATTTTGAGGAAAAACCGATGGTGGCAAATTCCAACACGATTTCCACAGGAATCTATATCATCCGCAGACGTCAGCTGATCGATCTGATCGAGCATTCAGCTGAGGAAGACAGATATGATTTTGTAACGGATATCCTGATCAGATACAAGAATCTGAAAAAGATATACGGTTATAAGATAAAAGACTACTGGAGCAATATTTCCACGGTCGATGCCTATTATAAGACAAACATGGATTTCCTCAAACCGGAAGTCCGGAACTATTTCTTTAAGCAGCTTCCAAGTATTTATTCCAAGGTGACAGATCTGCCTCCGGCAAAATATAATCCGGGTGCGGTCGTTAAGAACAGCCTTGTGGCAAGCGGAAGCATTATCAACGGAACCGTTGAGAATTCGGTTCTGTTTAAAAAAGTGTTTGTTGGAAATAATTGTGTGATCAAAAACTCAATTATTTTAAATGATGTGTATCTTGGGGACAATACTTACATTGAGAACTGTATTGTAGAGAGCAGGGATACGATCCGTGCCAATACACGGCATGTTGGTGAAGATGGCGTGAAAGTAGTAATAGAAAAGAACGAAAGGTACGCATTATAAAAACTGAGGGGGACTTGTAAGAGTCCGGATCAGAAGGCATGCCGGTCAAATAAAGGAAAAGGAGCGGACCGGTATGTGCGTTACTGGAGAAAGGGGCTAGAAAGTTATGCAGATTACAGATGTACGCGTGCGCAAAGTAGCAAAAGAAGGAAAATTAAAGGCAGTAGTATCAATTACAATGGACGAAGAATTTGTTGTTCACGATATTAAAGTCATTGAAGGGGAAAAAGGACTTTTCATTGCAATGCCGAGTAAGAGAGCACTGGATGGGGAATATCGTGATATTGCGCATCCAATCAATTCCGGTACAAGAGACAGAATCCAGAAGATCATTCTGGACAAGTATGCGGAAGTACTGGAAGAGACTGACGACGCGGAAACTGCAGAAATCTAAGTACAGAAAAATACTGAAAACAAAAATCCCGGAGACTGGAAGTAAAACCAGTTCTCCGGGATTTCTATATTTTGAGAAATGATATTTCTACGACGGTCAATCGAGCATAAACTGATCGATCACATAGAGAACTCCGTCATCATCATTTGATTTTGTGATAAAATCTGCTTTCTCACGGACCAGTGGCTGTGCATTTTCCATTGCCACTCCAAGACCTGCGGTTTCGATCATAGTCAGGTCGTTGTATCCGTCACCGCAGCAGATCATTTCATCAGCAGTCAGACCGATGCTGGTAAGAAGCTTCAGAAGAGAGGCGGCTTTGTCTACATTCTTTGGAACAATTTCGAGGAAAAATGGATCCGAACAGTAAACATCGATATAACCATGGAAATGAGCGGACATTTCCTCTTTAGCAGCAGCGATGCTATCCGGTTCTCCGGTCAGGAGAAATTTATTGTTTGGAAATGTGGATACTTTCTCACAGAAATTATCAATTTGTACAATTGGTAAATGGTTGATCCGGGATTCTAATTCGGAATATTTTGTCGGGGTAAATCCGGACAGAAGCTGTCCATCCTCATAAGCCAGAATATCAACCGGGTAGTTGGAAGCGATCCGGTAGATATCCGGGATCACGTCCTGCGGAAGTGTTTTGTTGTAAATGAACTGGCCGGTGCGGCAGTCAGTGATCCGTGCTCCGTTGAAGGATAGGATATAGCTTCCGTAACGTTCCAGATGGAGCTGCCTGGCAAGGGGAACTACGCCGTATGTAGGGCGACCGCTTGCAAGAACAACTTTTTTTCCGGCTTCCTGGATCTCGATCAGAGCCTTTAACGTTGGTGGAGTGATTTCTTTCCTGGAGTTGGTAAGTGTTCCGTCCAGGTCAAGAACAAGTATCTGATATTTCATGTCTTACCTCTCTTAAAACTTCATCTGTCTGAGTACATCAATGATCTCAGGAAATTCCATACCGTGGGAAGCTTTGACCAGAATGGTATCATCTTTTTTGACAACATTCCGGATTTTTCCCAGGAAGTCCTGTTTGGTTTTAAAGTAAAGTACGGCACTGCTCTTTGCACAGGCTTTTGCACCCTCGTATGCGTGGTGGGAAAGTTCTCCGATACAGCAGATCACATCAATGCCGATCTCGGCAGCATGTGCGCCGGTATTGTAGTGAAGTTCATTTTCCTTATCACCAAGCTCATACATATCGCCCATTACAGCTACGGTTCTTCCTGTTGCGGTAGAAAGTACATCCAGAGAAGATTTCATGGAAACCGGATTAGCGTTGTAGCAATCATCGATGATCAAAAGAGATCCTGTGTCGATCAGATTGGTACGTCCGGCAATCGTCTTCAGGGAAGAGATCCCGGTCTGGATTTCCTCCAGAGTAAGTCCAAGCTTCATGCCGACACATGCTCCGGCGAGAGCATTGTAGACCATGTGGTTTCCCGGCACCGGGATATGTACGTTGATTTCACCAAGTGGAAGGTGGAGTACAGCGTCAGTTCCGCGAAGTCCCTGACTTACGATTCCGTCTGCATAGGCATCCAGCTGGTCTGAAAGACCGAAGAAAACAGGCTTTTTCCCTTGTACCTCTGCGACTGTGGAAAGTTTGTCGTCATCTCCGTTTAAGATGACAGAAGCATTTGGACGTAGATGATCAAAAACTTCGGTTTTGGCTTTTAAGATTCCGTCGCGGCTTCCGAGATTTTCCATGTGTGCAAGACCGATGTTGGTGATTACACAGATATCCGGCTGGCTGATGGATGCAAGTTCATGCATCTCTCCGAAATGGTCAATTCCCATCTCCAGGACAGCGACTTCATGTTCTTCGGTAAGATTGAAGATGGTAAGCGGAAGTCCGATTCCATTGTTAAAGTTTCCCTCTGTCTTAAGAACATTGTATTTCCGGGAAAGGACAGAGGCAATCGTTTCTTTGGTGCTGGTCTTGCCAACACTTCCGGTGATGCCGATAACCTTGATGTCAAGCTGCATGCGGTAAAACGCTGCGATATCACGAAGTGCTTTTTCGCAGGATTCTACATGAATGCAGGGACAGGTAAGGGAAGAAGGATCTTCTTCTGTAAGAGTAGCAAGTGCACCCTGTTCCATAACCTGTGGGATAAAGGTGTGGCCGTCTACGCGGGCTCCTTTGAGTGGAACAAAAAGAAATCCCGGTGCTGCTTTCCGGCTGTCGATTGCAACGCCGGTAATCTCTTTTTCAAGAAAACTGCTGTCACCATGGAAGGTTCCATGGCAGGCAGCGGTTATATTTTTTAATGTCATATTTTTCATCGGTAATACCTCTTTTCAAATTGTGACCTAGTCATCAGCACTCATGCGGTCAAGAAGCTGTTTCTTTACTTCATAAAGTCTTGGAGACAGATCGATATACATCTGGTGAGGATTGAAGAGTCGTTTGGATTCATCCCACAGGGTATCTTTTTCCTGACGGCAGTAAGCGGCAATCTCTTTGACAGACGGGGAAGTGTAGACACATTCACCGTTGATGAAGATTGGCTGCATCATTTCGCGGACGGTATAGGTTCCGGCTTTCATCTTTGTCTTTTTCCATGTCTCGCTTGGATCAAAGAGGAGAAGATCTTCCTCCGGATTGATTTCTTCGTCTACAAAGCAGATATAATCAGCTTTCATCTTGCCGGTTTCTTTTTCGTAAATACGGTAAACCGTCTTGTTGCCCGGATTGGTGATCTTTTCTGTGTTCTCAGAAAGTTTGATTTTAGGTTCGAACTCACCATTCTTATTCTGGATGGCAGCGAGCTTATATACACCACCGAATGAAGGACAGTCTTTGGAGGTGATCAGATTGGTTCCGACACCCCATGAATCGATCGCTGCGCCCTGCATCTTGAGGTCGTGGATCAGATATTCATCAAGGTCGTTGGATGCGCAGATCGTTGCTTCTTCAAAGCCGGCCGCATCCAGCATTTTACGTGCTTTTTTGGACAGGTAGGCAAGATCGCCGCTGTCAAGACGGATACCAAGCTTTCTCGGGCTGATACCGGCATCTTTCATCTCCTGGAAGACACGGATCGCATTCGGAACACCGGATTTTAAGGTGTCGTAAGTATCGACAAGAAGGGTACATCCTTCAGGATAAAGATCTGCATAGGCTTTAAATGCGGTATATTCATCCGGGAAACTCATGATCCAGCTGTGTGCATGGGTTCCCATAACCGGAACGTCAAAAAGCTTGCCGGTAAGTACGCAGGAGGTTCCCACGCAGCCGGCGATCACGGCAGCACGTGCGCCGTATAATCCGGCATCCGGTCCCTGGGCACGGCGAAGCCCGAATTCCATAACACCGGTATCACCGGCAGCGTATACGATACGGGAAGACTTGGTCGCAATCAGACACTGGTGGTTCAGAATGTTCAGGATTGCGGTTTCCACAAGCTGAGCTTCCATGATCGGGGCAACGACTTTGAGGATCGGCTCCTTTGGGAAGATCAGGCTTCCTTCCGGAATTGCGTAAATGCTTCCGGTAAAGTGATAGCCGCTCAGATACTGAAGAAAATCTTCAGAAAAAATGTGGAGACTGCGAAGGTAATCCACATCATCATAGCTGAAGTTTAGATTTTTCACGTACTCAATAACCTGTTCAAGTCCGGCTGCGATTGCATAACCGGAAGAAAATGGGTTGGAACGGTAAAATACATCAAAAATTACGGTAGGGTTGTCCTGCTTATCGTAATAACCCTGCATCATAGTCAGTTCGTATAAGTCTGTAAGTAATGTTAAATTTTTAGAATGCATAATCGTACCTCTTTTCTGTTATAGGTTTAGATCAGACTGGCGTTTTTCTTAATTGTGTCCTGAATAAGATCATGACAATAGATTCCAAGATGTTTTCTTGTCTCTTTATCCAGTTCTTTTGGATAGATTGGTTTGCCGTATTCGATGACGACATGTACTTTTTTTACACGTGGGAAATGTGCTTCAAAAATGTCAGCAGTATTGTTCATGCTGATCGGAATGATCGCACACCCGGTCTTTTCGGCAATCTTAAGTGCACCGTCACGGAATGGAAGCATAGAAAGCTCTTCGCCATTGTTGCGGGTTCCTTCCGGGAAAATGCAGATGGAAATGCCATTTTTTACATAATCAATTGCCTGAAGGATCGTCTTCAGACCTTCTCTCATATTGTCTCTGTCAAGGAAGAGACAGTACAGATTCTTCATCCATGTGGAAAGAAGCGGAATCTTTTCCATTTCTTTTTTGGCAACATAACCGGTCAGACGCCTGCACCGGCTGTAAGTAAGGAGAATATCAAAATAACTGCGGTGGTTGCCGATAAAGAGTACCGGTTCATCCGGAACATTTTCTTCACCGATCACGGTTGTCGTGACACCGGTCATCTTAAGAATCACTTTAAAGCCCCACTGAACGATGCGCAGAGAACTGATATCTTTGGCTCTGCGATTGAATTTACCAATGATCCATTCCACCAGAAAAACCGGAATGGACAGGATCAGGTAAAGAATTAAAAAGACTGCGATACAGATAAATCGTATCATTACCCAAAAATCCTCTCTTTCATTGTATAAAGTAACATACTTTTCTTCGATTATACTATTCGAGGCATGAAAATACAAGGAAGATAATATGATAATAAAGAGACAAAAAAATGGAAAAGTTTGTGAATAATTATGAGAATAAAATGCCGTGTGACAGGGGTGATCTGGATGCTGATTTTCCTTGGCGGCTGCCAGGTCATGGAAAAAGAGGAAGCGGGTGGAGAAATGCTGGAATATTCCATTGTGGATGAGAAAAAAGTTCCGGCGGAAATGACCGAACGCATTGCCGGGATGGAAGAAACCCCATTTCAGATTATGTATGTGCAAGGAGACCGGCTGTATGTCGGACAGGGGTATGGGAGACAGGAAATGGAGGGATATGCGATCCGGGTTGATGGCTGTACGGAAGAAAAAGATGTGATCTGTGTACAGACAACACTTCTGGGACCGGGAAGTGACGAGACAGAAAAAGATGGGGAGGAGATGGAAAATATCTGTATGCGGGAAGATGGATTTTCCCAATACCCATATGTTGTCCTAGAAATGGCAAAAAGCGAAAAACCGGTGATATTTGAGTAGGAGGCTGACTATGGAACTGATAAGAAAACAGGTACGCATGAATCAGATGGGCAAAACAGTGACGGATCAGTTTATGATCGGTGGGGATTATAATGTACCAGATGTGAAAAGTGACGTGGGAAGAGTGCTTTCCGGTGAGGGAAGTCTGCGGATTGAAGAGACAAGAAGAGTGGAAAATTATCTCCGTGTGACGGGAAAACTGAATTTTAAAGTTTTGTATGTGACAGATTCGGGAGATCCGCGTCCCGGAGCTTTAGAGGGAATGATTCCGTTTGAGGAAATGGTCTACATGGAGGAAGAGAACGGAGAAGGCGAAGACATTGTGCAAGTTCAGCGGGTGGAATGCGGGGTATCACTGATCCATTCGAGAAAGCTTGCGGTAAAAGCGCTTGCGGAAATGACGGTACATACAGAGCAGATCACAGAAAAACAGGTGACACTTGATGTGGATGGGGAAGAGGGAATCTATCTGAAAAAATGTCCGGTGGAGCTGCTGCAGCTGTTTACCGCGAAGAGAGACATTTACAGGATCAAAGAGGAGATTAAGATACCTGGGACCAAAGAGAATATCGGAACGCTCTTGTGGACAGAGGTAAGCTCCCGGAAAATGGATACCAGACTTGTGCAGGATGCTATGCTGATAAATGGAGAATTACAGATCTTTGTTCTCTATGAATCTCAGGAGGGCAAGACAGACTGGGTGGAGCAGACGGTTCCTTATGAGGGGCGGATCGAGTGTGCCGGCGCAGAAGAAGGTATGTATCATCATGTCTATGACCGGCTGGATGATATCAGTGTGGAAGTGCGGATGGATGAGGACGGTGAGATGCGTGCGCTTGGCATTGAAGCGGCACTTCAGGTTCGTCTTTTTGTCTATGGGGAAGAAAAGCTGGAGCTTTTAGAGGATGCGTATTCCCTTGATAAAAAATGTGTTTTGGAGACAGAAGAAGTTGTTGTTGAGGAGCTTCTGATGCAGAATCATTCAAAAAGTAAGATCACAGAACGATTAAGCCTGCCGGAGCTGAAAGATGAGATCCTTCAGGTGTGCCACAGCAGCGCAGACCTGCAGATAGAAAAAATGGAAGTGCAGGATGGAGGAATTCTGGCAGAGGGGATTCTAAATGTCAGCTTTCTGTATGTAAAGGCAAATGATGAAGTACCATTTGGTGTGTGGAAGGGGATGGTTCCGTTCTCGGCAATGCTTGAATGCCGGGAAGGAAGCAGCGATATGAAATATGACGTCACATATGCAGTGGAGCAGCTTGCGGTAGATCTTGCCGGAAATGATGAAGTAGAGATCAAAGCGGTCGTGGCGTTCAGAAGCTTCATGCGAAAAGCGGAAAAAATACAGATGGTGACAGAGGCTGCACTTGTGGATTATGAAAAAGAAGAGCGGATGAACCAGCCGGGAATTGTGGGATATATCGTAAAAGACGGAGATGATCTGTGGAGCCTGGCAAAGAAATATTCGACCACAGAAGAAAGCATTCTGCTTAATAATGAATTATTATCAAAAGAATTGAAAACGGGTGATAAAATATTGATTTTTCGGGAGAGTTTGAGTATACTATAGTAATGAAATGATGTATACAAGATACAAAAAAAGGTCGAAAAAATACAATAAGGAGATACACGCATGGATAAACTGGAGTTAAAAGCACTTGGGAAGATCAATCTTGGACTTGATGTGCTGGGGCGGCGGGAGAATGGTTATCACGATGTGCGCATGGTCATGCAGACGCTATATCTGTACGATAATGTGACGCTGCAAAAGAAGTCGGCCCCAGGTATCGAGATCGATTCAAATCTTTTTTATCTGCCGAATGATGAGGACAATATTGCATGGAAAGCGGCAAAGCTTCTGATCGATGAATTTGATATCAAAGACGGAGTCAGAATCCATCTGGACAAGCATATACCGGTTGCAGCGGGAATGGCAGGCGGAAGTTCCAATGCTGCGGCAGTGCTTTACGGGATGAACCAGATGTTCCGGCTGGGACTTTCTCAAAAAGAGCTGATGGAAAGAGGCGTGAAGCTTGGGGCGGATGTTCCTTACTGCATTATGCGCGGAACGGTACTCGCAGAAGGAATCGGGGAAAAACTGACGCCGCTTCCTCCGATGCCGAAATGTCAGATTCTGATCGCCAAGCCGCCGATCAGTGTATCGACAAAGATGGTTTATGAAAAGCTGGATTCCTGTGAAATCAAGGAGCATCCGGATATAGATGGTATCCTGGACGGATTGAAGAACCAGGATCTTGAGCAAGTGGCAGCATCCTTGGGTAACGTGCTGGAAAAGGTTACGGTTGAAGCATATCCGGTCATTGCACAGATCAAAGAATGTATGATGGAAGCAGGTGCTCTTGGGGCGATGATGAGTGGAAGCGGTCCGACTGTATTTGGGATTTTCAGGGATCGCAGGACAGCGAAGGAAGCATTTACAAAAGTAAAAGCACAGAATCTGGCAAAACAGATTTATCTTGCAAATGTGCATAACGTCAGGAGGAGATAAGAATGGATATGGATTTTGAAGTAAATATGAATGAATACCTGCCGTTGAGAGATGTTGTGTTCAATACACTTCGGAAGGCAATTTTAAGAGGAGAACTGAAGCCGGGAGAACGGCTGATGGAGATCCAGCTTGCCAACAAGCTTGGAGTAAGCCGTACCCCGATCCGTGAAGCAATCCGTAAACTGGAGCTGGAAGGTCTGGTTCTGATGATTCCACGAAAAGGGGCAGAAGTGGCACAGATCACAGAGAAGAATATGCAGGATGTGCTGGAAGTCAGAAAGGCACTGGAAGAGCTTTCCGTACAGCTTGCGTGTGAACGGATCACGCCGGAGCAGGTTGAAGAAATGAAGATGGCAGCTGAAGATTTCCGTAAAGTCTTAAAGAGTGGTGATGTGACGAAGATCGCTGAAGCAGATGTAAAATTCCATGATATTATCTTTGCCGCAACCAATAACCAGAGACTGATCACGCTGCTGAATAACCTGCGGGAACAGATGTACCGGTTTCGTGTAGAATACCTGAAGCAGAAGGAATGTTATCCACAGCTCCTGGAAGAACATGATAAGCTGATCGCACTGATTTCGGGTGGAGAGGTTGAAGAGGCATGTGAGCTCATGGGATGTCATATTGACAATCAGGCCTCTACAGTATCGGATGTTATCCGGAGAGATCAGGTAGAATATCACAGATAAAAATGTATAGTTTTCCATATGTTGTCAATACTCCTGGTATCAAAGACAGGAGGTACATACGAAAATGAAAAAAATAAAAGCAGTGGCGCTGGTACTGATCATGATTCTGTGTGGTGCGGCATTTGCAAGGGGAATGCAGGTGGAAGCGAAGGCGAATGCAGTGCAGGAAAAGTTATCCGGTGAGGTGTTCCGCTTTCATGTGCTTGCCAACAGTGACAGCAAAGAAGACCAGGAACTTAAGATGAAGGTGAAAGAGGCTGTTGTAGATTATATGTGTGAGAATCTTTCGGATGCAGGGAATGCAGCGGAGGCGAAAGCATGGGCGATCCGCCACAAAGAAGAACTGATCCGGACGGCCAGGGAAGTCTTGCAGGAAGAAGGATGTAACGATCAGATAACAGCTGAGGTCGTGCGGTGTGAATTTCCGGACAAAACTTACGGAGACATCACCTTCCCCGCAGGCTGGTACGATGCACTCCGGATCAAGATCGGAAAGGCACAGGGGCACAACTGGTGGTGTGTTCTTTATCCGAATCTCTGTTTTATGGATTCTGTCCATGCAATTGTTCCCAAAGAAGGGAAGGAAGAGCTGCGGAGTGTGCTGACGGATGAAGAGTATGCGATGATCGTAAAAGGCACACCGGTAAAAATCAAATGGTTTTTCTTGCAATTGACGGAGTAAATGTGTAGAATATACTTCAACGAAGATGGCAGGAAAATTTGTTTCGCCTAAGGTAAAGGAAAGTTTAATGACGGATATACTTGTAAAATTATTTGTAAAAGATTATAAAGATGTAGAAAAGGTGTCTGTCCGTACAGCATATGGAGTGCTGGCAAGCGGAGTAGGCATCTTTTGTAATGTTCTGCTGACGATTGCGAAGATGGTGATAGGAATCCTTCTTCACAGTGTGTCTGTTACTGCAGATGCATTTAACAACTTATCGGATGCAGGTTCTTCGATCATTGGAATGATCGGAGTGAAGATGGCAGAAAAACCGGCAGACAAGGAGCATCCTTTTGGGCATGGCAGGCTGGAATACATAGCGGCACTGATCGTATCCTTTCTGGTGATCGAAGTTGGATTTACCTTTTTCAAAAATGCGATCATGAAGATCCGGGAGCCGGAAGAGTTAAAATTCAGTCTGGTGTCGATCCTGATCCTGGTGTTGTCCATAGGTGTGAAGCTGTGGCTTGCGATGTTTAACCGGAAACTTGGTGAAAAGATTTCTTCCCAGGTGATGATGGCGACGGCAGCAGATGCACTTGGAGATGTGATCACGACAGCAGCGACGATCCTGTCGGTTGTATTCTGGCGGATCACAGGGATCAATATCGATGGCTTTGTCGGACTTGGTGTTTCACTGGTCGTTATGTGGGCCGGATTTGGGATTGCGAAGGATACGCTTGAGCCGCTGATCGGAATTCCGGCGACATGGGAAGATTATGAGAAGATCAAGCATTTTGTGGAAAAATACGATGGAATCGAGGGCAGCCATGATCTGGTGATCCATAATTACGGACCGGGAAGAAGTATGGCGATCATTCATGCAGAGGTTCCGAATGATGTCCCGATTGATGTATCCCATGAGATCATTGACCGGATTGAGAGAGAGGCAATGGAACAACTGGGGATCTCGCTGACAATTCATATGGATCCGGTGGAGACTCGTAATGAAGAAGTACTTCAGGCAAAACATGAGACAGAAAAAGCTGTGGAAGCACTGGATCCGAGATGCAGTATCCATGATTTCCGCATGGTGAATGGAGAAAAACAGATCAATCTCATTTTTGATTTTGTCATTCCGAGAGAGTATTCTGAGGAAAAAGGGAATGAACTGACACTGACTTTGATGGACCGATTGCAGCATCATAACCCAAAGTATCAGTGTGTTATCACATTAGACAGAAGTTATGTGGAAGAACAGAGGTAAAAGAGATGTATACATTTGAAAGCAGAGTACGATTCAGTGAAGCAGACCATACGGAGCTTCTGACATTACCGGGGCTTGTTAATTATTTTCAGGACTGTAGTACTTTTCAGTCTGAGGATATCGGATATGGCGTGGAATCACTGAAAAAAAGCGGGCAGGCATGGATTCTTTCCGCATGGCAGATTGTAGTAAACCGTTATCCGAAACTCGGGGAACATATCCGGGTGTCCACCTGGGCAACGGATTTTACCGGACTTTTCGGACTTCGTAATTTTAAGATGGAGGATGAAGCAGGCGAGATGACAGCCTGGGCCAATTCGGTCTGGGTATATATGGATATGAAAAAAGGAAGACCATGCAGACCGGCGAAAGAAGAGGTCGAGGCTTATCGGCCGGAAGCACCACTGGATGTAGAGTTTGCGCCGCGTAAGATCGTGCTTCCAAAAGAACTGGAAGATGGAGAAAGTTTTCCGGTAAGACGTCATCAGATCGACACAAACGAGCATGTCAATAACTGCCAGTATATCCAGATGGCAATTGATGTGGTGCCGGAATGTGAGCGTGCCGGACAGATCCGGGTAGAATATAAAAAATCCGCAGTTATGGGTGATATTATTTATCCAAAGATGGCGGTAGAGGAACAGAGAAAAATAGTGGAACTTTGTGATGCGGAGGGAAATCCGTATGCGGTAGTAGAATTCAAGGAGAAATAAGAGATGGAATTAGGGAAAAAACAGATGCTTACGGTAGTAAAGGTAGTTGATTTCGGAGTATATCTGGGAGATGACAGAGAAAAGGTTCTTCTTCCGAAGAAGCAGGTTCCGGCAGGAATCGAACCGGGCGATCCGATTGAGGTGTTTTTGTATAAGGATTCTTCTGACCGTCTGATCGCAACGGTAAATGAACCGAAGCTTACACTGGGGGAAAGTGCAATCCTGAAGGTAGCGCAGGTTGGCAAATTCGGTGCCTTCCTGGACTGGGGACTGGAAAAGGATCTGTTCCTGCCATTTAAGGAGCAGACTTATAAGGTGAAACCGGGGGATGAATGTCTGGTAGGACTCTATATTGATAAGAGCCAGAGACTCTGTGCGACCATGAAGGTATATGAGTATCTGACCAGTGATTCTCCTTATCAGAAGGATGATCAGGTAGAGGGAATCGTTTACGAAGTGAGTGATAATTTCGGGGCTTTCGTTGCAGTGGACGGAAAATATTCTGCGCTTGTGCCAAAGAGAGAAGCACCGAAAAGTCTAAGACCGGGAATGAAGATCCATGCGAGAGTGACAGAAGTAAAACCGGATGGAAAGCTGAATTTAAGTGTCCGTGAGAAAGCATTTATCCAGATGGATAAGGATGCGCTTCTGGTACTGGCGCGTCTGGAAGAAAAGGGCGGAGTCCTTCCGTTTAACGATAAAGCAGACGCGGAGCTGATCCGTGCGGAGTTTGATCTGAGCAAGAATGCATTCAAGCGTGCAGTCGGACATCTGTATAAAGAGCGTAAGATCGAGATCCGTAAGAACAGTATTGTTTTGAAATAGACATTGTGATTATGCACAAAAAACAGACTATTAAATTGTTCACAATGCCCAAAACGCTGATTTGAAAAAAAACCCTTGATTTTCAAAAAAAAATTGTATATATTGAGGGTGTAAAAGATAGGAAGAGATAAAAGAAAAGGAGTGTACATCATGAAGGTACAGAATATTACAAACATTGATAAGTTTTTTGAAGTAGTAGACAGCTGCAAAGGAAAAGTAGAACTTGTAACAGGAGAAGGCGACAGACTGAATCTGAAATCTAAACTTTCTCAGTATGTTTCTATGGCAAATATTTTCTCTAACGGAGAGATTCCGGAACTGGAAATCATTGCATACGAAAAAGAAGACATCGATAAACTGGTTAACTTCATGATCAATGGCTAATTTATATAAATACCAGGAATAGTGAGAAGCAGGAATCAAAGTGATTTGGTTCCTGCTTTTTTGTGTATACGATGAGCCAAGTGCAGATTTGTGCTTGCACAAGGATCTGCATTTGGCGAATGTACATCATCGAGCTGTTAAGCGAGATGGTGTACAAAGTATACAAATCGAGTAGGAGTCAGCCTGCTCGATTATATACGATGAGCCAAGTGCAGGCAAAGCATTGCCGCAGACAATTATTTTCACATTGGATAAGATGATTAGCTTTAAAAAGGAGAAAAATTATGGGTTTAATTGAATTGTTTTTGATTGCAGTAGGGCTGTCCATGGATGCATTTGCAGTTTCTGTCTGTAAAGGACTTGCTATGCCGAAGTGCACTTTCAAAAAGGCGGCTATCGTTGGCTTATGGTTTGGCGGATTTCAGGCATTGATGCCGGCAATTGGTTATGTTTTAGGAGCGCAGTTCCAGGAAGCCATTGCTTCTATAGATCACTGGATCGCATTTGTATTACTTGCGCTGATTGGTGGAAATATGATTCACGAAGCATTGGACAATGACGAAGAGGAAGCCGATGCAAGCCTGGATGTGAAGACCATGTTCCTTCTCGCAGTAGCAACCAGCATTGATGCACTCGCTATAGGAATTACCTTTGCATTTCTTAAGGTAAATATTATTCCGGCGGTCTGTTTTATCGGAATCGTGACCTTCATCATTTCCTTTGCCGGAGTAAAGATTGGTAATGTCTTTGGAGCCCGCTATAAGAACAAAGCCGAAATTGTCGGTGGGGTCATCCTTATTCTGCTTGGCCTGAAGATTTTGTTAGAGCATCTTGGCTTTTTAGGATAAAAATAAATACGAAACTACGATCCTGTTGTTCTTCTTTCACATAAAGAACACAATTATCTGCTATTCTGGTGTATAATTAGAAATAAAGTGATAAAAAGGAGCCCGTGAGAGTTATGGATAAACTGAAAATTCTTGTAGTAGATGATGAAAGCCGTATGCGCAAATTGGTGCGCGATTTCCTGGAAAGAGAAGGATATGCTGTACTCGAAGCCGGAGACGGTATGGAAGCAATGGACATTTTTTATGAGGAAAAAGATATTGCACTGATCATCCTGGATGTCATGATGCCGCATATGGATGGCTGGCAGACCTGCCGTGAGATCCGTAAAGAATCAAAGGTTCCGATCATTATGCTGACCGCAAGAAGTGAAGAGAGGGACGAGCTTCAGGGGTTTGAACTCGGTGTGGATGAGTACATTTCCAAACCGTTCAGCCCGAAGATCTTGGTTGCAAGAGTTACTGCGATTCTGCGCAGAACCAATGCGCTTGCTTCGGATGATCTGCTTCATGCGGACGGGATCGAGATTGATAAAGCAGCACATATGGTGAAGATCGATGGAAAACCGATCGAACTCAGTTACAAAGAGTTTGAACTTCTGACATATTTTGTGGAGAATCAGGGGATCGCTTTATCGAGAGAGAAGATTCTTAACAATGTATGGAATTACGATTATTTCGGCGATGCCAGAACCATTGATACCCATGTAAAGAAGCTGAGAAGTAAACTTGGTGATAAAGGAGATTATATTAAGACTATCTGGGGTATGGGGTATAAATTCGAGGTACAGTCATGAAATATTCAATAAAAAGACAGATGATGACTGTTTTTGTAGGTCTGATTCTGTTTATGATCGTTGTATTTATGATCGTCAACGGAAGCTTTCTGGAGAAGTATTATATTTCCAATAAGAAATCAGAATTTATAAAGGCCTATACAATGGTGCAGGAAGGTGTGGAGAACGGGACAATCGATTCTGAGACACCGGAAAAAGACCTGGGAAGATTTACAGAGAAAAATAATATTTCCATTGCAGTCATCGATTCAGAATACAATGTGGTTTATACTAATGTAAGAGAAAAACAGATGATGGTCGTACAGCTTTTCGGATATCTGTACGATAAGAATCATCAGGAGGTTTTGGAAAAAACGGACAGTTATGATATCTGCAAGTCGGTTGATCCGCAAAATAATACAGAGTACCTGACCATGTGGGGAAACTTTGACAATGGTGATATCTTTATCATGCGAAGCCCGCTGGAGAGTATTCGTTCGGCAGTCACGATTTTTAACAGATTTATCGGAGTCGTCGGCGGATGTGTGATTCTTGTGAGTGTATTGCTTGCGTGGTATTTCTCAAAAAGGATCACGGAGCCGATCATGGAGCTCGCAACACTTTCACAGAAGATGGCCGATCTGGATTTTGATGCAAAATATACCAGCGGCGGAAGCAACGAAATCGGTGTACTGGGAGAGAACTTTAACCGGATGTCAGAAAGACTTGAGAAGACGATTTCCAATCTGAAAGAAGCCAACTATAAATTGCAGAAAGACATTGAGCAGAAAGAAAAACGAGAAAATATGCGAAGTGAATTCCTGGGGAATGTTTCCCATGAACTGAAGACGCCGATTGCCCTGATCCAGGGATATGCAGAAGGCCTGAAAGAAGGAGTCAATGATGATCCGGAGAGCCGGGAGTTCTACTGTGAAGTCATTATGGACGAGGCAGGAAAGATGAACCGGATGGTGAAGAATCTACTTGCCCTGAACCAGCTGGAATTTGGTGAGGATGATGTACAGTTTGAACGGTTTGATATTACTTCATTGATTTCGGGTGTCCTGCAGAGTCTGGATATTCTGATCGAGCAGAAAGAAGCACAAGTGATTTTCCGCCACAAGAACCCTGTTTATGTCTGGGCAGATGAGTTTAAGGTTGAGCAGGTTGTCCGGAACTATGTCAACAATGCACTGAACCATATCGATGGTGAGAAGGTGATCGAGATCAAGATCACCCAGGAAAATGATATGGCAAAAATTACCGTATTCAATACCGGAACGCCGATTCCGGAGGAAGATCTGCCACATATCTGGGAGAAATTCTATAAGGTTGATAAGGCAAGGACCAGAGAATACGGGGGAAATGGTATCGGGCTTTCCATTGTGAAGGCGATCATGGACTCCTTTGGAAAAGGATACGGTGCGATCAATCATACCAATGGTGTTGAGTTCTGGTTTGAACTGGACATGAAATAAATGCGAATCTTGCAATTCACACTGTAACGTGGTACATTATAAAAGAGCTTATTGCTGATTGACACAGGGAAGAAGATTGTGACATGAGCGGAAAAAGCTCTTTTGAATAACTACAAGAATATAAAAATCGTGAGGATATGCGGATGATAGCGATTATTGATTATGATGCAGGAAACATTAAAAGTGTAGAAAAAGCGTTAAAATATCTTGGTGAGGATGCGGTTATCACAAGAGACAGAAAAGAGATACTTTCTGCCGATAAAGTGATCCTTCCGGGAGTCGGTGCATTTGGCGATGCCATGTA
>ERZ773149.1063-NODE-1063-length-23611-cov-5.975420_pt1 | contig 23611 bp, 3 predicted proteins | sample MGYA00511081_ERZ773149 | MGnify/ENA primary metagenome ERZ773149 (study PRJEB29015, sample SAMEA2737846) | human gut metagenome | biome: human gut; feature: human-associated habitat; material: faeces | place: China | collected 2012 ...
TGTATGATTCGTGCGGATTATACTGTCCATAATAATAAATGGTCTAAATTATTAGAAAGGAGTGAAAAAAACAAATGAATAAAAGGTTAGTTTCCATTATTTGTGCAGCGGCATTATTTACTCAAACCTTGCCAACAAATGCAATTGCAACAACAATTGAAGATGCATTTATTAAAAAAGGTTTAAATAGTGAAGTTGATAAGGATAAAAGTGATTCTAATAGTGAAGAATCAAGTTCTAAAGATGAAAATGAGACAAGCCAAGACAACAAGTTAAAGGAAGAAGAATTAGGACTTGATAAAGTTAAATTTAATGCATATATAGATAAAACTGATCAATTATTGTTTTCTATTGGATTTGATGAAAAAGAAAAGAAATTCACTGTTAGTGAACAATCTGAAAAGAATATATCAGAAGAAACTCCAGAAGAAACAATGTATACTATAAAAATATTTGATAAAGAGCAAAAAGAAAAATTTTCAGTAGAACTTAAAGGTAAGGATACTGGAAATTCTGAAAAATTAGAGCCATTAAAAAGTTTAAACTATGAAGTAGGAGATTTTATACAAATAACACCTACTGATAGTAAGGATGTATTAAAGATTACTGGTAATATTCAAGGTGATGTGGACAAGCAAAAGGAAGATTATTCTGATGGAATTGATAATTATGATTACATTGGAAATGTAAGATTCCAAGTTGAAGAAGATCATCTTAAAACTGTATATAATGAAGCACCAGTTATAAATGGACTTACAGATATTGAAGAATCAGAAAATCCTATGAATGATATTCTTACTGGAATATCTATAAAGGATGATCATGATGGAGATATTGATAATTCTAAAATTGTGCCTTTAATAACAGAACTTGAAGGTGGAGTTTTAGAGGTAAGTTATACTGTTGAAGATAGCTGGGGAAGAAAAGCAACTGGTAAGAGAAAGATTTCACCTAAAAAAGTGGAGCAAGAAGAAGTAAAACAAGAAGAGCCAAAAATTATTAGGGAAGAAATTAATTTACGTACTGGAAGTTCAAGTGGTAATACAAGTCAAGCTACTACTGGATTAGCTGCCAATGAAATAACAGTAGAAGGTACACCATATTTTAATGGTCAACATGTAAGATTTAAAATAAGGTTTGATACTACAGCAAAGCAAATTCAAATTGTTGACCAAGATGGTAGAAAGTTAAGTAATACTGGAAATAATGAATATTTTAGATTTGTATTATATGATAAGGATATGAATGAAAAAGCTTCGGTATCTTTATTAGGAAATGATAAAAGTGACTCTGATAAGTTGGATAAAATTGCCAATCAACTTTATGAAGTAGGAGACTTTATAGGGGTATGGCATGCAGAAACTAAAATTGGAAATGGGAATGCAGATGATCCAGAAAATAATGCAAGTTTATCTTCATTTATTCCTAAATTAAAAATAGGTGGAACAGTAGGTGTTTTAAAGAAGGGTGATAATGGACAATTAGTTGATGACACTAATGTTACAGATAAAAATTATTCAAATGGAATGGATAAAAAGGATATTTCTGAAAGGAGATTCCAAATTACATCAAATGGATTAAAAGAATTAACAAACACTGCTCCTGAATTTAAAAAGTTAGATGATGTAAGTATTTCAAGAGGTGGAGATTTTAATCCTTTAGATGGAATAGAAGAAAAAATAATAGATGATTTTGATAAATTTGATAATGATAATTTAGATACTAAAGTTGTTTCTATAACTTATAGCTCTTATGATGTTAAAAAAGTTGGAGAGCAAACTATAACTTATACAGCAACAGACAAGTGGGGAAGATCAAGTACTGCAACAAGAAAATTAACAGTTACATCACAAAATCCACTTGATACTAAGTATATAGAATTTAAAAAGAATAATGAAGAAAACAATGGAACAAGTTTATTTAAAATAAAGTTTGATCCAGTAGAAAAGAAGTTTTTAGTAGACAATTTAGATGCTGTACAAGAAGAAGCTATAGACCCAACTGTATCATCATCTATATTTAAGTTAAAAGTATATACACAAGGTGGAGTATTACAAAAAACGTTAAATATTAAAGGTACTGATAATTTAAGAACTGTATTAAAGAAGTTTGATGGTTATACATATAATGTTGGTGACCGTATAGAATTATGGTCAAGTACTCCTAAAAGTATAGTAGTTCATGGTGTAGATAGAGTTACAGAATCAAATGAAAGTACAAATGGAACAGTACAATCACCTTCACCTAGTACACCAGAGCAAGATTCAACTATAACTTCACCACAACCACCAAATGAAGGAGAGAGTTCAGGAGGAAATCAAGAACAAGCTTCAGGAGGCACTCAAAATGGAAGTGGGGGATCAGGAAATAATGGAGAGGAAGCTTCGGAACAAAATATTAGAGAAGGTAATTTAGGTCAATCAAGTAGCACAAATGAAAATGACTCTGATAATTATGAAAACTATGAAAATGGAATTGATAATTCAGATTTTATGAAAAATGTAAGATTTGAAATAGGAGCTGATAAGCTAAAGTATATTTATAATAAGGCACCGGAATTTAAAGTAGCTGATAATGTTGAACTAGAAGTTAATAGAAATGGTAAACTAACTAGAGAACAGTTAATGAATGGTTTAACTGTTAAGGATGATCATGATGGCAATGCTTTAACTGAAAAAGTTATTATTGGAAGTATTGACACTACTACTATAGGTGAAAAAGAAGTTGAATATAGAGTTGTAGATAGTTGGGGAAGAAGTTCATTAGTAAAAAGAAAAGTAACTGTATATCCTTTAAATTCATTGGAATATAATTATATTACTCTTAGAAATAATGAAACATTTGACCCTATTTTAACTATTAGGTTAGATGATAAAACTAAAAAATTTGTAGTTGATAAAATTGATAGGAGTAAAATACCTAGTAGTTTAAAAAATGAAGATAAGGTATTTGAACTTAAACTTATAAGAAAAAAGGAAGAAAATTCAAACATTGAAACAAATGAAGAAAGCTCAGTTGGTAAAAATGAGAAGGTAGTTAAAACTATAACTTTAACTAAGGCAGATTTGATGAATGATAATAAAATTAATGAAATTAATGAAATTAATGAATTATCATATAAATATTCTGATTATATTTCTTTATGGGTTTATGATTCTGAAGATGGTATATTTATTTCTGGTAAATCAGATGTAATATTAAATGGTTTTGAAGCTTCTAGAGGTCAAGAAGCTATGAAGAACACTAGGTTTAAAATTAAAGAAACTGGTTTAGAATCAATATATAATGAAGCTCCTAAAATAAATGGGTTAGATAAAAAGCTATATGTATATAAAAATGATAATATAACTCAAGCTGTTGCAACAAATGGAATAAATATAGAAGATGATACAGAAGAAATTAGTTTAGAAAGTTTAGAAATTACAGATGTTGATGGTCGTAAACTTAATCCTGAAACTAATGATAAAGGTGACTTAGAAAGTAAGTTTAAATTTAAATTAAAAAGTAATAATGAAGATGACTATGTAAAAACTGATGAAATTAAAGAATTTAAATTAAATTATAAAGTTACTGATGCTTGGGGAAGAAGTGCTACGTATCAAAGAACTGTATCTGTAATATCAAGGTCTGTATCAAATGATATTGAGTTTTATAATAAGGAGGGAAATAAAAATTTATTTTCACTTAAGTATAATCCTATAACAAATACATTTGATGTAAGTAAAAAGGAAAATACTCCACCTTCACAAGAAGAACAACAACCTAGTGAATCAGAAAGTCCATCTGAGCAACCATCACAAGGAGAAGGTAACTCAAATGGTGAGCAGTTACAAACTAAAACTGGTGATGTTAATCAGGGAAATGAAACAGAAGAAGTGCCACCTCAAAGTGATGGAGAAGGAAGTTCTTCAGGTGGAAGTAGTACAGAGCCAGGAGAAAATCATCCAGGGCAAGAACCACCTATACAAAATCCTGATAATTCACAAGATGGAGGACAATCAGGGGGAACTGGAGGAAGTAATAATCAACAAACAAAAGATGAAATTGTATTTAAATTAACTGTATTTAATGTTGATGAACAAGAAGTTGGGAAAATTGAATTAACAGAAGAAAAAGCAAAAAATATAGACGAACTAAAAAAAGAATTAGAAAAAATAACAATTTATGATGATTATTATGTTGCATTATGGAGTAATATACCACAAAGAATAAGAATTCAAGGTGAAGTTAAAGATAATAATAAATTAGGTGAATTAAAAAATGAGAAACAAGATTATTCACAAATTATAAATAATCGTGATTACATTGATAATGTCAGATTTAATTTAACAGAAGATGGTATACATGCTGTTTATAATAAAGCACCTAAAATAAATATTTTAAATACTGAAACACTTACTGCCTATGCTGGTGATGTTATTGATTATACTCAAAATATACAAGTAAAAGATGATAGAGATAATCCAACAGGTAATCATGTTATTGATAATTCAAAGATAAAAATTACTATTGTTCCAAAAGAAGCTAATAGTGGAGGAACACAACCTGATGGAAATCCAGATTCAAGTACTGAAATAGAAAGTAGTCCAGGTTCAGGAAGTGGGGGTTCTTCTAGCTCAGAAAATACAGAGCAAACTACAGAAAATGAAGAAGAAGCTCTTATAAATGATGAGCCTTCAAGTGGAAGTGGTGATTCAGGTGAGGATAATGACCAAAATGAAAATGATAGCTCAAGTGAAGAAGATGATTTAAACAAAACAGAAGAAGAAAAGTTCTTAGAAGAACAAAAGAAGCATTTAAAAATAGGTAATAATAAAGTTAGATTAACAGTTGCAGATAGTTGGGGAAGAACAACAACAATTGAAAGAGATTTATTGATAAAAAATGGTATTGATAAAAATGAAATTATATTTAGGGGAGGGGACCGTCAAGAGCCAATCAGAATTAAATTTAATCATGAAACTAAAAAATTAAATATTATTACTCAGAATAGAACATTTGGTAGTGGGAATAATCCAAATTATGTAAAAATAGCTGTATACGGTAAAGATGGTAATACAAAGGTTAATGAGATAACTTTTAATACAAATGAAACTCCAAATAGTAATAATAAGTTAACTCAGTTAAAAAATTATAAGTTTGAATATGGAGATTATTTTAAAATTTATCATGGACATCCACAGTTGTTTTATATAACAGGTGGTATAAATGATCAAAGAGAAGATTATACTGATGGAGTTCAAAATCCTGAAAATTTATTAGATGTAAAATTTGAAATTACTGAAAGTGGATTAAAGTCTGTATATACTAATCCAGATAAAAATAATATAAATAATAATAAAGTTGTATTTGGACCAGTTGCTCAAGAGAAATTTCCCTTCAAAATTCAAATTGATTTTGAAAATCGAAAATTTAAAGTAGTAGAGGCAACGGGAACAGAGTTAAAATATGGTGATAGTAATATTGTTTACAAAATAGCTCTTATACGAAAAGATAGTAATGGAATTACTAGAATAGTGAGAGAAAATGAGTTTCAGGGTACTGATTTTGGTAAAAGTATTATGAATAGTGATAGTACAGACTATAATTACGGAAATAAAGGTAAAAATTGGAATGGGCAAAGTTTTCAATATAATGATTGCTTATATTTATGGCATTATGAACCAAATAGATCAATTATAAAAGGTAATATAAAAAATGAAAGAGAAGATTATAGTAATGGTGTTGATGATGCAGATAATATGAATCATGTTGTGTTTAGATTAACTCGTGAAGGATTAGAGTCTATATATAATGAGGCACCTAAAATAATAGGTGCTAATGATATTGATATATATCAAGGAGAAAATTTTAATCCAAGTGATAATGTAAGTTATGATGATGATCATGATAATGGGCATTTAACAATTAGCATTTCACCAAATACTATTAATACCAGTGAATTAGGAGAAAAAACAATAAGTTATACAGTAACTGACCGTTGGAGAAAAACTACAACAGTAGAAAGAAAAGTTACAGTAAGACCTAATTTATATAAAAATGTATTTAAAGTATATCCTCAAATTAGTAGTGAACAAGCAGGCACTAAACCTGGAGAAAATGGAGATAGTAATAGTTCAATTGAAAATACTAGTCCAGGAGCAACTACTTCACCAAATTCAAATTTAAGAACTGGTAATATAGGTGATTCTAATTTAAATTCAGGAAGTGAAAGCTCTGGAAACACAGGTTCAAGTAGTTCAAACTCAGGAAGTAATTCTTCAACACAAAATAAACCTTGGCAATATGAAGAAAATAAAAATAGAAAACCTGCATTTGAAATAGGTTTTGATACTATTACTAATAAATATAAGGTATATAATCAAACAAATGAAAGATTATCTAATGATAAATTAGATGAAACTGCATTTGCAATTCAAATTAAAAGTGTAGATGGTACTGAAAAAAAGAAAATTATTTTAACTGGAAATGATAGAGGTACATCTCCTAAATTATCAGAACTTAATGATTTAGAATATGCTACTGGCGATATTATAAGAGTATATAGAAGTGATTTAAAAGGAATTGAAATTACTGGTACTGTAACAGGCAATATACCAAGTATTGAAGATATGAGTACTGAAGCTAATAGGTTTGATTATATGAAAAATACTGGATTTAAAGTAAGTAATGCAGGGTTACAAGCTATATACAATAAAGCACCTGTTATAAATGGAGTTAAAAAAGTTAGAACTATTAGTAAGGGTACTGTAGATTTATTACAAGGAGTAACTGTAAGGGATGAAATTGATACAGATATATCTGTAAATTCTATGTATATATATGTAAATGATGAACTTATAGGGACTACAAATCAAAATCGTAATAGTAGTGAAAATTCTCATAGATATTATGACTTTAATAAAGTTGGTACTTATAAAGTAAAATATTTACTTTATGACAAATGGGAAAGAACAACTATGATAGAAACTACTGTAAAAGTAGAATCTAAAACAAGAGAAAATGAAATAAAAGTTTATGGACCAGATAATTTAAATTCATCAGATAATCCAGCATTTAGAATTACTTTTGATACAAAAAATGATAAAATTTTATTAAAAGGACGTAATGAAAGTAGTATTGTAGAAAAGGAAAATAGTGATGATGATATTGAATCTGCAAAACAAGACAATAATAATCAAAATAGTGAAAATCAAGATTCAAGTTTAGCTAGAACAAGTACAGAAAATTATTTTGAAATTGTTGTAAGAAGCTCAAAAGGGGAAGAAAAAGCTAATATATCATTAAATGGTGATACTGAACATGATAAAGAACAATTAAAGAAACTTCATAATTTAGGATTTGATAAATATGATACTATAAGTTTAAAGGCAAAAGATCCTAATGCAGTTAAAATTACAGGAAATATTATTTCAGAAAATTCTAATGGAAATTCAAAAGTTGCTAATTCTTATGAAAATGGTTTTGAAACAACTGATAAGTATTCAAAGGTTAGATTTAAAATAACTGATGATGGGCTTAGAGAGATAACTCAAAAGGAATTAACTATAAGTGGAGCAACTGCCATAACCATAAAAAGAGGAGATACTTTAGATCTTTTAGCTGGTGTATCAGTAAATGTTAATGATGAAAATAATGATGATTATAAATTAACAGTAAAAGAAATAACATCTAATGGTAAAGCAGTAACTATAGCAGAAGATGAAAATGATACTGATGATTCAAGTCAAAATGGAGCAACAAATGAAGATAAAAATAAGTTTACTAAATTAAAAGAGGGAACTTATACTGTAAGATATACTGCAACAAATAGTTGGGGTGCTACTACTACAGTTGATAGAGTAATAACTGTTGAACCTAGAACAGATTTAGAAAAAGTAAAGCTTACTGTAAAAGATAGAGATAATAATAATGTTCTTGTAATAGGATTTGATTCTATAGAAAGAAAACTTAGAGTATTGGAATCTAAAAATAAAAGTATTGATTATTTAGATAACTCTCAGGTTTTTGAAATAAATGCTTTTGATAGTTTAGGAAAAACTTTAGGAACTATTGCTTTAAGAGGAGATCAAGAAATTGATAAATCTATAATAGATAGAATAAATGCATTCCCTTATGAAGAAGGTTATTCATTAAGTGTTTGGTCAAAAGAGTTAGAAAATAGAATAAATATAGACGGTACTATAAAGGTTGATAATAGTTCTGTTGATAATAGTTCTAAAGAAGAAAGCAAAAAAATTAGATATAAAAGAAATCTTTCAGCAGAACAGAAAAAAGATAAAATGGAAAATGGTAGATTTGAAATTTTAAGTGATGGATTAAAATATATCTATAATGAAGCACCTAAATTTGAGGGAGATACCAGTACAGCAATTCCATATTACAAAGGAAACTTATTAAAGGCTCCAGATACTTTAACAATAACTGATGACCATGATGGTACAATAAGTACAACTGAAGTAACGGTAAATGATGATAATGTTGATTATGATACATTAGGAATTCAAAAGATAACTTATGTTGTTGAAGATAGTTGGGGAAGACGTGCAGAAAAAGAAGGTAAAATTGAAATTAGATCTGCAATGGATAGTAATAGTATAAATATTTATCCAAAAGAAAATTCAACAACTGGTGGAAGTACATCAGAAGGTATACAACAACCTAATTTAACACCAGAAGGTACTACACAAGGAGAATTAGCTCAAAATAGAACTACTGAAATTGAAGATGGTAGTGAGGGTACTGAAAATGGAAACATTAATCAAGCTCCAGAAACTGGAGGTTTAGTAACTGGAGGAAATCAGACCCCATCAGGAAATACAAATGGTAATGTGGAAGCTGTACCAGGAGGTAGTGGTAGCACTAATAATCCAGGAGAAGGAAGTAATACCTTAGGTAGTGGTTCTGATGGAACTACAACTCCAGATAATGAAAATAATAAGGAGAATGAAGTTGTTAAAAATAGTTCATTCTCTATAAAGTTCGTTAGAGATAATGAACATAATAAAAATAGAATTAAAGTTGATCTTGGAAGTAAATCTAGCCAACAATTTGATCCTAGTAAAACTGGAACATTCTTAAAAGTGAAGATTTATGATGCTAATGGAAGTGAGTTAAAATCTGTAGATATTTTAGGAACTGATACTGGAAAAGATGCAAAAAGAAAAATAGAAGAGCAATTAAATAAAGTTAATTCAGATTCAACGGATTCTAAAAACGAAGGAACAGAACAAACACAAACTGAAACTACTTCAGATGGTGGGGATAGTACAGAAAATTCAACAAATTCAAGTAATGGAAATTCTCAAAGTGGAAGTAATTCAACAAATAAAAATGACAAACAGTTTGAATACTTTAATGGACAGTATATTGCTATAGAAGGTGTAACATCAGAAACAATGAAATCTGTAAAAATACAAGGAACTGTTGTTAATAAAGGTAATGATGTAACTTACGATACTGGAGTTAGTAATCTTGATAAAATTCAAAATGTTAGATTTAAATTTACAGATTTAGGGTTAGAAGCAGTTTATAATAAAGCACCAATAATAAAAATAGATAAAGATATTAAGCTAGATGGTACTAAAAGACAAACTAATTCTAATGTAGAAGGAAATTCACCACAAGATACAAGAACTACTAATACAGAAGATTTTGATGGAATTAAAGGTGATGATTTTAATTACTTAAGAGGTGTTACAATTTCAGATGACCATGACACTTTAACTAAAGATAATGTAGAAGTTAAATGGAATAATAAGTTTAAAGGTGATACTAAAGATTATAATGATAATAAAGAAAGTGCCTTAACAGATAATCCTGATGGAGAATATACTCTAGCTGGGAATGGTATAAAAGTATATGGACAACAAAATGTTGGTGATAATGTATTATATTATAAAGTAACAGATTCTTGGGGAAGAGTTAGTTATGAACAAAGAACAAATATAAGATTAAAAAATGGTGCTTTTGAAGATAATATTAAATTTGGAAATTCAAATACAGAAGAGAAATTAAGCTTAAAATTTAATAAAGTTGAAGGGGAAGAAAAAGTTAAATTAAATTTAACTACAAAAGAGAATAATAATTACTTTGCATCACAGGGGGCTAATTTTAAATATTATGAAATAGAAGTATGGGTACCTAATAATGATTCATCAGATAGTAGAACTCATGGATATAGGCGTTTGAGTGAAAGTTTAACTTTTAATGGAAATCAAAAACCAGAAAATTTCACTAACCAGATAAGAGTATTTAATGAATTAAAAGTTCCTTATGGAACAATACTTAAAATTTATTCTGGACATCCTCAGCTTTTTTCAATTGAAGGTCCTGTTAGGGATAAATCAGAAGATTATTCAGATAAAGTTCAAAATCCAGAAAATCTTGTTAATACTGTATTTAAAATCACTGAAGCAGGATTGAAAGCAATTTATGTTCCAGCAGATGTTGATAAGGCATTAAGAGAAAATGAAAATTTAATTTCATTAGTAGCACCAGAAAAAATACCTATTAAGATTAAGATTTCACCTAATACTCAAAATGGAGCTACTGGAGGAAGTATATCTGTTGTAGATAAAAATATGACATGGATTTATAATGATTTGAATGAAGTTGTATTTACTATGGTATTAAAAGGAAAAGATGGACGGGAGAAGCATAAGGCTGAACTTAAAGGAAATGAGTATGGAGAGCATCTTTCAGATAGATTTAATGGTTTTAATTATGAATTTGGAGATACATTAACAATTACACATAAAGAGCCTAAAAAAGTTCTTATAAAAGGTAAAGTAGAAAATGCTAGAGAAGATTATTCAGATGGTGTAGATAATAGTTTAAATTTAACAGAAGCAGTATTTACATTAACACAAAATGGTTTAGTAGCAACTTATAAATCTGCTCCTCAAATAATGGGAATGATTGATATTGAAGTAGAAAAAGGTGAATCTATAGATTATGAACAATTGAAGAAAAGTGTATCAGCTAAAGATAATATAGACGGAACTATTACCGATGATATAGAATTTTTAGATAAAGATACAATAATAGATACTAATACTGTTGGTATGTATGAATATAGATATAGAGTTACTAATAGTAATCAACGTACTACTACAAAATCAAGTACAATAATTGTTTATGATAAACCAACAATTGAAACAAATGATAAAGCAACAATAGAACTTAATTCCGTAACAAATGAGGAAATTAAAGATTACTTAAAAACAGCTGTAGTTGCAAGTGATGGTGATGATAAGCTTTATGGTAAAGAAACAAAAGTAGAAGTTAAGGATAATAATGTTAATCCTAATGAGCCAGGTACGTATACTGCAACATATGTTGCTACTGATTTATATGGAAGATCGACAACAGAAAAAAAACAAATACAAGTTGTTAGAACTATAAATGTAACAGTACCAACTAAGCTTCCATTCCAAGTTGTAACAAACTTAATGCCAATTGAAGATAAAGACTCAACTGTAGATGAAACAACTAATGGCTTTGTATCTGGAGTATTAAAATTAAAAAATAATAATACAAGTCCAGTAAAAGTTAGCGTTGCATCATTTGCTAAGATAGCTAACTCAGGAGAACTTGAAATTGTAGATCCAAAATCTTGTAATTGGGATAATATGAATGAACAAGATTCCATGAGAAAAATGGCGTTGGGTATTTACATTAAGAATGGTACATTACAACAATCAAACTATAATACCGAAAGTAGTGCTTTATGGTTATCAACAAATAAACAAAATAGTGATACAGCTAATCCAGATTCTCCAGATGATTCACAAGAACCAAGTTCAAGAGTTGGAACAACTGAAGATACTAATGCAAATGAAGTTAATGTAATAAATCAAGAATTAGGAGTTCTGCCAAGAAGAACAACAAGAGATTCTGAACCTGCAGAAGCTAGTATAGGTTTTACAAGCAAACATGGTAAAAACTTTATTGGTGGAAGTGTTAAAGGAAAATTTGAATTAATATTTAAATTTGAATAATTAACTAAAAATTATGGAGTTGTAATTAAATTGAATTAAAAAATTCAATTTAATTCAACTTCATTTTTTTTGTCTAATTTTAAAACAAAATGAAGAAAATTAGTAACTTAGGGAAATAATAAGATTATAAGTTTATATATTATGGAAGGGAGAAGAATCTAATATATGAGAAAAAGATTAATTATTATTGTTTGTATAGTTATATTGTTTATAGAAAATTTACCTGAAGGCATAATTACATCAGCTATTGAAAAAAGCATTGTTGGTAAAAATGAAAAAATATGCAGTAATTATAATAATAAAATAATAAATAATTATGATGAAAATATTAAAGGAGAAAGCTCAGAAATAAGTATTCAAAATAATGAAGAAGAGTTAGGGCTTGATAAAGTTAAATTTAGTGCATATATTAATAAAACTAATGATTTATTATTTTCTATTGGATTTAACATATTAGAAAAGAAATTTACTGTAGAAAATCAATTGGATAAAAATATATCAGAAGAAACTCCAGAAGAAGTAATGTATAAAATAAGGCTTTATGATAAGGAGGGAAAGGAAAAGCTTGCAATTGAGCTTAATGGTAGTGATACTGGAAATTCTAAAAAATTGGAACCATTAAAAAATTTAAGTTATGAAATTGGTGATTTTGTTCAAATAATACCTGTAAATAAAAAGGATGTATTAAAGATTACTGGTAATATACAAGGTGATATAACTAAAGAAAAAGAGGATTATTTAGATGGCATTGATAATTATGATTATATTGAAAATGTAAGATTTGAAATAGCTGATGACCATCTAAATTCAATATATAATGAAGCTCCAATTATAAGTGGTCTTAATGATATTATAGATTCTGAAAATCCTAATAATGATATATTTACAGGAATATCAGTAAAGGATGACCATGATGGAATTATTGATAATTCTAAGCTTGAAGTTGAAGTAATTCAGCTTCAAGATGGCATATTAGAAGTTAGGTATATTGCTATAGATAGTTGGGGAAGAAAAACTATTGGGTCAAGAAGGATATTTCCTAAAAGTATTTCAAAGTTAATAGATGAACCTGAAAAGCAGGAAGAACAAATTATTAATGATAAAGAATTACCTACCCCTAATAATGTAAATATAGAAAATGCTTCTGACCAATTAACACAAAATGAAATTATAGTAGAAGGAACTCCTTATTATGATACTGAAGTTAGAAGGTTTAGATTAAGGTTTGATACTATAGCAAATCAAATCCAAATAATGGACGAAGATGGAAGACAAATGAGTAATTCTATAAATGGAGAGTATTTTAAATTTGTGTTATATGATAAAGATATGAATATAAAATCATCAGTTACGTTGTTAGGTACTGATAAGAGTGATACTGATAAATTAAATGATATAAGAAATTATCTTTTTGAAGAGGGAGATTATGTGGGAATATGGCATGCAGAATCTCAAGATAAGCTTAAAATAAATGGAGACATAAGGGTTTTAAGTAAAAATTCATCTGGTGATTTAGTAAGTACTAATGAAGTTAAGCATTATAATGAAGGGGTACCACAAGAGGATATTTCAACTCGTAGATTTAGAGTTAAAAATAGTGGATTGGAGGAGGTAATTAATGAAGCTCCACAAATAGCACCTTTAGCACCTGTTGAAATAATAAGAGGAAGCACAGATTTTGAGCCATTAAATTATATAAAAAATGGAAAAATAACTGATGATTTTGATGAATTTACAGAGGATAATTTAGATTCAAAAGTTGTTTCAATAACTTATAGCCCTTTTGATACTTCTAAGGTAGGAGAGCAAATTATAGTTTATACTGTTACTGATAGTTGGGGAAAGTCTAATACTGCTGAAATGAGGTTAATAGTTAAATCAACAAATCCTCTTGATGAAAAATTTATAGAATTTAAAAATGGTGATGAAAGTTTATTTAAAATAAAATTTGATTCTGTAAAAAATCAGTTTTTAGTTGATGATTTGGATAATGTAAAAGATGAAGCTATAGATTTATCTGTATCATCATCTATATTTAAATTAAGGATATATACAAATGATGGTGTATTGCAAAAGACTTTAAATATTAAGGGAACTGATAATTTAAGGTCTATGTTAAAAAGGTTTGATGGTTATCAATATGATATAGGTGATTGTATAGAGTTATGGTCAAATAATCCTAAAAATATAGTTATCAGTGGTGTGGACAAAAATTCATCAAGTGAAGAGGAAGGGGAAAATGGTGAAGATTATAGTGATGGAATTGATAATTCAGATTTTATGAAAAATGTAAGATTTGAAATAGGGGAAAGTACATTAACTTATATTTATAATGAAGCCCCAAGGTTTATAATAAATTCTTCTATTAATTTAGAAGTTAATAGAAATGGAAGTTTAAGTCGAGAGGAATTAATGGAAGGTTTAAGAGTGGAAGATGACCATGATGGAAATACTTTAAATGAAAAGGTTGTAATTGGCGATTTTGATACTAATACAATTGGAGAAAAAGAAATTGAATATAGTGTTGTGGATAGCTGGGGTAGAAGTTCTATGATAAAAAGAAAGATAACTGTTTATCCATATAGTCCTTTAGAATATAATTATATAACAATTAAAAATGATGAAACTGATGAAGTTATATTAACTATTAGATTTGATGATGAAAATAAACGCTTTGTAGTAGATAAAATTGATAAAAGTAAAGTTCCAAGTAGGTTAAAGGAAAATGATAAGATATTTGAGTTTAAGCTTATTAAGGATAATAAAGCTGAAGGCTCTAAAATTAATGGAAATAATAGTGAAAGTGAAGAGGAAGTTATTATAAGTTTAACTAATTCTGATTTATTAAATAATGAAGTAGTTAATAAGATTAACAATTTATCATATAAAGGCTTTAGATATATTTCTTTATGGTGTTATGATTCAAAAGATGGGATATTTATATCAGGTAAATCAGATATTATTTTAAATGGATTTGAAAATGAAGAAAAGATGGAAAATACTAGATTTGAAATTAAATCTGAAGGGTTACAAGTTATATATAATGAAGCACCTGTAATTATAGGGTTAAATAAAATTTTATATGTATATAAAAATGATGATATAACTCAAGAAGTTGCAACTAATGGGATTGAAGTAAAAGATGATACAGATGAAATAAGTCTTAGCAGTATAGAAATTACTGATGTAGATGGACGTAAACTTAAAGGAGAAGATGAAAGTAAAGCTAAAGAAAAATTTAAGTTTAAGATTTTTAATAAAAGTAGTGATGATTATGTAGAAACTGATGAAATTAGGGATTTTATTTTAAATTATAAGGTTACTGATGCTTGGGGAAGAAGTGCTACTTATCAAAGGAATGTATCTGTAATATCAAAATCTGCATCAAATGATATTGAATTTTATAGTGCAGACGGCAATAATAAGTTGTTTTCTATTAATTATAATCCAATATCAAATATATTTGATGTAAAAGGTAGTATGGTTAATGAAGAGAATTTTGAAGAACAACAAAATGAAATTGTATTTAAGTTAACTGTATTTAATGTTGATGAAGAAAAGGTTGGTGAAATTCAATTAACAGAAGCAGAATCAAGGAATGTGGAAGAAATTGAAAAAAGGTTAGAAGATATTACTGTTTATGATGGATATTATTTTAGTTTATGGAGCAGTAATTTAGTTAGGTTAAGAATAAATGGATATATGACAGGAAATAATGAATTGGGTGAAGCTGGAGATGGAGAGCAGGATTATTCTCAAATTATAACTAGTAATGATTATATTGATAATGTTAGATTTAATTTAACAGAAGATGGAATACATGTTATTTATAATAAGCCACCTAAAATAAGGTTTTTAAGTAATGATATTCTTACTGTATATGCAGGTGATCCTATTAATTATACAGAAAATATACAAGTTGTTGATGATAGGGATAATCCAGAAAATAATCATATTATTGATAATAATAAAATAAAGGTTAGTTTTATAGATAGCAATGAGGATGATGGCTCCACAGTTCAGGGAGATAATCTTGAAAGTAATGAACAGGATAATGGAAGGTTAAGTAACGGTAATGTTGAGGAAAAAACAGAAGAAGAGAAGTTTGTAGAGGAAGAGAAGAAGTATTTAAGGATAGGAAATAACACAGTTAGATTAACAGTTCAAGATAGCTGGGGAAGAGAAAGTAGCGTTGAAAGAAGTTTAATAATAAAAAATGGTGTTGATAAAAATACTATTATATTTAATGGTGAAAATGGAGAGATAATAAAAATTGGTTTTAATCATGAAAATAATAAATTAAATGTAATTACTTATAATAAGTCTTTTGGTAATGGGGGAGTTAGTGGTTATGTAAAAATTGCAGTATATAGACCAAATGAAAATGGTGTTGGGGCAACTGCTATTGTTCCACAAATAAGCATTGATGTATCACAAAGAGTTACAGATAGTACTTTACAAACTTTAAAGGATTATACATTTAAATATGGAGATTATTTTGAAATTTATCATGGACATCCAAATAGATTTTCTATAATAGGTAATGTAACTGATGAAAGAGAGAATTATACTGATGGTGTACAAAATCCAGAAAACTTACTTAATGTAAAATTTGAGATTACAAAAAGTGGATTAAAATCAATATATACTAATCCAGATGAAAATAATATAACAAATAATAAAGTTGTATTTGGTCCAGTTGCACCAGAAAAGTTTCCATTTAAAATTCAAATTGATTTTGAACAAAAAATGTTTAAAGTAGTTGATGTAACAGAAACAATGGTTTTATCAGATAGAAATGAAGTAGTTTATAAAATGGTTCTTATAGGAAGTGATGGACATATTAAAAAAAGAACAGAGTTTAATGGGCGTGAGGAAGGTTCAACATATATGTCCACTACTAATTCTAATAATGGAGAAAACGATAGGAATTGGAATAATGTTCCTTTTGAGTATAATGATTGTTTATATTTATGGCATATAGAACCAGCTAGGTCAATTATAAAAGGTAAAATAAAAAATGCAAGGGAAGATTATAGTGATGGTGTTAATGATATTGATAATATGAATAATGTTGTGTTTAGATTAACTCCTGATGGATTAGAATCTATATATAATGAAGGCCCTAAGATACATGGAGCTGAAGATAAGGATGTTTATCAAGGTGAAGAATTTGTTAGTGGTGAGGGTGTAACTTATACTGATGATTTTGATAGTGGTCATTTAAGAACAAGTATTTCAGGTGATATTGTTAATACAAATCAATTGGGACCTTATACAGTAACTTATACTGCAACTGACCGTTGGGATAAAACTACAATAGTAAATAGAAAAATTACAGTAAGACCTAATTTATATAAAAATATATTTAAAATATTTTCAGAAGTTAATAATATGCAAGAAGGTAATGAAGCTATAAGTCAAAATGAAAGTATTAATTTAGAAGGTGATAATACTTTAAATATAATTAATTCAGAAAATGTTAATAGAAAATTAGCTTTTGAAATTGGATTTGATACAGTTAAAAATACATATAAGGTATTTAATCAAAGTAATGAAAAGTTGTCTGTAAATAATTTAAGTGATGTTGCATTTACTATTGAAATTAAAGATTCAGAGGGAAATGAAAAAGCTAATATTACTTTAAATGGTAATGATAGAGGTACTTCTCCTAAATTAATAGAGCTTAATAAGTTGCAATATGCTGATGGGGATATTATAAGAGTATATAGAAGTAATTTATCTTGCATTGAAATTACTGGAACTATATTTGGTGATAAGCCAAGAGAAAATGACAATATGGATGATGATAATAAGTTAGATTATATAAAAAATACTGGATTTAAAGTAAGTAATGATGGATTAATAGCTAAGTATAATAAGGCGCCCAATATTGAAGGAGTTAGAAAGAACAGAACTATTAGCAAAGGTGTTATAGATTTATTAGCAGATATAAATGTAAGTGATGAAATAGATGAAAATATTTCTAAAGAATTTGTATTTGTATATGTAAATGATAATCTTGTAACACATTTAAATGAAAATCCTAATATATGTAATTATGATTTTAACAAATTAGGAACTTATAAAGTGGAATATAAACTTTATGATACTTGGGGAAGGGCAACTCTTAAAGAAGCTAGCATAAATGTGGAATCAAAGGTAAGAGAAAATGAAATAGAAGTTTATGGGATAGATGGAAATTTATCATTTAAAATTATTTTTGATACTAATGAAAATAAGTTTGTATTAAGAGGAAGTGATATATTACAAAATGAAACAAGTGATGTTTATAAGTTAAGTGAAAATAATTATTTTGAGATGGTTTTAAGAGATTTAAGGGGAAATGAAAAAATTAAAGTGATTTTAAATGGTGATAATGAGCATGATGAATTACAGTTAGCAAGTTTAAATAATGTATCGTTTAGCAAGTATGACACTATAAGTTTAAAAGGAGAAACATCTACAACTGTAAGAATTATAGGTGGTGTTATAATTGAATCTAATGATGAAAGTAATATATATAGTGAAAAGTATTTAAATGGATTTGGAGATATTCAAAATTATTCTAATGTTAGATTTAAGATAACAGATGATGGTCTTAAGGAAATGACACCAAAACCTTTAAGTGTAACTGGTGTAGATAATTTAACTATAAAAAGGGGGGATACTTTAAATCTTTTAAGTGGCATTACTGTAAACGTTAATGATGATAATAATGAGGATTATACAATTAGTATAGATGAAGTAGTAACTGAAGTTAGTGATGTGAATTTTAGTGATGAAGTAATTGAAAATGGAACAGAAAATCAAGATAAGACACAATTTAAAAAGTTAAGGGAAGGGGTTTATATTGTAAAATATATTATTTCAAATAGCTGGGGAACTAAAGAAGTTATTAATAGGACAATAACAGTTTTACCTAGAAATAATTTGGAAAATATAAAGCTTAATGTAAGAGATGATAATAGAAATAATATACTTATAATAAGTTTTGATTCAATACAAAAAAAACTTAGAGTATTAGATTATAAGCTTAATACTAGTATTAATTTTATTGATAAAAATCAAGTGTTTGAAATAAATGCTTATGATACTGTGGGAAAGAACTTGGGAACTATTGCATTAAGGGGAAATCAACTGATTGATAATTCTATAATAAGTAAAATTAATAATTTTTCTTATGAAGAAGGTTATGCTTTGAGTATATGGGCTAAGGAGCCAAACGAAACTTTAGAGTTGCAAGGTGAAATAATAAATAGTGAGCAAAATAAACTTGAGGGTTTATCAAGTAAGGATAAAATGGAAAATGGAAGATTTGAGATTTTATCTAATGGATTAAAGTATGTTTATAATGAAGCACCTAAGATAATAGGTGGAGATGATCCTATTCCATATTATAAGGGAAGTTTATTACTTGTTCCAAGTGATATAGAAGTTACTGATGATCATGATAAAATAAGTAGAAATGAAGTAACTATAAATGATGATGAAGTTGATTATGATACATTAGGAATACAAAATATAACATATATTGCTGAAGATTCTTGGGGTAGAAGTGCTACAAAGCCAGGAAGTATTGAAATTAGATCTGCCATGGATAGTAATATAATAAATATTTATTCTATTGATGGAATAGAAGGTGTTTCTATAAGCTTTGCTAGAGATAATATAAATAATCAAAATAAAATTATGGTTAATACTAATGAAGAATTAAATACTACTTTTAATCCAAATAGCTTAAGTGATATTTTTGCAACTATAAAAATTTATGATTTTAATGGTAATGAATTAAAATCTATAGAGATTTTGGGTAACGATAATGCAACTACTATAAAAGAAAAGTTATATAATGAGGAAAGTGGAATACAAAATTTTATATATGAAGATGGGCAGTATATTGCTATAGAAAATGTAACTGAATTAAATAAAATGTGTATAAAGATATTAGGAACTGTTGTAAATAAAGAAATTGATTATTTTAATGGAGTTACTAATATTGATAAAATAAAAAATGTTAGGTTTAAGTTTACTGATTTAGGATTAGAAGCAGTATATAATAATGCACCAGTAATACAAATAGATGAAAAAGTTAAATTAAATGGTATTATTGTTGAAAATAGAAATGAAGAAGTATTTGATGGGATTAAAGGAGATGATTTTAATTATTTAAGGGGAGTAAAGATTTTTGATGACCATGATATTTTAACTAAGAGTAATGTAAAAGTTATTTGGAATCCATCTAATAATGGTGAAGAAATTAATTTAAATAAATCTGTAGGTAAAGAAGATGAAATTGAAAAAGTTAAAGATGAAGTAATTGTAGAAGGTGAGCAAAGGGTAGGAAGAAATGTTTTACATTATATAGTAACAGATTCTTGGGGAAGAAGTAATACTGCTGAAAGAATAGTAAATTTGAAAAATGGTATCTTTGAAGATAAAATTAAATTTGGATTAAATGATAGATTGAATTTAAGTTTTATTAAAGATACTAGTGATGAAAATAGTGTTAAATTAAATTTTACAGTTAACAATAGTTTGGAATATTTTGCATCTAGTAATTCTAATTTTAAATATTATGGAATAAAGGTATATGAACCTAGAGAGGGAACAACAGCAGGTAGTTCCAGTGATTATACTCTTACTCAAAACTTAGAGTTAATGGGAAGTGCTAGACCAAGTATTCAAGTTTTAGGAGCACTTCAAAATATGAAGATTCCGTATAATACAATAATTGAAATTTACGCAGGACATCCACAATATTTTTCTATTAATGGACCAGTTAGAAATGCTGCTGAAGATTACTCTGATTTTGTTCAAAATCCAGAAAATATTGTAAATACTGTGTTTAAAATTACTGATTCTGGATTAAGGGCAATTTATGTGGAGCCAGAGGTTGATAAATTAAATGTAAATGAAAATTTAATAGAATTAGTAGCACCAGAAAAAATACCTATTAAGATTAAAATTACTCCAAATGGAAATAATGGTGGTAGTATTGCTGTAGTTGATAAAAATACAACTTTACTTGATAGTACAGTATCAACTACTGTATTTACAATGGAGTTAAAAAGTGAACAAGGAAATAGGAAACGATTAATTACCTTAAATGGAAATCAAAATGGAAATGATGCTAGTGTTTTAAATCAATTTAATGACTTTAATTATGTATATGGTGACACGTTAACTATGACTCATAGAACACCTAAAAAATTGCTTATAAAGGGTAATATAGAAGGAGCAAGAGAAAATTATTATGATGGTGTAGATAATAGTTTGAACTTACTTGAAGCTGTTTTTAAATTAACACCAAATGGCTTAGAAGCAATTTATAAATCAGCACCTAGAATAATGGGAGTAATGGATAAAAAAGTATTAAAAGGTACAGAAATAAATTATGAAGAACTAAAAAGAAGTGTAACAGCAGATGATAGTATTGATGGACCACTTACTAACCAAATAGAATTTGATTATTCGGATGTAAATGTTAATGTTGTTGGTTTATATGAAGCTATATATACAGTTACTAATAGTAATAGTCGTACTGCTAGAAAGTCAAGTACAATAATTGTATATGATATGCCCAAAATTGAATCAACTAATAAGACGATAATAGAATTAGATTCAATAGATAATAAATCAGAAGCTATTAATGAATATTTAAAGAAAGCTGTAAGGGCAACTGATGAAGATGATTCTCTTTATGAAAGAGAAACTATATTAGAACTTTTAAGCAATGATGTTAATCCTAGCATTGAAGGTAATTATAAAGCAAGGTATAGGGCAACTGATTTATATGGAAATTCAACAGAAAAGGAAATAAATATACAGGTTGTTAGAACTATAAATGTAACTGTACCTACTAAACTTCCATTTCAAATAGTAACAAACTTAATACCAAATGAAGATGGAAGTCAAGAGAATGATCAATTTGTATCTGGAGTACTAAAAATAAAGAATAATAATACTAGTCCAGTAAGAGTTAAAGTTGAATCATTTGCTAAAAAAGTTAATTCTGGTGAACTTGAAATTGTAGGACCAAATTCTTATGATTGGGATAACATGAGTGAACAAGATTCCATGACAAAAATGGCATTGGGTATTTATATAAAGGATAAATCCTTAGCTCAGTCAAATTATAATGAACCAAGCAATCCTTTATGGTTATCAACAAATAAACAAAATAGTAATACAGGTAATCCAGATTTTCCAGAAGACTCAGAAGAGCCAAGTTTAAGAACTGGAACAATTGAAGAGTTTATTGGAGATAATGTTAATGTGATAAACAAAGAGTTAGGTGTATTACCAGCTAAAGAAACTGGAAGTGATACACCAAAAGAAGCTAGTATAGGCTTTACAAGTAAACATGGTAAAAATTTTATTGGTGGAAGTGTTACAGGAAAATTTGAATTAATATTTAAATTTGAATAATTCATTAAAAGTATGGGGATGTCGCATTAATAATAAATATTACAATATATTGTTGTTGATTTTTATTTTTTAAATAATATTAAACAATATATTGTATAGAAAAGTTTTAGTGCGACAGCCACATCTTTTTTTTTTGGGAAATTATAAAAATTTGAATTTGTAAAGCTAGTTATATCAATTGATTTAAAGCTAACAAAAGATTACTTTGTGCAATTAGATATTGATATTTGAATAAAACAAGTTATAATTGCGTACAAAATATAATATAAAAATAAAAAAAATAAAAAAATTGTTGACAAGGTTAGTATTATAGAATATAATGATAATTGTTCAAGAGGTTAGTTATTCAGAAATAACTAAAATGAAATATGCGGGTATCGTATATCGGTAATACTCCAGCCTTCCAAGCTGGAAAGGTGGGTTCGATTCCCACTACCCGCTCCATATTGATAAGAAACCCAATTATTAAAAAGTTAATTAGAAATAGTTAACTTTTTTTATTTTATATGAAAAAGGAGTTGTACACTAATTTTTAGCAAAACAACTCCATATAATTATTATAAAACTTCAACTAATAAATCTAATGCTAATTCTTCTAGAGTATCTATATTATATTTCACACAACCCATTAGAGTAAAAATTATATCATCACGTTTATAGCCTTCCTTATATCTTTTTAAATTTTTTAGTAATCTTTTTAAGGAATTATTATGAACTCCTAAGATTTGAGAAATTTCTTTTGGTGAATAATATTCCTTTTTTAAAGTATTGTACAATTTATTTTGCATCTCAATTTTATATTGAAGATCAACAAATTGATTTTGATGTGGACCATTTTTACCACGATGATGAAAAGCACAAAGATGCTTATAATTAAGTTCAATATCAAAACCACCTTCACTTCTATGAACTATATGATGAACATCAGCTTTATCTCCACATATTTCACAATTGTACAATAGATTGCCCCCTTTTAATTCTTTAGAATTATATAAATATCTACTTATATTATATTCTAAATAAAGTAAAATATCAAATTTACATTTTATAAAAACGTTTTCTAGTTGATTAGAACTACCATTAAGTGGTATATTATAAATGTAATATTAAATATACTGATGAATAAATATAAGTTATGCAGTACCATTAAGTGGTGTATTATAAATATAATATATTAT
>ERZ773149.1080-NODE-1080-length-23403-cov-3.459183_pt1 | contig 23403 bp, 21 predicted proteins | sample MGYA00511081_ERZ773149 | MGnify/ENA primary metagenome ERZ773149 (study PRJEB29015, sample SAMEA2737846) | human gut metagenome | biome: human gut; feature: human-associated habitat; material: faeces | place: China | collected 2012 ...
AATCCGGTCCAATCTCCATAACCTTGGATTTCGGAAGCATCTGTGCCATTGCGATGAGGCATGCGGATAATACCATGAAAAACACACCTACGACAATGTCCCCATACTTTTTAAAAAACATGCTTATTCTCCTTTATCTTTCAGATATTACGCCATAACTCCGATCGGCCACGGCACATACTCATTGTAACCAACCCCAAGTGCCTCAGACTTTGACTTATCTCCGGATGCAACTTCCAGGATTCTCTGGAAAATGATCTGGCCCATTTCCTCAATAGTCTTCTCGCCATCAATAATCTGGCCACAGTTAATGTCCATGTCTTCATTCATGCGCTCATACATCGGGGTATTTGAGGCCAGCTTGATGGTCGGACAATGTGCGGTTCCGAAGCAGGAGCCGCGTCCTGTGGTGAATGCGCAGATCGTTGCTCCGCCTGCAAACTCGCCTGTTACGCTCATCGGATCATATCCTGGGGTATCCATGATAACAAGACCTTTCTCGGTTACACGGTCTGCGTAACGGTACATGGCGTTCACCGGAGTGCTTCCGCCTTTCTTTGCGCCGCCAAGAGATTTCTCCAGAACGTTTGCAAGCCCACCTGCGTTGTTACCCGGGCTTACTTTACCATTGATCTGGCAGTCTCTTCCTTTGTTGTATTCCAGCCACCAGTTCAGATGATCTACAAACTGTTGTCCCACCTCCGGGGTTTTCGCGCGACAGGTTAAGGTATGTTCTACACCGAACAGCTCGGAAATCTCAGCCAGGATTACAGTACCGCCGTTCTTTACCAGAAGGTCGGATGCCTTACCCAGTGCCGGGTTTGCGGACAGGCCGGAGAAACCATCGGAACCGCCGCACTGCAGTGCCAGCACCAGTTTGGAAGCCGAAACACGGGTGCGTGTCATCTTGTTTGCCTCTTCCAGCATTTCCTTTACCATGGCAATACCAGCCTCAATGGCTTTTCTGGTTCCGCCAACTTCCTGCATGACCAGACGACGAAGCATCTTGCCCTCCTTCATGCCTTCCTGCTCAAACATTTTGTCGATGTTATTTCTCTCACAACCAAGTGCACAGACCAGAGCGCCTGCTACGTTGGCATTTGCTACAGTACCGGAAATGGTCCTTCGTAAAAGATCCATTGGCTCGCCGGTCATTTCCATGCCGCATCCAATTCCGGTAATAAATGGAACCACGGCGTCTACGTTCGGATATGCTGCCAGGCGTTCTTCATCAAAGTAATTGCAGATCTTTCTGGCTACAGTTGCCGCACAGTTGCTGGCTACCGGAACCGCGATCACGTTTCTGGTTCCCACACGTCCATCCGGTCTTACATAACCCATAAAGGTTGCCTGTTCGCTCTCCGGAAGAATCTCTACCGGTTTGTAATCTCTGGAAAAAGCATAGTCCTTATCTACTTCATCGAATTTGATGTTGTGGCTGTGCATCCAGGTACCTGCCGGTGTATCTTCAGCCGCGTAACCAATCACGGTATCATACTTTAAGATGGCTTCGCCCTTTTTGATGTCGCGGGCAGCTACCTTGTGACCCATAGGTACTACCTGTCTTGTTGTAATGTGCTCAGAAGAGATTTCGGTTCCTGCCGGAATCTCATGCCGTGCCACCACCACATTGTCTCTCGCATCCAGACGAATGACCGCACTGATTTCTTTTTTCATAACTTCAGCTCCTTTTATTGTGTAATTTTCTTGTTTTCATGGCTTTATTATAGAAATTTTCGCAAATGTGTCCAATGTGTTAAGAACACAGTTTTTATATAATTTTCAATATTCAGAATACAACGCGCACAGCCCGTCTCCGATTGTAAATACGTGTTTGCCATGCTATACTACAATGTATCAAGCCGCATGGCAGAAAAGGGGATTTCACAACCATGATCAACAAAATTTTCGCCCAGAATTTTGTCCGGAAAATAGAACAGACCATGAACTTAAAGGTCAATGTGATGGATGAACACGGCATTATCGTAGCCAGTACATCCAAAGAACGAATCGGTGATTTCCATCTGGTAGCATATGAAATCATCCAGAAGGGACTTCCCATGCTGGTGACCCATGAGCCCACCAAGGAGCTGATCGGCGTCAATATGCCCGGAGTCAACCTGCGCCTCACCAGCAGCAACGAGACCATCGGCGTTATCGGCGTATCCGGAAACCCGGATGAGGTCACCGAACTGGCTAAGCTGGTGAAGCTGACCTTTGAGACTATGTATGAATATGAGTATAAGAAGAATCTTGCCGTAAAGGGAAAGAGCGGTGTCTGGAACTTCGCCCACGCACTGTTAAACGAAACTCCGCTCAATGAATACAGCATCAAAAAAGTAGCCGCAAAACTGGGATATCAGGATCAATATCCGCGCCTTCCGGTTTATATTCATCTGCATTCGGAATACCGCAGCACGGTAATCCAGCATTTTCTGGATTCTGCCTCCACCTTAAGCTGTTATCAGCACCCGGATATCATCCTTCCGGTAGACAAAGGAATTTTCTATCTGAAAGCATGTAAAAAGCAGGCATCCTCCAGTTATTTTCTGGACCGTGAACTGATCAGTCAGTTCCTTGGCAAACTGGAGAATGAGTTTTTCTCCCGGGAGCGCATTGAGGACCAGTCACTGACCTATCACGTTCTGGTAGCCCCGGTCCAGACAGAATTTGTGATGTACCAGCGCATATATCACAATCTGTTATGGGTAAGCCAGAACAAACGTGACTGCCTGACAGAACCCATTAACTATCTGGCCGACTGGCTGCCGGAGCTGATGGCTTCCCAGATTCCTGTCGAATTTATGAAACCGCTGTTTTCCTGGTACAGCACCCGCATCCAGGAAAATATGGAACCGGAATACTTCATGGAAACCGTAAAATGGCTTCTGGCCTCCGATATGAAGCTGGATGTGGCCGCAAAACACCTTCATCTTCATAAAAATTCCGTGATCGCAAGGCTGAAAAAGATCAAGGAGATCCTGAATATCAATCCCATCTCCAGCCCACATGATATGGCTCTGCTGCAATATCTGTACCTGTATATGGAAGAACATTAAAAAAGAAGAATATCACCCTGGTTTTTGCAAGGTGATATTCTTCTTTTTTTACAGACACTATCTGTTACAGTTTTGCCTTAAATACAGTCATAACGCCCTCACGACCAATCTGTGCAATGTTGTTGGTCATATTTCCGGAAGCCATGGAAGAATCTACAATATCTGCCAGATCTTCTGGACCTGCACCAATTTCCTTCAAGGTCATGCGCATGCCAAATTCTTTTTTCAGCTTATTGATCCAGTCAGATAGTGCTGCCACATCTGCGAAGCCCAGTTCCTTCGCGTAATCGTTTAACTCCAACTTTACCTTGGAGTTAATCAGCAGCCAGGAATCCAGAGTAAACGCGCAGGCTTCTCCGTGCGGCACATGATAGCGGGAAGTCAGAATATAGGAGCATGCATGGGAACCGGTGGTTCCGGTCTGGGAAAATGCCAGTCCCGCAATAGTGCTGGCTTGGGACATCCCGGCTCTCGCTTCCTTATCCTGTCCGTCCTTCACCGCACGCTGCAGATATTTCACTGCCAGCTTTGCTGCGCCCAATGCCAGGGCATCGGTGGCCGGATTCGCTTTCACGCTGGTCATCGCGTCAAAGGAATGAGCCAGCACATCCAGGCCGGTTGATGCCGTTACTTTCGCCGGAACCGTATAAGTCAGTTCCGGATCCACCAGGGCAATGGCCGGAAAAATCAGCGGACTAAAAATAGCTGCTTTGATTCCTTTTTCCTTATCGCTTAATACAGCACCTGCCGTTACCTCGCTTCCGGTTCCGGCTGTGGTCGGAATCGCAATGACCGGGAGCGCCTTTGTGATCTGATGTCCGCTTAATAGATCCTTGGCGTCACATTTGTCTGCCAGAACAATGGCAACTGCCTTTGCACAGTCCATAGCACTGCCGCCGCCAAAAGCGATGATGCAGTCTGCGTTTGCTCCTGCGGCCTTCTTTGCCGCATCCTCTACATTTTTTAAGGTCGGGTTCGGCTCTACCTCAGAACTGATTCCCACTACTTTTCCGGCTGCGTACTCCTCAACCTTTGCTGCAGCACCGGAATTTACCAGGAATGCGTCTGCCACCATAAACGCGCGGCTTAAGTGACGCTCATCCATATATTTTCCTAAGTTTTCCAGCTCCCCTTCCCCGAAGATCACATTGGCCGGCTGGTAGAATTTCCACATAGCTGTTCTCCTTTTTCTATTTAATATGCGTCTTTTACAGCAACTTCATTATCTTTTCCGGTCCGCACATCCAGTAAAAATTTCTTTGCGCCTGCTGCCATATACGGAGTAATAGCCGTTACCAGATATTTTGCACCCCAGTCCATTGCCTGCTTTGCTGCGGCTGCATTGCCTACATAATAGCCCGCATTCCGTCCGGCTGCCACGATCTTTTTGATGGTTTTCTCTATAATCGCCAGAAATTCCGGATCTGTCGTGTTCATACCAAGAGATGTAGACAGGTCGCCAGGGCCGATAAAGTACACATCAATACCCTCTACCGCCAAAATCTCATCCAGATTATCCAGGGCCTCTTTTGTCTCCACCTGGCAGCAGAGCAGCTTTGTCTTGTTCGCCTGTTTTAAGTAAGCCTTTTTGTCCTCCACCAGACCATAGGATGCTGCTCTCGGAAGAAATGCTACGCCGCGCTTTCCGTCCGGCGGGAAGTTGGCCATATCCACAACCCTTTTTGCGTCCTCCGCGTTGTTTACCAGCGGGAGCTGGATTCCGTTTGCTCCGAAATCCAGCGCCTTCTGAATATGGTCATAGCTCTTTTCCGTGCAGCGGATTACCGCCGGAACACCTGTACACTGGGAGGCACGCACCATATCTGCCAGAACGGACTGTTCCATCACACCGTGCTCATTATCGATCAGCAGAAAGTCAAAGCCAAGCGCTGCGGTATATTCCGCAATATCCGGCAGTGCAAAGGTTACAAAACATCCGACTAAAGGTTTTTCCTTCATGACGTCTTTCCATGGAGATAAATTATTCATTCTTAACATGCCTCCGATTTTTTGTTTTTCTTTTCAGTATAACATTTATTTTTTGTCGCGGAAAGAACGATAGCCAAGAACTGCTCCCTGTTCGATCGGCTGTACCAACTCGTGATACTGTGCCAGATAGCCCGGTGCCAGCTCACGGTCAAGCGGCTTCCACTCTGCCACACGCTTATCCAGCTTTTCCTGCGGAATATCTACATTCATGGTACGGTTTACAAAATCCAGCTTAATGGTCTCACCCTCACGGATTACAGCCAACGGGCCGCCCATAGCTGCCTCCGGCATAACCTGTCCTACGATGATGCCGCGGTTTAATCCGGATAACTCACCATCGGTTACAACAGCTACCTGGGATGCAAGATTTGCACCGTTTAATGCAGCTACGAAGCTGCAGGCAAATACGGTTCCCGGGCCACCCTTCGGTCCCATGTTACGCAGTACAATAACATCGCCAGGTTGAATCTTGCCCTGTCCAAGGCCAACCTTGATAGCCTCATCTTCACCATCGAAGATAACAGCCTTGCCCTCAAAACTCGGCATTTCGTTCGGAACTGCAGAAAGCTTTACAATTGCGCCATTCGGGCAGAGATTTCCTCTTAAGATGCCGACACCCGGACGATAGCTCTGCGGATCTTCCATCGGTTTGATGACCTCGTCACGCATCACTTTTGCATCTTTGATGTTCTCGCCAACCGTCTTTCCGGATACAGTCATGGCATCCAGATGCAGGTACTTCTCCAGGCGTTTCATGACGGCACGGCATCCGCCTGCTGCTTCCAGATCCTCCGTTCTGTACGGACCATTCGGTCTTACTGCCGTCAGAAGATGAATGGTATCCGCAAATTTTTCGTAGGTCTTTACTACATCCATATCAATCTCTGCCTCGGTTGCGATTGCGGAGAGATGTCTTACGGTGTTTACAGAACCGCCAATAGCCAGAACAACCATGATTGCATTTTCGATTGCTTCTTTGGTGATGATGTTTCTCGGCTTTTCATCGTTCTCAACCATCTCAACAATACGTTTTCCGACCAGCTCACAGTAACGGTACAGCTTTGCGCTGTCTGCCAGGATCGGAGCATTACCCGGAAGTGCCATGCCAAGGCCCTCGGCAACGATGTGCATAGAGTTTGCGGTTCCAAGACCTGCACATACACCCGGAGTAGTGATTGCGTGGTTTGTCATATCAACCAGTTCCTCAAAGGTTTTACTTCCGCATGCCACCGCACCAATTGCCTCGTAAACATCATCGATGTCCACAAACTCACCAGCCATGCACTGGCCGCCCAGCTGGTAGCCGCAGGTTAAAACGATACTCGGAACATTCAGCCTTGCTGCTGCCATGCAGTGTGCCGGAGTAGTCTTGTCACAGGAGGAAAGGAAGACAATACCATCCAGCACTGCACCCTCAACCATACACTCAACCTCATTGACGATCAAATCACGGGTCGGCATCAGGTAGCGGGCTTTCTTGCCGGCAGAGGTCACAAAATCGGAAGATGCCACAGTACGCACCTCAAACGGTACGCCGCCATGTGCTTTGATCGCATTCTGAACTGCCTGTGAAATTTTATCCACATGTGCAAAGCAGCTCGAAAGCTTATTGGAAGTGTTGATAACCGCGATTTTCGGTTTCTCCATATCTTCCTCAGAAATACCCATACTCTTCCACTGGGTTCTTCTTACTGCCCATCTTGTTGTTCCCGGTTCAAAATTACTTCTTAAATCCATAATGATTCTCCTCATCTTTCTTTTATGATTGTTTTCAGATTTTTCATTTGTTTTTTATGCTTCATCCAACCTTGCGCCTTCCGTGTTCAGCTCCGCCCGCACATCTTCACCGCGGATCTCCCGAAGCTTTTTTCCGCTGCGGATTGCCAGGTCTGCCGCGATGCCGGCCGCCTGTCCATAACCGAAGCACTGGGCGGTTACCCTGCAGCTTGCCAACGCCTGATGCTCTGCGCAGAGGTTTCTGCCTGCCACAATGATATTTTCTCCCTCAGACGGAACCAGGGCTCCGTAAGGGATTTCATAATAGTCGTGAATCAGCCAGAACATATATGGCTTTTCTCCATTGTGCAGCTCGATTGGCCACGGGCACCGGGCAATTCCGTCCGGCCGCCTTCTGGCATCGGCAACATCCTGGTTTTTCAGCTGCTCTACACCGACAATGCTTCTGGTCTGCCGCACACCCACTTCACAGGAAAGATCATTCACAAAGCTGTTCTCACATCCCGGAATATATTCCTTAAAGAATGCCGCATATTCGCGCACCTGCTTTCTGGCCACCTGCTCAGCTTCGGTATGATCCTTCACCTCGCAGACATTAAGCTCCCGGCCATCCCAGCCATTGATCAGTGTCACATTCATGAACAGCTCATCCGGACGGTTGGTCGGATATACCCAGACCTTCAGTCTCGGAAGCTTCCAGCCCTTTTCTGTTCGGGCCTGTTTCATGGTCTCGCCGACCTTATCCGGTGAGATGGTATCTTCACCCCAATATTCCTTGAAGCGCTTCACATCAACTCCGCCAAGCCGAAAGATCATGGTCGGATTCTGAATGTGTCCGTGATCTCCCATGGTAAAGGGAAGTCCGGCGCGGTAAATCAGATCCGCGTCTCCCGTCGCGTCTACCAGAACCTTTGCTTTAATCTGCGCCATTCCGTTTTTCGTATCGATCACGATACCGTAAAATTCATCCTGTTCCTTTATCACACCTACAATGTTTGTGTGATAAAGGATTTTTGCGCCAGACGCCAGCACCATATCCTCTGCCACTTCCTTCCAACCCTGGGGATCAAAAGGAACCAGATAAGTTTTTCCGTATAACTGCGGAGGGGTCACATGTCCTCTGCGGATCATCTCCTGATAAAAGCGGTCTGTCCAGCCATAAACAGCTTGTTTGGGTCCCTTTCCCATCGGATCATCACTGCCATAAAACAGTCCGCAAAACGTACCGGAATATCCGGCTACCGCAGCACCTCCCAAAAATCCCAGACGCTCCACCAGAAGTGTTTTCTGTCCTCTGCGGGCCGCTGTCTCTGACGCTGCCACACCCGCCGGGCCGCCTCCGCATACCAGCACATCTACCTCATCGTACACCGGATATCCGGAATCCCGTCCGCAGACAAACGTGCTCTGCCAGTTCCCCATACTTCTCACTCCTTTATTTTTTTCCAGGGCCTGCTTTTTGTTTGTTGCCGCCTCTGTTTTCTATGTTTATTTTATCGTTTTAAGGGAGTTTTACATTGTGTCAGAATGACAATGATTTTTCGATTTCATGTGATAAAAACACAAGAAAGCGTGAAACCTCTGCTTTCGCAAAAGTTTCACGCTTCCTTGACTGTCTCTCATATTATTACAGCTTGCTCTTCCTTCTCCCGTTTATACTTTTTCCGCCCGCAGCATATACAGCGGCGTGGCAGCATAAAAGAATTTTTCCCGCTCACTCCAAAGCTCCTTTGTCACGTCACGCTCAAAGGATACGTTCGTACAGGGGAGCTGTTTTAATACGCCCATGTCAAAATCCGGACGCTGGGCTTTTCCGAATACTCTATAATTTTCCGGTTCCAGTTCGCTGTCAATGTACTCATAGGAGCCATCGTGGGTGTATCCGCGGCCATATTTTTTCAGACCTTCGCGCTCCCGGCGGATAGCCTCCTCCCGCACCAAACCAGGCTGATAAGGAAGATGCCAGTTGGCATCAAAGATCAACAGCACGCCGCCCGGTTTCAAAACCCGCAGCCACTCCCCGTATACCTTCAGATGTTCCCGGATGGTGTGAGTCACATTCCGGCTGACCACCAGGTCAAAAGTTCCATCCGGAAATGGCAGCGCGCCAAAATCCCCCTGCAGAAGTTCCGGTGAAACGCCATAATGAGCCACGTTTTTTCTGGCATACGCAAGCATCCCCTCCGAACCGTCAATGCCAGTCACGTGATGACCAGCTTTTGACAGCAGCACAGAGAAAAAACCTGGTCCACATCCGGCATCCAGAATCCGTAAAGGGCGCTCTGCCGGTGCCTGGGACTCGATCAGCTCCAGCCACTTTTCCGGTCGGTTCGTCGCAAACTCCTCTTCTACATAATTGTTGTAATTGTCAGACCGGACTGTCCAGTCTTCGTTGATCTGTTCCTGTGTTAACATTACAAAATACCTCTCATAAAATTAATTGATATCCAGATCCGCCGTAACCTGGTAATAATCACAGGCATGGGCCGTATAATTCTTTACATTGGATCTTGAGATCATATTCATCTGAAGAAATGAGCAGAAAATGTACGCGTGATCATCCAGAATCTTCTGCTGAAGTTCAATTGCCAGTTCTGCGCGTTTTTCCGTGTCAAATTCCATCGAAAGCTGCTCAATCAGCGCTGTAACCTCTGAATTATCGTAAGCACCAAAGTTATAGTTCATTCCCGGCTGACAGCTCGTAGTAAAGAAATACTGAGGATCTCCGGACGGTGCCGTCACCAGAGCCGACGCATAAATATCAAAGCTGGACATATCCGCCAGAAATTCCCGGCGATTTGCGGTGCAGTTGATATCCACATCCATTCCAACCTCTTTCAAACTGGCCTGAACAGCCTCCGCCAGCAGCGGCAGTTCCTGACGGCTTGGATAAGTCAGCCAGCGGATTACCAGCTTCACGCCGTCTTTCTCCCGGATACCGTCACCATCGGTGTCCACCCAGCCAGCCTCTTCCAGAACGACTTTGGCTCCTTCCGGATTATAGCTTTCTGTCTTCACATGTTCACCGCCAAAAACGGCAAAGCCATCTGGAAACGCTCCGTTTGCTGCCACCCCATGACCATCCAGCAGAGCAGTGACGAACCCTTCTTTATCAATGCTCATGGCAATGGCTTTCCTCACGGCATCATCCTGGATCACAGGACTTGTCATATTCATGCTGCAAAAAAACGCACGAGAAGTCTGGACGGATGAAAACTGATAGTTATCATTTTCAAAGTTTGGATAAGCCTCATACGCCATGCCGTAGGCTGCGTCAATATCACCGGACTGCAGCGCGGCTGATAAGGTATCGCCATTAGACATGGTCCTGATCGTCAGTTCATCAATCTTTGGCGCTCCATTCCAGTAATTTTCATTTTTTGTCAGAGTCAGGTGGTCATCCGTAACCAGCTCTTTCACTACATACGGACCGGTTCCGGCTACAATTCCTCTCTCAAAATCACTGGCATCCACGTCGATAATACAGCCATAAGGATCTCCCAGATAGTTCATTAGGGCCGGATTCGGCTCACTGGTTGTAATCGTCAACACCTGCCCGTCTGCCTGAATATCCACGATTTTCGTATCAAGCGGAGCTCTGTCATGCACCTCCAGCAGATGATCCAGACACTGCTTCACCGCCTCGCCGTCCATCTTCCGTCCACTTGAAAAGGTAACCCCGTCCTGCAGGATAACGGTCCAGGTACAGTCTCCATCATTCTCCCAGGATTTTGCCAGCCACGGCTCCAGCTCCATTGTATCACTGTAATGAACCAGCGTCTCGCCCACGCCATAGCGGATGCAGGCCCAGCCATTGTAGGTTTCATGTGGATTCACAGTCTCTTCCCAGTTTTCTGAGTTGAATGTCGTATCTCCGATCACCATGGTCTTTCGTGAATCCGAACTGCCGGCCGGTTCCGTGTTCGTACCGGCTGCTGCCTGACCTGTATCTGCTGCATGCTCTATACTCTCTGTGCTCCCGGCCCTGCTGCCGCATCCGGCCAGTATCCCTATTGTAACCCCCAAACACAAGAATACAGCGATTGCCTTTCTCATAGATCTTTTTCTCCTTCATATAATTTTTATCTGTATCATTCCTGACTCTGGATTATTCAAACTCCAGAACACTGTCAATCAGTCTCCTGGTATACGCATGTTCTGGTTTCTGAATCACATCGTCCGGCTTCCCCTGTTCCACAATTTCTCCCTGATACATGACCAGCACACGGTCACAGAACTGCTGCACCAGTGACAGATCATGACAGATAAACAGAATGGACAGATGTTTTCCCTGCGCGAGGCGCAGCTGATTCAGCAGATCGATGATTTCCTTCTGAACTGTCACATCCAAAGCTGAGGTCGCCTCATCACAGATCAGAAGTTTTGGCTGAATAGCCAGCGCCCGGGCAATGGCCGCCCTCTGACACTGCCCACCGCTGACCTGGTGCGGATAACGGTCGGCGAATTTCTTTGACAGTTCGCACTGCTCTAATAGCCGTTCCACTTCTGCCCGGGTCTCCCGCCTGGACATTCCGACATTTCTCAGGCTTTCCCCGATTCCATCCCCCAGTGTCTTTCTCGGATCAAAGGAATCTGCCGGAGTCTGAAAAACCATCTGCATCTTTCTATAAACACTGCGAAGTTCCTTTCCCCGCAGGTTTGTGATATTCTGACCATCCAGAATAATCTGCCCCACTGTAACATCCAGTAATCGGGTAATCATACTTACCATAGTCGTTTTTCCGCTGCCGCTCTCTCCCAGCACGCCAAGACATTCTCCTGGCATCAGCTCAAAACTGACATTTTTTACCGCTGTAACCGACTGCTGTCCGCCCCGCAAGAAAACTTTTGACAGATTGTCCACCTTCAGAATTGGCCCCATCTTACTTCCTCCTTAAGCGCGGAACAGCTGCAAGCAATTCCTTTGTGTATGCTGTCTGCGGATCCGTCAGAATCTTCCTGGTTTCTCCATATTCTAGCATTTCTCCATTTCTCATCACCAGAACCCTGTCTGCCATGGCTTCAATGACCCCCAAATTATGGGACACCATCACAATAGCTGTGCCAAAACTTTTCCGCACCATCAGTATCTCCTCTACCACCTGTTTCTGCACCGAAACATCCAGCGCCGAGGTTGGTTCATCCGCCAAAAGGAGCCGCGGATTTAAAAGCATCGCCGCGGCAATTCCGACCCTTTGCTGCATACCGCCGGAAAGCTCGAAAGGATAGCTTTTTAAGATTCTCATGCCATCCGAAAAACCAAGCTTTGCCAGCAGTTCCAGTGCCCTGTCCTGAAATTCTTTCTTCGAGATCCGGCTGTGTTCCTTCATCGTTTCGTATAACTGGACTCCCACCGTGCGAATCGGTGAAAAGGAGCTGCCCGCGTTTTGAAAAATATAGCCAAGCTCCGGCCCATTCAGTCTCCGGCGGTCTCTCCCTGGTAAATCTGTGATATTTTTTCCCTGATACCAGATATCGCCCCGGGTGACCAGCCCCTCCTGACTCAACAGTCCCATGGCGGCCTTAATCAGTGTAGATTTTCCGCTGCCACTTTCTCCTACAATTCCAAGTATTTCTCCCGGATCTACCGCAAAGCTTACCTGCTTTACCGCCAGCTCTCCCCGATAGGATATATCCACCTGATCGTATCTTAATAAATGTTCCACCATTAGTTTCCTCCCCGGCTCTTTGGATCCGCGTAGTCCCGGATCGTATCACCCAGAAGATTAAAAATCATAACAGAAAGAAAAATCGCGATTCCCGGTGAAAAAGTAATCCAGGGAGATATGGTCATAAGGCTTCGCGTGTCACTCATCATGCTGCCCCATTCCGGAACCGGAGGTTTGGCCCCCAGTCCCAGAAAACTCAGCGCCGCCAGTTCCATCATCATGGTTCCGATGTCCAGCATGGAAGTCACCAGTACCGGCCCCATGATATTCGGCAGAAGATGTTTCAGAATAATCTTGAACGTTCCGCTGCCGGAAAGCTTTACCGCCCGCATCCATGTCGTTTCTTTCCGGGCAAGGGTCTGGCTGCGGGCAATCCGCGCATATTTAGGCCAGGAAATGGCTGCCAGGGCAATGATCGCGTTATGCAGTCCGCCGCCAAAGCTGCCTGCCACCGCCAGCGCGAACACCAGGCCAGGAAAGGCAAGAAAGACATCTGAGATCCTCATGAAAAAAGTGTCCGTGAAATCGCCGCGCCAGCCACAGAGAATGCCCACGGCTGTGCCCACAACGGTAATCACCGACACCAGCAGCAGCGTGGAAAACACACTGGCTCTGCTTCCGGCTATCACCCTGGAAAGCATGTCTCTCCCATAACGGTCTGTGCCCAGAAGATGAAGGGCACTGGGTGCCGCCTTGACATTGCTTAAATCCTGTAAATAGGGATCATATGGGGTAAGATACCGAGAAAAAGCGGAAGCAATCACCAGAAGCCCTGCCAGGGTTCCGAACACAAACAGGCGCATCCGCACGCTGTCACGGTATTTTTTCTGAATTCGAACTGTCACATTGTTCATTCTTCCCTCACCCCCAGACGAATTCTGGGATCCAGTGCATGATAAAGAAGGTCACTGATCAGATTTACCAACACATAAATCACCGCCATCCAGACAACATAGGCCTGGATCATCGGATAATCCCTCATGGTAATCGAATCGACTGCCAGTTTCCCTACACCGTCCCACATAAAAATACTTTCAATGATCGCGGTTCCGCCCAACAGACTGCCAATGGACAGAGCCATCAGAGTAATAATCGTCAGCATCGAAGATTTCAATACACTCTTCCAGAGAATCACGCCAGGCCGGATGCCCCTTGCGCTGGCTCCCATGACATAATCCTTGTTCAGTTCTTCCAGAACCGCTGCGCGCACCTGCCTCATATATTTGGCAGACATGGCAATGGCCAGTGTCAGCGTTGGAAGCAGCGCGCTTTGCACGGTATTTCCGCCGGAAATAACCGGAAACAGCTTCCAGTGAATAGAAAACAACTGCGTCAAAAGCAAAGCCACAAAAAAATTTGGCATAGAATTGCCCGCAAAGCTGAAAAAGCGCAAAAAATAATCTGTAAACTTATCATGGCGCACCGCAGCCAGAACCCCCAATGGAATCGATAGTACAACCGTTGCGCCCATAGATAACGCCGTTAACAACAGGGTTGCAGGCAGTTTCGAAACAAAGGTATCAAACACATTTTTTCCCGAAACATAGCTGATTCCCATATCCCCGGTCAATATTCCACGAAGCCAGGCCAGATACTGGGTGAAAAACGGCTGGTCCAGCCCAAGCTCCGCTCTTTTGGCATCAATGATTTCCTGAGCAACCGCACCCTTGTCTCCATAGAGTTCCATCACGGCATCACTGCCTGCCGCGCGCATCATGGCAAAGGACAAAAAAGTGATGCCAAACAACACCGGAATCAGCTGCAGCAGCCGCTTTCCTATATATTTTTTCAATTTTCGTTACCTCTTTCATCCCTGATCAGCCGTTACCGGCTTTTCCTCACAGATCATAAAGGTATGATTCAGACTGTCCCGCTCCCAGTCCAGCGGATCCTGCACGCCAGGGCCAATGTCCTCAATGACCTCAACCATCCGCATACCTAGTTTTTCTAACACCTTTTTATCCCACTCGGGGCGTTTTTCTTTCGAAAGTGGAAGCGCATAAGCGGTCTGCTCCAGTTCCAGCACCCGTGCCTTTGACATATTTCCTGCATAATTGTGAACCGGGTATTTTGCGCGGAAGGCCGCCTCCGCAGCTTTCTTCCGGGCGCGAAGTTCCTCATCATAAAGATACAAATACCAATTGGCATCAAAATATATCATGCGTCCGCCCGGCGCAAGGACTCTCTCCCATTCCTCCAGGGCCTGCTCCGGATACTCCAGATTCCAGATGACGTTTCGGCTGACGATCAGGTCAAAGCTTCCATCTTTAAACGGAAGAAACTCGCCCCGGTGAAGAACAAAATCCACCCTTGCCCCATAACTTTCCGCATTGCTTTTCGCGTACTGCAGCATCTCCTCCGTCACATCGACTGCAGTTACCTCATGCCCGGCCAACGCCAGATTGATGGCAAAAAATCCCGGACCGGTGCCAATATCCAGCACCCGCAGCACTTCTTTCTGCGGCGCGTGGGAGAGAATCAGCTTTCTCCATGCCTCCCTGCGCCAGTCATTCATCTCTGCAATGTTCTGCGCACTGTAACTCTTTGCCCGGTCCGTCCAGTAAGACGTAAGGGCATCCAATATCGTATCCTGATTATTATGTTCCTGCACCTCTCAAGTTCTCCCGTTTCCGCGGCAGTTTTCTTTCTGTTCAGCTGTTTAACTGTTCACCAGCTTCCCATCCACATTGCTGCCACTTTTTGTTTCTGTGCTGCTGCGCACACAGCCTTGTTTTATATCAGATACTTTTGCGCACCTCTGCCAGAGACAGGCCCTGCTCTCTGGCAATCCGCGCCAGATCCTCATACTCATATTTCTCCCTGGTCACTCCGTAACCGGATGAAAGCTTTTTCTGCACATCTCCATAAGGAGTCTGAACCGTCTCAAAGCTGCGCTTTAAGGTATAACGGCTACAGCGGTGCTCTCTCACACCAATGGTGGTTGTGTTCCGGAAAATCACCCGTACCAGTGTTTCCTTCGCATCCTCATGGCAAAGAACACACAGGATCGTGCCCGGTCTTGATTTCTTCATGCCCGCCGCAACGGTGTAAACCTCCAGCGCACCGGCTGCCAGAATTGCTTCCATGGCAAACCCAAGCTCTTCTGCCGTCATATCATCCACGTTGCACTCTAACTGCAGCACGCTGTCTCCGGCATTCTCCGTCTCACCCAGCATTGCACGGATGCAGTTTGCCTGCTCAAAGTCCTTCTTGCCCATACCATAACCGATCGCCTCGGTCCGCATCACCGGCATATCACCAAAACGGGTAGCAAAATGCTTTAACAGCGCTGCGCCGGTCGGGGTGCAGAGTTCGCCCTTCACTGCGCCGCCGTACATCGGCACACCATTTAAAATATAAGCAGTGGCCGGAGCCGGAACCGGCAGAATGCCGTGAGCACAGTGCACATGACCGCTTCCCACATGAACCGGGGAGACGATCACCTGATCCGGAGCAATCTTGTTCATCAGCAGGCAGACTGCCGTGATATCCGCAATGGCATCCATGGTTCCCACCTCGTGGAAATGAATCTCCGTAACCGGAACACCGTGGGCATGGCTCTCCGCCTCCGCAATCAGGCCGTAAACTGCCATCACATCCTGCTTCACCTGATCCGGAATGTTCAGATGACCACAGACGATATGCTCAATGTCATGGAGACTGCTGTGATGATGATGCGTGTGACCATCATCACCGTGCTCGTGGGTGTGTTCATGGGCGTGCTCGTGGGTGTGCTCGTGATCTTCATGCTCATGGAGATGATCATGATGCTCATGGCACGCGCTTTCATGATCGTGCTCCTGTTCATGTGAGTGATCGTGATGCTCATGATGGTGATGGAACATCTCCTCGGACTCTTCCTCCCCATGCACCTTCACGGTCATATGAGTTCCGCCGATTCCACACTTGCTTACGGCTTCTTTGCTGAACTGCACACCAGGAATCCCCAGTCCGTTTAATTCTGTCACAGCTGCCTCCGGGTCCGGCATCAGTTCCAGTAAAGCCGCAGTCAGCATATCACCCGCAGCGCCCATTCCACATTCCAGATATAATGTCTTCATATCGCAATCCCCTCTTCGTGACTGTTCTGTACAGTCACACTTTCTCAATTTTTCACTTCTTACTTTCTGCGCCTGTCATGTGATTGATCATGCTTGCCAGATATCCGGCTCCGAATCCATTATCAATATTCACCACAGAAACTCCGCTGGAACAGGAGTTCAGCATGGATAACAGTGCGGACACGCCTCCAAAGGATGCCCCATATCCGATGCTTGTCGGCACCGCAATGACCGGGCAGTCTGCCAGGCCTCCAATGACACTGGCCAGCGCGCCCTCCATTCCGGCAATGGCAATAATGACGGACGCACTCATGATCTCATCCATGTGAGCCAGCAGTCGGTGAAGTCCGGCTACTCCCACATCATACAGGCGCACCACCTCATTGCCGTGGGCTTCGGCTGTCAGTGCCGCTTCCTCTGCTACCGGAATATCCGAGGTTCCCGCAGTTGCTACCACGATTTTTCCCAGCCCATCCGCTGCAGGAAATTGACCGATTGTGCCAATCCTTGCGTCTTTCCGATAGTCCATCTGTGGATATGTTTTTCGGATTTCAGCTGCCTTTTCCTCAGACAGCCGGGTGAGCAGGATCGTCTTTACCTCATGCTCCAGCATTGCGCCAATGATCCCCACCATCTGCTCCGGTGTCTTTCCGGCTCCGTAAATGACCTCAGCCGCTCCCTGACGGATCCCACGATGCAGATCCACCTTCGCGTAACCGATATCCTCAAAGGGCTCTTTCTTAATCGCGAGCAGTGCGTCATCCACGCTAAGCTCGCCGTTCTTCACTGCTTCCAGTGTTTTTCTGATCTCGCTGTTCATCCGCGCACCTCCAGATCCAGAAGCACAGCCGGATAGCTCTTCTTTAACTCATTCAGAAGCTCTGCCCGCTTTTCCATGAGAAGCGAAAGCTGATTTTCCGGCAATTGCAGGCGGGCTGCACCGTCCGGCATCATCCGCACACGGAAATCATGGAAGCCAAGGGCGAACAGAAAATCCTCTGCTGCTTCCGTCTTCTGAAGCTTCTCTGCCGTAATCTCGCATCCGGTCGGAATACGGGTGGCCAGACATGCATAGGACGGCTTGTCCCAGGTAAAAAGACCGCCTTCTTTGGAAAGTCTGCGGATCTCGGATTTTACAAGACCGCATTCTCTCAGCGGAGATTTTACCTGCAGCTCCTGCAATGCCTTCATGCCCGGACGGTCTCCTGCATCATCGGAGGCATTGGTTCCGTCAAGCAGTACCGTATAGCCATCCTCCGCAGCCGCCTTCATGATCATGTTGAAGATAACCTTCTTGCAGTAATAGCAGCGGTTAGATGGGTTGGAAACCACAACCGGATCAGAAAGTACATCTGCCCGGAGCACCCGCACCGGTGCCTTTAACTGCTCTGCCAGGCGCATGGCATCATCCATCTCAAACTGCGGCTGAAACAGTGCTTTTACATAATAGGCTTTCACATCCGCACCGTATTTCATGGCTGCGTAAAGCAAATAAGAAGAATCCACACCGCCGGAAAAGGCCAGCGCGACCTTCGGGTTTTCTTTGAAAAATTCCTGTAAGTTCATAAATTAAGTCCTCTCCTTCTCAAAGTACTGGTCCCGTCTGCGGCAAACAGCATGCCGTCAGGACAAATAAGAATGTGCATCCCTGTAGAGCAATGCAATTTCCTATGAAACAAAAAAGGCATGCGGCTCTTCTTGAAAGAGCCGTATGCCTTCCTGTGCATACATCATTCTAAATTAAAATACGGACACGTCACCTGTAAAATTCAGATATCTATATTATATCCAAGATCTCTTCTTACTGCTTTTACCAATCAGAAGCTTCAGCCTCTGCATGGCAGCTTCGTGCTGCCCGATTTACGAGAGAAATTATAGCACAATCTTTTTTTCATGGCAAGTACCTGATCAGCCAATCAGTTTTCCCACCTCCGTCACCACACCATCAACCAGCTTCGTCATACTCAGATCCGTCACACCCACAATGTAGTTATCGCAATGGTTCACCGGAACCAGAATGCGCTTGGCCTGGCTCCGGCCCACGGCTGTTGCCATAGCCGCCGTGATCTCGCCAAGAAGCGCATCCGCAATGACGATTCCCACCGGCCCGATGATAACATCGGCTTTGCGGCTGCAGACTATGACCGGATTTTCTCCGGTTGCCGCCACATCTGCCCCGGCTTTTAACATAGCCGATGTGGCCAGACTGTTGGTCCCCACTGCGGTAATATACTGCTCCGGGTAACGTTTCTTTAAAGCGCTGACGATCTGCTTTCCAATACCGCCGCCCTGCGCATCGATTACAAGTATATTCATAATGTTATTCTTCCTTTTTCAATGCCTTTTCCAATTCCTCTACCACAATCCTCAGAGCCTTGATCCGGGCATATTTCTTGTCTACAGACTCCAGGATATGCCACGGCGCGTAGGTGGTGCTGGTTTTGGCAAGCATCTCATTCACAGCCTGCTCATACTGATCCCACTTGTCGCGGTTGCGCCAGTCCTCCTCTGTGATCTTCCACTGCTTCGCCGGGGTATTCTGCCGCTCAGTGAAACGTTCCAGCTGGGTATCCTTATCAATCTGTACCCAGAATTTGATGATGACTGCACCCCAGTCGTGAAGTTCTTTCTCGAACTCATTGATCTCATGGTAAGCGCGTTTCCAGTCGTTCTCGCTGCAAAAGCCCTCCAGCCGCTCTACCATCACACGGCCATACCAGCTCCGGTCAAAGATGGCAATATGGCCTGTTTTGGGAAGCCTGGTCCAGAAGCGCCACAGATAATGCCGTGCCTTTTCATGGGGCTCCGGGCTTGCGATGGGATGCACCTCGTATCCGCGGGGATCCAGAGCACTAGTGATGCGCTTGATATTTCCGCCCTTACCAGCTGCGTCCCAGCCCTCATAGGCAATGATCACCGGAACCTTCTTACGGTACAGGCGGTTATGCAGCTCGCCCAGTCTCTGACGCAGCTGCTTCAGCTCTTTTTTATAATCCTCTTCCGAAATCGTCTTGTCCAATGGAATCTCAGAAAGCAGCGGCATCCGCTCAAGCGGGAACACATTCTGTAAAAGCGGCACTGCCATCTGACTGTTGCTGAGCGCAATGTCGATTCCCTGCGTCAGGATCTCCATAATCTGAAGCTCTCTCCACTTTCTGGACTTTGCGTCAATGATATACCAGGGCGCTGACGGCTGATTGGTCTGTTTTAAATAATCAGAGAAAACATCCCGGCACCTGTCATAATGCTCATGCTGCCACAGATCATAGCTGCCGACCCGCCATGCCGTATCCTTTTCCCCGGCCAGATGACGGATCCGCCTTTCCTGTTCCTTCCTGGAAATATTTAAAAACAGCTTTACTACCAGGTACCCATTGTCTGTCAGCTGACGCTCGAACCGCTGTACACTCTCGATCCGCTTTGCGTACTCCTTCTCAGAAAATTCTCCCTGCAGATATCCGCCCGTCAGCTCTCCCATCCAGCCGGAATCCAGGAATACAAACTTTCCCGCTTCCGGGATCTTCGCAAAATGCCGGTACAGAAACGGCTTTCTGGCATCTTCCTCCGTTTTCTTTTCCATATCAAAAACCTTGAAAAAGCGCGGATCAATATTCTGGATGATGCTCCCGATGCCGGAACCCTTGCCGGAGGTTCCCCAGCCTTCCACCAATACCAGGACCGGAACCTTTTTCTCCTTCATCTGCAGCTGCTGCACCGCCAGTTTCTCTCTGGCTGCCTCAAGTCTTGTTTTCAGTTCCTCCTCTTCCGGCATCTCGGCCGGCACCCATTCTCTCAGCATAGAAATCTCCTTTTTCTGTCTTTCCAGCCATCAGGTATCTCTTACGTCTAGGATAGCACGAAACGCCCGTTCCTACAAGGATGATCCGGTCTGTCAGACTGCTTCTTAGCTTCTGGCGGCTGTACCTGCCTTGATCGTATAGGTAATCTTAAACAGATTGGCAGCTCCGTTCGCCCAGTCTGCCTCGAAGGCGCCAACCTTGCCGCCGGAGAAGGTAATGCCAAGCCTGTTGTTGGAGCCGGTTTCGATTACCCAGTCACTTTCATCAAACACTTGCGGTCGTGCTCCAGTTTTTCCTTGCAACTGAACCAAATTACTGCCATTTTCAGGCTGCATCTGAAGTCTGATCTTTTTACCACTCACCTCATCTTCATTCGTAACAAATTCGTACCCCTCCGCAATATCACTGACCTTAATCTCGCTCACGTGGATCGGTACCACGCTGTTGTTCGTGATCCCGTAGCCCTCCGGCGTGATAAATTCTCCGGTGCTGAGCACGGCAAACGTAATACTGAGCGGAACCGTTGCGGAAAGCTGTGATACATCTTTGGTATACACCACCTTTACCTGCGTGGAGGCTGTTCCTGCTTCAAACGCATTGCTGCTCGCCGTGTCGACGGCCTGTCCCTGCTGTGCCTCCCCTGCAGCAAATGCAGTCATGCTCATGCTTGCCGTCAGGGCCAGTGCCGGAATCACCATTTTCATCTTCTTCATACTCTTTCTCCTTTGATTTGTTTTTATAGACAGTTTACGGGTTACCCTCTTAAGAACCGGCCACGATCGTAATTTTGGCTGCTGCCTGACCGGCCTGCGATAAGTTTTCCATATCATAAGCCGTAAACAGGGCCGTAGCGGAATACGTTCCTGCCGACAGCGTGCGATTCAGTTTTATATACTCGATATACTGTCCCGGCGCGATACCGGCAGACTCATAAATCGGCTCCCTCTCCCCATCCAGCGTGATCGCTACCTTCATATGATGATGATTTGCGGCTATGTTTTCAATCCGCGCCATGGCATCAGCTCCATTCTCATCAACCGTCACAACCGACGCAATGGAAATATTAAACATGCCTTCCTCGACCACCTTATTCAGTTCCTCCTGGATTTCTTTCTCAGAGCGCCCCGGCAAGGTTCCGGTCCGGGCAGACGGATCAAAGAACTCATGAACCGGTTCCGCCCTGCAGCTGTGCAAAAGCCAGATCAGGACGAGAAGAAGCAGCACTGCCAGAATGCCACAGATCCACTTCCTTCGATTTCCGCTTTCCTTATTATTTTTCTTGTTAAGCCCTTTGTCCTCTGATTTGAATTGCTTCATACACATTCCTTTCTAATCATAAATTTATCATGATGTTTCCAGACTCCTGACCGTATAGGTTACGATCGCAACCACAGCCTCTTCCCCGGCATCAAATATCCCCGCCAGACAGTTTCCGCCAAGCTCCAGCTCCCAGCTCACCTCCAGTTCTTCTCCCGGCTCCAGAAGCAGCTGCTCCGCCTCGAGATTCCATGTCATACCGACTTCACCGGCCGCTGTCTGTTCCTGTCCAAAGACACAGGATATGTCATTCCCCAGCGTCAACCGCAGACTAGGCTTTCTGCCCTCCCATTCCGTAAAAATATCGTCCGCATCCTTACTGTCCTCTGTCTGCCAGGCAAACGTGACCGAGGTCAGTAAAACCGTGCTCTCTCCGTGATTTTCCAGACTTCCGCTGACTGCTGTGCAGCTCCCGTCCGGCTCAATCACGAACAGCATCTGCGTTGGCACCACCATGGAGATCTGTGGCGCACAAAGTGCGGGCTGATATTCTGCGTTGCTCGCCGAAGCTATGGGAGACAAATCATCCAGAAGTGGTTCTTCCGTCAGATCCCGTTCCGATTCCTCTGAAGCTTCCTCCCGCGGTTTTGTGAGCTTTTCCGCATCTGACACCGTAGCGGTTTCAACGATTGTTCTGTCGGCAGATGCATTTCCTGCCGTGGCAATTTCCACCCCCGTCCTCCTGTCCGTTTTCAGGGAAGCCGAGGCAAACGCCATAACGGCAAACATTTGCAAAATACACGCCAGCACAGGCACCAACAGGAAAATCCACGCCGTTTTCCGGATGCCGGCATACACAATGTGCAATCCATTCCCCCCTTTTTGCTGCAGTTACCTTCCATCATTCATTTTATAAATTGGGAAATACTGAACCAGGCATGATGCTCAGCACACAGCCTGTCCGTTTGAAATAAAAGACCCGCCAGGATATTGCGGTTACATGAGATTACAGGATTGTTAAGAATATAAATCCCGATAAACTTACGTTTATTATACTTGCCTCAATAAAGAATGACAAGCTTCCAGCCTGCAAAAATCTGCCCAAAATCCATAAGATCATGACAGAACAGGATGAAAAAGCAGGAAAAGCGCAAGCTCTTCAACGGCTTGCGCTTTCCATCTTACTTCAGATTATTTTGTAATGTACCGATCAGTTCCTCAAGAACAATTGGCTTGGATAAAAATCCATCCATGCCGCATTTCAGTGCCTTCTTTCTGTCTTCATCAAACGCATTGGCAGTCATGGCAAGGATCGTAATTCCCGCCAGTGCCGGATCAGCGAGTGCACGGATCTGTTTTGTTGCCTCATATCCGTTCATGACAGGCATCTGCACATCCATAAGCACCAGATCATAGTCGCCCGGCGCTGCATGCCTTACCTTCTCCACGGCCTCTGCTCCGTTTTCTGCCGTATCAATCCGGAATCCATATTGCTTCAGAAGCTCCACAGCAATTTCACGGTTCAGTTCATTGTCTTCCACAAGCAGGATGCATCGGCCCCTGAAATCAGAGCCTGCAGCCGGAAGAACCGGATTCTCTGTTTCCTCCTGCTTCTGACCGATCGCTGTCATCAGAGTTTCTCTGATATCTGACATAAACAGCGGTTTCGCGCAAAATGCAGTTACCCCTGCAGCCCTGGCTTCTACTTCGATATCCGACCAGTCATAGGCAGTCAGGATAATGATCGGCGTATCATCACCCAGACTGCGGATCTGGCGGGTGACTTCAATGCCATTCATATCCGGCAGACGCCAGTCAATGATATAAGCAT
>ERZ773149.1082-NODE-1082-length-23375-cov-8.321226_pt1 | contig 23375 bp, 22 predicted proteins | sample MGYA00511081_ERZ773149 | MGnify/ENA primary metagenome ERZ773149 (study PRJEB29015, sample SAMEA2737846) | human gut metagenome | biome: human gut; feature: human-associated habitat; material: faeces | place: China | collected 2012 ...
AAAAACCTAAGAGGCTGTTCTTTGCTGTAAATCAGGCAAGAGCGGCCTCTTGTTTTTTAGATGTACAGCCGGGGATCGGGGAAAAGGGAAATACCGGCAATATAGAAAGCAGATCTGGCACAGACGAGGTGAGGAGGCCGGGAACAATGGAATCGGCAGCAGAGGTGTCAGCGGATCTTACAGGAAAAGGAGTGCTTGTTGCAGTGATCGACTCCGGCATCGATTATCTCCATCCGGATTTTCAGGCTTCAGACGGTACCAGCCGCATTTTATACCTTTGGGATCAGGACAGGGATACTGTATACACAAAAGAAGAGATAAATGAAGCTTTGTCTGCATACAGAGAAGGAGCCGGTGGAAAAAACAGGGCTGGGGCATTTCAGATCGTACCTTCGGCAGATACAAGCGGACATGGGACGGCAGTGGCTGCTATTGCCGCAGGAAATGGAAGAGAAAGCAATGGTCTGTATCGGGGTGTCGCGTATGAAAGTGAATTAATCGTGGTAAAACTTGGAATTCCTTTTACAGACAATTTTCCAAGAACGACTCAATTAATGGAAGCTGTGGATTTTGTTCTGCGGACAGCCAGACAAGTAGGGCGACCAGTTGCAGTAAATTTAAGTTTTGGAAATACCTATGGTTCTCATGACGGTACCAGCCTTTTAGAAACTTTTCTGGATGATATGACAGGCTATGGGAGAAATGTGATCGTGGCCGGAACCGGAAACGAAGGAGCCGGTACCGGTCATACAGGCGGATTTTTGGAAACAGGAAAAGAACAGATCATAGAACTGTCTGTATCGGCTTTTGAAAACAGTTTTGGAGTACAGCTTTGGAAAGCTTATGAAGATATTTTTTCTGTTTTTATAAGATCGCCATCTGGCGCGGTGATCGGAAGATTGCAGGAAAATCTGGGACCGCAGCGTTTTAGAAGTGAAAATACAGAAATTCTGGTCTATTATGGAAAACCGGCTCCCTACACCAAAGCGCAGGAAGTTTATTTCGATTTTATACCAACAGGAGATTATATAGACAGCGGTATCTGGCGATTGATCCTGATGCCGGAAAAAATCGTTACCGGTCGTTTTGATCTTTGGCTTCCTTCCAGGGCTGCGCTGAATAATGATACCCGTTTTTTGAAAAATACCCCGGAAACCACATTGACGATTCCCTCTACTGCCCGGAAAGTCATCTCTGTGGGAGCTTATGATTCACGCAGCAGAGCCTATGCGGACTTCTCTGGACGAGGTTTTACCCGTCAGACGAATCAGGTAAAACCAGATCTGGTGGCTCCCGGTGTGAACATAATTACAGCCAGAAACAGAGGCGGCTATGAAGCGGTCACAGGAACTTCTTTTGCGGCCCCCTTTGTTACCGGCGCAGCCGCCCTTTTAATGCAATGGGGGATCATAAATGGAAATGATCCGTTTTTATATGGTGAAAAAGTAAAAGCCTATCTGATCCGCGGCGCCAGACAACTTCCAGGATATGATATCTGGCCGAATGAGAGAGTGGGGTATGGAGTGCTGTGCGTTTCGGAGAGCATACCAAAGTAAAAATGTAACCATTGAAATTACATCTGCATTTTGATATGATGTTACTGAAAAGAGGTGTAAAAATGCAGATTTCAAGTAGATTTACCATGGCAATTCACATGTTTGCCTGTATAGACACATTTTCAGATACGAAAATGACAAGCGATTTTATGGCAGGAAGCATCGGAACGAATCCGGTTATTATAAGAAAACTTTTACAGCAGCTGAAAGCAGCGGGACTTATTGAGGTTTTACGAGGAACTGGTGGTGTGAAAATTACCAGGCCCCTTAGTGAGATCACATTTCTTGATATATATAAGGCTGTAGAATGTACACCGGATGAGCAGTTATTCCATTTTCATGAGAATCCCAATCAAAATTGCCCGGTTGGAAAAAATATTCATAAGGTACTGGACAGCAGATTGGGAGAGGTACAAAAAGCAATGGAAGATAAATTGGCAGAAATGACACTGGCCGATGTTAAACGGGATGTTGCTTTGTGTATGGAAAATAAGTGAGTTAATGATGTAACAAAAAAAGTTACAAAAAGTTTGATGTAACTATTGATATTACAATTAATACATGCTATAGTACAAACACAAGATGTAATAAAAACAGTTACAACAAATAAAAATATGTTTACGGAGGTACTATTTCATGCAGAAAGTAGTAGAATTTTTACAGGCAAATCCAGTTCAGTATTTAGCAACAGTAGGAAGAGATGGAAAGGCAAAATGCCGTCCATTCATGTTTTGCTTTGAACAGGACGGAAAACTTTGGTTCTGTACAAACAACACAAAAGATGTTTATAAGGATATGATCGCTAATCCAGAGATCGAAATATCTGTTTCTTCTCCTGAATATGCATGGATCCGTCTTCACGGCAAGGCAGTATTTGAAAACAACATGAGTGTAAAAGAAGGATGCATGAATAATCCAATCGTTAAGGGACAGTATCAGACAGCTGATAACCCAATTTTTGAGGTATTCTATCTTGAAAATCCACATGGAGCGATCGCTGATTTTTCAGGCAACCCACCTTATGAATTTTAATGATACAATGATACCAGGGTCAAAAGGTCGGAAATCCGATGCAAGCTTGCTTGCAAGAGGATTTTTGACCTTGGGATCCGCCAAAAACATGAATAAGCAGCCATTTTTCATAGAAAAATGAGCGGATTATGAATGTTTTTAGGATTGTGAGAGCACGCAGTGCGAAACAATCCGGTATCATAGGGGGCAAAAGACCTTTTGACCCCAACATCATAATATTTTGTTACAGCAAAAAAAGAGCAAAACGCGGAAGGTCCTTTCCGTATTTTGCCCCACTATTCCTGCATTTTTATACCTGCGCATCCTTCATAAGCTGCGCTTTTTCTTCCATCTCTTCTTCCCCATCTACTACAAACCGAGATTTCAGGACCGGATAAAAATCTTCCGGATGAGAAGCAAATACTGCACCGCTGTAAGCAGGCATCCTCACTTTCAATATACCATCTTTCACATGATAGAATAAAATTCCCGCATTATAGCCGTCTTCTGTTGTCAGGATCGGCCGTCCTAAAATGTCCTCATCGGTCACTCCCAACTGCCATACCGGTATCTCCATGGTTGAAGGCTGGGGCAGATTAGAAATAACTATCACTGTCTGATATTTTCCCCACATACGGCCATAGGCGATCTGCTGGTTAGCAGAAAACAATGGCTTCACAGCGCCTTTTCGCAGCGCAGGAAGGCGTTTATGGATACCCGCCATATATCGGTGAAATTCCATCAGCTCCAGGTCTTCTCTTCCCCAAGGATAGGTTCGTCTGCTGTCAGGATCTGTCCAGCCGCACACACCGGCTTCATCGCCATAATAGAGTGTAGGCGCACCCGGCCAGGTCATCTGGATCACAACGGCTTCCCGCATAACACATTTCTTCACATTTTCACTGGCCCGCTCCGGTCCCATATTTCCAATACGGCCTACTACCTGGTTTGTTCTTGTAAGGAAACGGGAATGATCATGGTTTGACAGCTGATTCATAGCCGTAAATACGGTGTTGGTCTGCATCCGGCTCATATGATAAGCCATGGCATCAAAGAAAGACTTTCCATTCCCATAAAGACCGCCATTGTAGCTGTCACTGTGTTTCTCCATACCTGTAAGGAACCACGTGACCGGCTCCATAAAGGCATCATAGTTCATAATGGAATCCCATTCATCTCCCTGAAGCCAGCCAGAAGGATCTCCATAGTGCTCTGCAAGGATCAACGCCTGGGGATTGGCCTCTTTTACAGCCTTTCTGAATCTCTTCCAGAAAGCATGGTTATATTCTGCTGTATGTCCTAAATCAGCTGCCACATCCAACCGCCAGCCATCTACACTGTAAGGCGGGGAAACCCATTTTTTCGCCACATTTAAAATGTATTCCACCAGCTTATCAGAGCCTTCGTAATTCAGTTTCGGAAGTGTATCGTGTCCCCACCATCCGTCATACGTTTTATTATAAGGCCACGCCTTATCACTGTTGTCATGGAACTGGAAAAAGCTGTGATAAGGGCTTTCCTTGGAAATATAGGCACCTGGCTCATAGTCTCCGGAACGCTCGTAGATCTGCTCTGCATCCAGCCACTTATTAAAGGAACCGCAGTGATTGAACACACCATCCAGGATCACCTTCATGCCGCGATCGTGGACCTCTTTTACAAACTCTGCAAAAAAGGCATCACTGGCTTCCAGATTTTCACGGTCCGCGGAACGTATCACGTACCGCTGTGCCTTTGTATTATCCTGTGCATTCTGGTCAACCAGCGTTCCTCCATCTTTTACGATCTTCCCAAAATGAGGATCGATATGCTCATAATCCTGACAATCATATTTATGATTAGATGGTGATACAAAAACCGGATTCAGATAAATAACCTCTACGCCAAGGCTTTTAATATAATCCAGTTTATCCCACACACCCTGAAGATCACCGCCATAAAAGCAGCCTACGTCCATAGTGGAAGGATTCCTGCTCCAGTCATTTACCTGGTATACCGGTTTGCCGATATAGACATATTCGCAGGTCTGTACATCATTGGTTGGATCTCCATTGCAGAAGCGATCCACAAAAATCTGGTACATCACTGCGCCCTTTGCCCAGTCCGGCGTATGAAATCCCGGTGTGATCTTAAAATCAAACTGGTCTGTATCCTCGTCAGAAGCACCCAGCCGGTTGTAATAACAGACCGCTCCATCCTTTTCAACCTTAAAATGATAAAGGATCTGTGCTTCTTTTGCCGTTATCTTATATTCGTAATAATCAAACAAACTGTCTGAGGCAGATTTGACCATCAAAACAGCCTTTTTATTTTCTATATAATAAACATGATCCGCACCATTCTTCGCCGTCCGCATACGCACCGTAACTGTATCGCCGGTATCCGGCTCTGCAGGCATACGGTAATCTTGTGTTTCCGCCGAAAACAAGGCTTCTTTGTTTATCAGAGTATCATTCTTCACAGGTTTATCCCCTTTTTTACTGTAATTAATGTAAAGCTGGAAAGATTTTCTCCCCCTGATATCATTTTAAAACAATTTTCTCAAATATGCAACACACCGGTATACCGGTTTTATCCCCTCCTTCCGCACACCTATCTTTCCATTTTTTTCCAGATATCCAGATATGCGAAAAGCCTGGCGGGGTAGCCAGGCTTTTCAGGAGAAGGTATTTCGTTTCTTATGGGGTGTAGCAAAAACTATATAATGTATTGGGGGGTTACGTCTATTATAATAGCATAACCCCCCGAAAAAGTGTGCACAAAGATATGATTTTTTCATCGTTTTCCGCTGTCAAAATTCACAGGTGTTTTTAACACTCTCCTGAAACTTCATCGTCATTGTGCATCATATGATCATCTTTTTTGAAAAGTGCTTCAAATTCTTCCTGTCCGATCTTCTCTTTTTCGATCAGAAGAGCTGCACAGGAATGAAGTACATCTTCATGTTCCAGAATGATATTTTTAGCCTTGCTGTAGCATTCATCTACAATGCGTTTTACTTCTTCATCGATCACATCTGCGATCTCATTTCCATAAGACTTGGTATGTGCCAGATCACGTCCAATAAATACTTCGTCCTCATCACTGCCATACTGGATCATTCCCACACGGTCAGACATACCGTACTGAGTAACCATAGCTCTGGCAAGCTTGCTTGCCTGCTTGATATCCTGGGAAGCGCCGGTGGTCACATCTTTAAAAATGATCTCCTCAGCAATACGTCCGCCCAGATCTACCATAATGTTCTGAAGCATCTTTCCCTTCGTATTAAACATTTCATCTTTTTCCGGCAGCGGCATGGTATAGCCTGCAGCGCCAATACCAGTAGGAATAATAGAAACCGTATGCACAGGTCCCACATCAGGAAGTACATGGAACAGGATCGCATGACCGGCTTCATGATAAGCAGTGATCTTCTTATCTTTCTCAGAGATCACACGGCTCTTCTTTTCAGCGCCGATGCCAACTTTTACAAACGCTTTATCAATATCTGCCTGGCGGATAAAACGGCGGTTATCTCTTGCAGAAATGATCGCTGCCTCATTCATCAGGTTTTCCAGATCTGCACCTGTAAATCCGGCTGTGGTCTGCGCTACTCTGTGAAGATCTACATCCTCACTTAAAGGCTTCTCCTTGGAATGTACCTTTAAGATCTCTTCTCTTCCCTTTACATCAGGGCGTCCAACAGCTACCTTGCGGTCAAAACGTCCTGGGCGAAGGATCGCCGGATCAAGGATATCCACACGGTTGGTAGCAGCCATAACAATGATGCCTTCATTCACACCGAAACCATCCATTTCAACCAGCAGCTGGTTTAATGTCTGCTCTCTCTCATCATGTCCGCCGCCCATACCGGTACCTCTGCGGCGTGCCACAGCATCGATTTCATCAATGAAAATGATACAGGGCGCATTTTTCTTTGCTTCTTCAAACAGATCCCGGACACGGGAAGCGCCTACACCTACGAACATTTCCACGAAATCAGAACCGGAAATTGAGAAAAACGGAACTCCCGCTTCTCCTGCTACTGCCTTTGCCAGAAGAGTCTTACCGGTTCCTGGCGGGCCTACTAAAAGCATTCCCTTTGGGATACGGGCGCCTACACTGGTATATTTCTGGGGATTCTTTAAGAAATCCACTACCTCTTCCAGTTCTTCCTTTTCCTCTTCCAGACCAGCTACATTGGTAAAATTCACCTTGCTGTCACGGCTGAGCTTCGCACGGCTTCTGCCAAAATTCATCATTCTGGCATTGGAACCGCCGCCTGCTGCTCCCCGGTTCATCATGGTAATGATCACAACTACCACTACAACAGAAAGCATAACCGGCATTACCACAGTGAGAAGTGTATTCTCCTGAGGTACTTCATCCATGGAATAATCAATGTTGTTGTCTTTTAAAAGCTGCTCCGCATCTTTTACGTCAGATACATTCTGGCGGACAGACTGACCATTTGCCAGTGTAACTGTCACATATCCGCTTGGAGTCTGGGGATTTGGGCTGATCACTGCTTCGGCCACGTTTCCGCTTCCCAGGATCTGCTCAAATTCCTGAGCTGTCACACTCTGTGCCTGTCTTGCATATGGGAAACGCAGCGCAAGCATCAGCAGGATCAGCATCAGGATAATAAACATAAAACCTTTAAATGTCTGTTGCTGTCTCAACGAATTTCCTCCTTAAAAATGTTCCAGGATCTGAAAATCATTCCTGATTTCCTTCCTGATCCTGTTCTACTACTCCGATATAAGGCAGGTTGCGGTATCTCTGGTCATAGTCCAGTCCATAGCCTACTACGAATTCATCCGGGATAGTAAAGCATGTATAATCTACTGTCACCTGCTTCTTTACACGGCGCTCCGGCTTATCAAGAAGGGTACACAGACGGATGTCCTTTGGTCCTCTCTGCTTTAATACTTCGATCAGATATGCCAGAGTACGGCCGGAATCGATGATATCCTCTACGATCAGAACATTTTTTCCCTCTAACGGCTCATCTAAATCCTTGATAATGCGGACAACACCGCTGGATACAGTGCCTGCGCCATAGCTGGATACGGACATGAAATCCATAGTAACCGGCATATTCAATCTCTTTGCCAGTTCACAGGTAAAAAATACGCCGCCCTTTAAAATACAGATCAGATGGATGTTCTTTCCTGCATAATCTTTATTGATATGCTCTGCCACCTCATTAATACGCTTATCTACTTCTTCTTCTGTTAACAACACACGAATTTTGTCTGCCATGATTTTATCCTCCGTTTCTTAAAATGAATCTCCTTAAACAGACCTCTCCGGGTCTTTATTGCTCCTCTTTTTTGATCTTAACCTGCAGTACACGCTTTGTATCCGGGCCTATTTTATAATAACTGCTGATCCGCCATCCGATGACCCACATAATGTGATCCCCATCTGCCAGCAAAGCCACCTGATCCCGCATATCTGCTGGTATCTTTTCATCGATCATAAAGCGGCGCAGCGCCTTTTTGCTGCCTCCTGCAAGTGTGATATAATCCCCCGTCTGTCTGGTTCTGACAACGGGCGTACCCTTTATTTTATCACAGTCGAACCATTTCGTATACATCTTTTGGGGAAATTCCATGGCTTTTTCATAAGAAAAAACCTCAAATTCCGGCTCTGGAAGGGGAATACCCGGCTCTTTCTTCCCATGGGCATCTGTCCCTCTATTTTCTGCCTTTGCTCCACACACCTGTATTCTTACCCCGCCGTATACTTTTTCAGCCTGAAGATGATAGGGAAGTGAGATCCTGCGACCTGTCTGCTTCTCAAACAGCCTTACGGTCTGTTCTCCATGGACCAGGCTCAGATCCTTGGCCGCCCCGGCATATTGCTTTAAAAGTTCCATGATACTGTAAAGCTGTATCACGGGATCCGCCTGCTTAAAAGCCTCATCTGGAACCAAACAGTGATCCTGAGATAATGCAACCTGCTCCTGTATCCATTTTTCTGCCTGTTTTTTTAAATAGGCATCTGCCATTCCCGCTAAATATCCTGCTCTTCGTATCCCGGCTTCCGCTCCCGGCGTTATCTCTTCTTTAATAGCCGGAAGGATATGCCTGCGGATACGGTTTCTGGCATAATGATCGGTATCATTGCTGGAATCATTGACCCAGGAAAGTTTTTTATCTTCCAGATATGCCAGAATCTCTTCTTTTGACCCATCTAAAAGAGGCCTGATAACATTTCCCCGCACATAGGGAATCCCCTTTAAACCGCCTAATCCGCTTCCACGGAATAAATTCAGCAAAATAGTCTCTGCCTGGTCCCTGCTGTGGTGAGCCACTGCTATTTTAACTGGTCTTCCTGTTTCTTGTTCCCAGTTTTTTCCAGTTTCTTCCAGTGCCTGATACCTGATCAGACGTCCGGCTTCTTCTTCTGACAAACCATTCACAGACGCATATTGTTTTACATCTGCTTTTATCATATGACAGGGGACATGAAAAGCTTCACTGATCTTTTCCGAAAATGCCGCATCCCGGTCTGCTTCTTCCCCTCTCAGACCGTGATGGACATGAAGAGTCCTGAGCTTTAAACCAAGCTCCTCTCTCATATCTGCAAGCAGACTTAAAAGGCAGACTGAGTCTGCCCCACCAGACAGCGCGATGATCACCTGATCATCTGGCTGCAGCATATGATGTTCTTTTATGGTCTGCCTTACTTTCTGTTCCAGCTTCTCCATGGTATTTTATCTGCTCCTGCGCTTTTTCTATTTATCCGCACCATACCCTATACGCTGTTATTCAGCCTGCATGTGATATGCTGTTTTTCGCGCACTTTTAATATACCCGTATCTTTTCCCATACGCAAGGGGCTTTTCCTTTATCACGCAATTATGCACTGTCATGTGCTGCTATACGCTTTTATCGTTTCCACACCTGGACAGCAAGGACTGTCATGTCATCTCTGGCCCCCGGCACAAAGGAAAGTGCAAAATCCAGCACCCGCTCTGCCGCATCCTGAGGGGGCATTTCCTCTAAACCGTCTAAAAGCTGCCCCATGGCCTGTTCTTTATCATCTCCCGGCAGTGCATCCAGCACTCCGTCTGTTACCATAAACAGCCGGTCCCCGTCCCACAATTTCCGGGACAATAACACCGGCTCCGCCTGTCCCAATGCTCCGGCCGGAACCTGTCCCGCTTCCAGGATCTGTACTCCTTCCTGACCGACCACAAAGGCTGCAGGTGCCCCCAGCTTAAATATTTCCAAAGCACCTGTATACAGATCAATACAGCCTGCATCAAGGGCAGCAGGATGCTGTTCCCCGCCTGCTAACAGCAGCACTGTATTTACCAGCTTAAAGGCAGATCTGGGCGCAAAACCAGTCTCCAGCAGGACTTCCAACAATTCCACGATCCGCCTGCTCTCCCGGCTGGCCTCTGCCCCACAGCCCATTCCATCACACAGGCTGAACATCACCTGGCTGCTGCCTCTTTCGCAGAAACTGTAATTATCTCCTGAATACCGCTCTCCCTGCTTTGGTACCCCTGCTGCGCCCCAGGTCAGATAATAATCTCCCTTTTCCTCAAACCTTACAGTTTCAAACTTTCTCGTAATGATACTGCGGCTGTCTTTGGCCGGAAGCCAGGTGGTATCCTCAAAAACATCCTCCAGCAGTTCTGCCGCATCTTTAGAAGTAACACAGCGGCCATTGGTAGTCTTTGCCGTAAGATAAAGCTCACGGCGCCCGCTGTCATACTCTAACAAAAGCATATTGTCTATTAAAATGTGATATCTGCGAAATGCCTTTTTTATAGCTCCCTTATATTCTTCTGTAATATTTTTAGCCCCGTCGATCTGGCGTGAAAATTCATCCAATATTACTGCCAGCTCCCTAAACTGGGAAATGACCACATCCCGGCTTTCCAAAAACCGATTTTTCCAGGAAAGGTTCATGGCCGCCCTGGCAAAACTGCGGTTTAACTGCTCTAAATAATCATTTTTTCTCCGGCAGTCCTTCTTAAAAAGCTCCGGCATATCCTCTGCGCTGATATAACCATTCTGTTCAAAGACCCTCAGAAGATAATACAGATAATAACTGTCCTCTTTTTCACTATCCTCATAAAGACTGCATCTGCCACAGCTGCCGCAGACCAGTGCGGCGCAGGTCTGCATGGCAGCCAGTCCATCATCCTTTGTAAGACTGCCTGTATCCCCCGCTCCATCGTCAAAGGCTTTTGCCAGCTGCTCTAATGACTGTGCCATATCTTTTAATTTTCTGGCTGTATAATAATTGATCCCGTTTTCATTTCTGCCTGACAACAAAAAAATCCCTCCTAATCTGCGCAACATCCAGTATACGCATCTAAGAGGGAAATATCTGTCATATTTTCATGCTTTTTCCAGAAAATATTTCGACATATTTTTTAACACATCTGCCGCATTTTATATAGCTTTCCATCACTTATTGGGCTTTAAAAGGATCTCATCCGGATTTACCAGACCCAGTTTTTCCTTTGCAACTTCCTCTGCAAACTGCTTCGTCTTTACATAGACTTTGTATTCTTCCAGTTTTTTCGTCCGTTCTTCCTCTTCCCGCACCTGTGCTTCCAGCTGCTGTTCCTTCTGCTGATAATCCAAGTCCGACTTTTTCAGGGTTGAGCCCTTTGCATTTACCGCAACTGCAAGACAGATAACTACCATCGTAACACCAAGTACAGCCATTCTGTTTGCCCATTTTTCACGCTTTATGCGCTTTGATCTTCCGTAAGAGCTCATTTTGTTCGTCACCATCTTTTTTATTCATTCTTACTCATTTTTTTCATTCTAAACCATTTACCGGCCTTTTTCAAGGCTGCAAACAGAAAACGGCTGACTATTTTATCATACAGCAGCATCCCAAAGAGGACACCTGCTATGGCATACAGACGCAGGCTCCCGTCATTTTGCTCATACAACAGCATAAACGTGGCAGCACCGGCGTAGATCCAGAACAGAAAATCTTCCACACCTCTTACCAGAGAGCTGTGTTTTATCATAAGCCGCAGTACCCGAAGCAGGTCATATACCAGCATCAGCCAGCAGCCCACCATCAGGCTTAACAGAAGCAGCCATGCTTCATAACGGATCTGCATGCTCATTCCATTTAATCCCTCAATTCAAACGCTCCGATTTCGTTATCCACATGTATGCGCACAGATATGATCTGCTCTCTTTTTATTTTAATAACCGTGATAAGAAGGATTCTCCCGACCGTTTCAGTGCTGCATTGGAACTGTAATTCAGGCTGTCCACCTGTCCTTCCAGGTCCAGCTCTCCCTTTTCCAGTGTAAGCCGTTTAACGTGCAGTTCCTTTCCCCTTACAGTCAAAAGCCCCATTTCCGTATCCAGCACGATCTCATTTTCATCAAATGATACTACATCATTGACCCCGGTTACAGAACCTGTATGCCTGTCCGAAAGCACCAGACGGTGAAGCCGCCCAGACGATATTTTTTCTTCCACAAAAATCACCCCCATATATTCAGCCGACCAGCTCTGACGGATCAGAGTATGTATCAGTTAAATATATGGGGGTGTTGCTTGTTCTATGACTGTCAGGCAATTTTATGATAATCCAGTTTTATGCACTTAGCTGTTTTGCAACCAAAAAGAAACTGCCAATCGCAACAGTGATGCCCTGGATTCTGAATGCCATGCAGATGACTGCCTCCTATTACCTTAAAATGAATCGTATTGAATACTATGACCGAATGACTCAAGTACGTCGTACCGGCGATTACGAGCAATGGGTAACCTTTTTCCTTCAGGCTTTCGCAGACTCTGCCGAAGATGCCATTCGCACCATTGATCAGCTTACTGCATTGCACGATAAAAGTCTCTCAATGTTTGACACTCTCACCAAAAGGCAGCGCACAAGCGTTCTCAAAGTGTTCACATATTTGGAATCAAACCCGATTATCGACATCCAAAAGACAGCAACATACCTTGGAATGTCTTATAATACAGTATCCAAAGTAGTTTCGATTCTTGTGGCTGATGGAATTTTGAAACAAACCGACAAGTCTGGAAAAGCTAAAATCTATTCTTATACTGAATATTTAGACATTCTTCGGAAAGACACATGATCTGTGCAATGAATATGAACAGACTTTTAAAACAGCATTTGTGCCAAATGAGGAAATCCGACAGGAATTGATCCGTGCAATAAGAAGGAAGAAGTGGAATGAACTGGTTGTTTTCCAGCAAAAATAAATTGGAGTACAAAAGTGCCCTGCCAGTTTTCACCAGCAGGGCTGAAATTGAACTGTTTACTTGTAAAGATCTTCCAAAGTGATCAACTGAACCTCGCCTCGCTCCTGTGCTTGGAGCAATCCATCCGTAAATCCACCTTTAGAGAAAATATAGTAGTGATAGGTATTTCCTTTTCCAAAGACTGATGCGTAATCCCTGATCAGCTCAAGCTCATCCACACCGATTTTCTCGTTTCGATACTTACAGGAACCAATAATATACTCTTTTCCTTCTACAGGAGTTCCAACAATATCAATCTGTATCTGTTTTTTCTTCTTAGGATCAGTTCCCCACCACTGACCAATTTCACTCAATTCTATAGGAAGCTGGTTAACATAATACAGCAGATAATCCTGACACATTTTTTCAAATATCAAGCCCATGTAATCGGGAAGATACTGTTTTACGGCATGTGGATAGGTCTTTGTAATTCTGCCTGAATCAATTGCACTCATATTGACCGGAACAAAACGATACCAGAACCGGAAGAAGTTATCCGACAGCAGATAGATTGTTTTCTTGCCAGGCTTTTCTGTAATCGGAGTTTCTTTTTTTGCAATGCCAAGATCAATCAGAGTTTTGATATATTTCGATACAATCGAACTGTTCTCTCCGACCTTCATCGTAATATCATTCAGGCGGGATGCCCCCTCAGCGATTGCCTTGATAATAGCATTATAAATGGCTGGCTCCCGCAGTTCTTGTTTGAGAAGATTTGCCGGCTCCTCATATAGATAGCTGGAACGGTCAAACAGATTGTCAAGCAATGCTTCATCTACACTGTCCCTCACATCCAACTTGTTGATATAATGCGGAACACCACCTGTGATACCGTAGATCAACGAATTGTCCTCATCTGACAAATTCGGATGGAATACTGCTGTTTCCTCATAATCTAACGGTTCAATCTTAAACTGAGCTGTTCTTCTCCCATATAATGGGCTTTCTTTCCCAAGTACCTGGTTTTCCATAAAGCTCATTGAAGAACCGCAGAGAATCAAGTACATCTTAGATTCCGTCCACTTATGATCAATGATATGCTGCAGCATAGCTGAAATGGCCGGTTTTGCCTTTGCCAAATAAGGATACTCATCAATAACAAAGACCATTCGTTTTTCCTTGGAAAGTGCTGTCAGCTCATCCAACGCCGCATCATACGACCGAAATTCCGGTGCAGATTCCATATCCGGCCGCTCAAAAGTCATGATTGCTTTGGAAAGTGCTTCAAGATTTTCTTTTCCTGTCGTATTAAGTGCTGAGAAGAAAATGGTTGGTTTCCCTTTACAGAACTCATTGATCAAGGCCGTTTTACCGACCCGCCTTCTTCCGTAGATGACAACGCATTCAAATTTATTGCCCTCATATCGTTTATTCAGTTTTCTAAGCTCATCCTCACGGCAATAAAACTGACCCATTCGACCACCTCCAATTATTACGCTTTCGAGTTACTAACTCGTAAGTTACTTTCTTACAAGTATAATAATTCAGTAAATACTCGAAGTCAAGCAATTTTAGTCAGTCCAATTCTCTCTGCGAACAATGCTTACCGACTACTGCGATGAAAAAGCGGAGCTTAGCTTGATGTTGGGGGTATCAAATGATAAAATCGAATCATGCCAGATAATATGTATCTCGCTGTAAAAAAAGAGCATCTTAATAAATATGATGTGATCCATCTGGATATACAGTGGTGCATGGAACCGGCCGGAGGACCAGAACAGGTCGTTTCCTATATCTCTGAAAAGACAATAGCAGAATTAAAAGATGGTATGATGGCTATCAGCTCGGAAAATATCATGTATATAATCCAAATGCGGTTGTTAATTTAATGTTTGAAGGGGATTTTCAAAGCTATTGGTCGGGAACAGCTTCTTACGAAGCAATCGTTCCGCTTATCAATATGGACTTTGATGGACTAAAAAGCGCGATCATAGAAATGCTTTCAGGTGATCATGTTCCCGTAGATGTAACCTCTTTTCAAAATGACACAACAAACTTTGCAAATAAAGATGACGTTATTACTTATTTGATCCATCTTGGATATGTTCAGACTTTTAAAACAGCATTTGTGCCAAACGAGGAAATCCGACAGGAATTGATCCGTGCAATAAGAAGAAAGAAGTGGAATGAACTGATTGTTTTCCAGCAAGAATCGGAAAAACTACTGAACCAGACACTTTCCATGGATGGAACTGCCGTAGCCAGGAGTATTGAAAAAATACACATGGATTACGTTTCATCGATCCAGTACAACAACGAAAACTCGTTAAGCAGTGTATTAGCCATTGCTTACTTAAGTGCCATGCAGTATTACTTCAAACCAATCCGCGAATTACCTGCCGGAAAAGGCTTTGCTGACTTTATATTTATTCCAAAACCTGAGTACAATTCTTTCTATCCTGCTTTGGTTGTTGAATTGAAATGGAATAAAACCGCAGAAACCGCATTGCAGCAGATTAAGGAGAAACGATATCCCGAAACTCTCTTAAGTTATACCGGAAATATTCTGCTAGTTGGAATCAGCTACGATGAAAATACCAAAATTCATCAATGCAAAATTGAAAAATACAATAAATGATGAAACTTAAAGATTTGCCTTGTTAGCAGAGTAAACAACCGCAACTAATTAACCAGCTGAGCTTTGCTCAGTTTGAAGCAGAATAGTATTAGGAGTAAGTAAATTCCACACCATTTCTTAGAAAGCAGCAAATTTCATGCTTAGCGTAGGGGATGGGTGGAATTTAGTTTTGCAAGGACCCTGTGTCTGGAATAATGGGGTGTGGCGATCACCGCCTTGATCCCCTGCTCTGCTGCCATATGCAACATATGGATGGATTCATCCATACTCCTTGAGCATCATCCACGCCTGGTATCACATGTGCATGAACATCTATAATCCCCTGTTGGATTTTTATATTGAACAACTCTTTTTCTCCTCATAATTCTCCCCGCAGATACGAATAGTGATTACATCTGCTTTTGAAATTTCTCTAATAGCTCTCTGGCATCCTCCTTCACCCATTCTTCTGCTTGTTTGCGGGCCTTTACCGCATCTTCAAAACGGTCATAGGAACCCAGGTAATAGGTTTTCTTTTTATACTGGATCTGTGCGACCCATTTGCCCCGTTTTCTGAAAACGCCTTTACAGCCACTGGTGTTATTGCTGCTGACCTTTTCTGAAAGCACACGTTTTAAACATGTTCCATCAATGTATCCGTTGCTTTCCTGCAAACGCTTCTTTTTGCCGCATCCGCAGCTGACCTGAACACCTCTGACCAATTGGTTTGCAGGAATTTCTTTCTCTTTTCCACAAAGAGTGCATCTGCATTTCCAGTACCGGCTCCGGTCTTCAGAAATCCGGTCTGTTTCTTCCAGAACAACCAGATCCCCAAAAGTTTTTCCAGTCAGATCCAGCTTGCCACCTCTCGGAAAGCAAAGTTCCCCATGGCCCAGATATCGCAGATAAGCATTGAGCCGGACTACCCGGTTGGTTATCGTTCCTGGCGCGGCACCGCTTTTTTCCTGATCCACACGCCATTGCTCAAGCAATTCCTTAGTCACTACCGTTTCCTGTTTTCTGGAGATTTCCTTCAAACTGCAGATTGCTTTATAATATTCGGCCAGAACTTTTCCACTTTTATGCTCCGTTTCCAGTTTCTCCAGAAACGCATCAATGGATCCCTGTTCCATTACCGCCTGCTGCATATCCATTCTCCCTGTATAATAAGCCTTTAGATCCGCAAATACATGTATCTAAAAAAGAATGTGCCTTGGCACATTCTTGCGACAAACCTCCTCATCGCGCGAGTGCGCATCGTTGGCACGAAGTGCCTTTTAGGTACTAGGATGTTCTAACGGAATTTCCTAGTACCTAAAAAAAGCATCTATCGGTCGCAGAGTTACTTACTCTGCGACCGAAAAAAATGTGCAATATAATACATACCCCTCCATTATATACTTGTTGAACATGAATAGCAAGCTAAATATGGTTAAAAAAATGACTATATTATTTTGCAATAGGACGAAAATGTAATTTTGCGCAGTCATGTCAGCCGTCATATATGATTGATATAGAAACCATCAAATATATGTAACAAAGGGAGTTGTCTATGTCAAAAGGAGAAAATATTTTCAAACGAAAAGATGGAAGATGGGAAGCACGCTATAAAAAAGGATATGATGAAACACATAAGATCATTTACGGATATTGTTATGGGCGGACCTACCGTGAAGCAAAGGAAAATGTTGCCGCAAAGAAAGCCGCATTGCTCCTGAAAACGGATCAACCGGCATCTATGTATGCCAAAGAACGTTTTTCTGTTTTTTGTGATACATGGGTAAAATGTCATGCAGATTCATGGAAATTATCTACTGCTGCAAAATATCGTTCCGCGATTGAAAATCATATAAAACCCAGTCTTGGAAATTTTTATATTTCAGAGATCTGTCCAAACCAGGTTGATCTGTTTACGTATCATTTATTTCATGAAAAAAATCTTGCAGTAAAAACGGTGCGAGATATTCTAACACTTTTACACAAAATCCTCACCGACCTAAATCTAAGAACAAATGATATTTTTATTCCATTTCAGATCATTTATCCCAAAACGGAACCAGCCGAGCTCAGAGTACTTACCAGGAAAGAACAGCGTCAGCTGATTGATTATCTAAATCAGGATATGGATATCTACAAATTTTCTGTACTGCTGGCACTTACCAGCGGATTGCGAATCGGCGAAATATGCGGCCTGCGTTGGAAAGATATATCTCTGGAAACACGGACAGTTACAGTAAAACATACGGTTCAAAGAATTAAAAATCCGGACAGTAATGCTTCTTCTAAAACGATCGTGCAGCTTGGAACCCCCAAAACCCACAGTTCCCGCAGAATCGTTCCTTTGACAGAAAGTATTATTCCATTGTGCAGACAATTTCAATCAGAACTGGCAGACGCATTTGTTCTTACCGGTACAGCTCAATATATAGAACCCCGGATATTGCAGCGGAAGTTAAAAAAGTATACAACTGCACTCAATCTTGAAAATGTTCATTTTCATACATTACGTCACACGTTCGCGACCCGATGTATAGAAGTCGGATGTGATATTAAAACTTTAAGCGAAATACTGGGCCATTCAAGTATCTCCATGACTATGAACAGATATGTTCATCCCAGCCTGGATTTAAAAAGGGAAAACATAAAAAAGCTGGAACAGGCTGGATTTGGCTGCGCAGTCAATTAAGCCGTCCGTCATCTTTATTTTTCTGCATTTTATCGAAAAAAGCATCTATTGATCGCAGAGTAAGTAACTCTGCGACTATTTTGATGACAAAAAATGCACACCTTGTTCTCGTCACTTTCGCAATAAATCAGGTGTGCATTTAGCTTTATTTTTATCAATCTTTTGCGTATTCTTCAATCATACACTGGTGTTTTTTGCTATCCTTATCATAGCTGACCGCTATCAGCAAAACCATATTTTTTCTATTTTAAGGCAGGAAAACTGCCTCTTTTACAACCTGCATTTTCTATACCCGTAAGTTACTAACTCGTAAGTCACTAACTCACAGGCTGTTTACTTCCTACAGATATTCAAACATCTCTTTCGCGTCTTCCTTGCGGATCGCGTCCTGCACACTTGTAACCTTTACCTTCACAGCCTTGGTGCCGAAAGCGATCTCGATCACATCCCCCACCTTAACCTCTGCACTGGCTCTTGCCACTTTGTCGTTAAGCATAACACGTCCGCTGTCGCAGGCTTCATTTGCTACGGTTCTTCTTTTGATGATACGGGATACTTTCAGATATTTGTCTAATCTCATCGTTCTTCTCCTTCTGATATATACTCCGGAATTTTTCCTGTGCTTTCCTTTTCAGCTGATTTCCCAGAAGTATAACAAAAACCCTCCGTGAACATTTACGTGCTCTCGGAGGGGAATTTTAGTTACTTTTTACTTTTGTTAAAAGTGTACTTATAGGGTGATCGATTATTTATTGATCTCGTCCTTTAAAGCCTTACCTGGTTTGAACTTAGGTGTCTTGGAAGCAGCGATGGTCATAGTCTCGCCGGTTCTTGGGTTTCTTCCCTCTCTTGCTGGTCTTTCGCTAACTTCAAAGTTACCAAATCCAACTAACTGAACCTTTCCGCCCTTTGCCAGTTCTTCTGCTACTGCATCAGTAAAAGCCTTAACTGCCTTTTCTGCATCCTTTTTAGAAATTTCTGCCTTCTCAGCTACTGCTGCGATTAACTCTGTCTTGTTCATCAATTTTTCCTCCTAAACTGAATCCGAAAAAAGCAGGTTCGGACCGTTTGTTCTTCTCTTTGATACCCTATCATTTATATCTGGTTTACTATGATTTGTCAAGGTTTTTTGGCCTTTTCCTGCATTTTTATACGGGTCCACAACGCCTCCCCCTCTTCGGCCGAATTTATCTTCGCATCACCGAATACCCAGGGATGTCTACGCACCATTTTTTCACAGATTCCGCTGATCACATCATCTATGGAAAACAGCCCCTTTTCCTTTGCGATCTGGCTGTTTAACATCACCTGAAAGAGTACATCTCCCAGTTCTTCGCACAGGTTTTCCATATCTTGATTGTCCACTGCCTGGACAGCTTCCTCTGCCTCTTCCCGCATATATTTTCGCAGGCTTTCAAATGTCTGTTCCCGGTCCCATGGACAGCCATCTTCTGCCCGCAGCTTTGCAGTGATCTCTGCCAGATCTTTAAACGTATACATGATACAATATCCTTTCTCATCAGCCGGTCTTCATTCTCTTAATGACCTTCAGACGGGTAAATTCTTCCCTTTCCTTCTCTTCCAGTGCATTAGAAATAGACTTGGACAATTCTTCGTAATGAGGAATGGTGATATTTTTCAAAGCATTGGCACGCTTCTGGGTTTTCTTAATAGAGTTTGCCAGCCGGTATGCCGAATTTTCCACCATAGACAGCTTAATAGTCAGTTCTTTCACCCGTTCAAACCGCTCTCTGGCAATATCTAACGCCTCAGATGTATTATTAAACCCATAAGCCAGCGCCATAGGCTTTTCCTGATGCTGTACCAAAGGTATTTCTGTTCCCATAATACTTCTGGCCTTGATCTTTACTGTATCGTCAACAGGCACCGACATTCCGATTTCCTGGACATAATTAATACCCAGTTCCATATTTGCGCTTTGTAATGCCTCGTAGGCAGCCTTAAATACAGTATCGATTTCAGACTGTATTCCCTTTGCCTCATCGATCAGCCCCATCAGCTCGCGGATCAGGATATTTCGTTTTTTATCCATCAGGCCATAACCCATAGCAGCCAGCTTTAAAGAGTTTTTCGCAGCGATCAGATTACCTTTTGTGGGAAATGTATTTGGATCCATTCCTGATCACCTCACCCTTCATAATACTGATCCAGAACCTTGGTGTCAATACGGTCAAGTTCCTCTCTCGGAAGCATCCGCAGCAGTTTCCAGCCGATCTCCAGTGTTTCCAGAATGGAGCGGTTCTCATGGGCCTCCTGACCGATAAAATGCTCCTCAAATGCCTTACCAAACTCCAGATACTTCTTATCAATGGCAGACAGCTCATCTTCACCGATAACGGAAGCCAGCGCCCTTGCATCACCTACCTTGGCATAGCAGGAAAACAGCTGGTTTGCCACATCCTGGTGATCTGCCCTTGTATAGCCTTCACCGATACCATCCTTCATCAGTCGGGAAAGGGACGGCAGCACACTGATCGGCGGGTAAATAGACTGACTGTTTAACTGTCTGTCCAAAACAATCTGGCCCTCTGTAATATAACCAGTCAGGTCAGGTATAGGATGGGTAATATCATCATTGGGCATGGTCAGGATCGGGATCTGGGTAACAGATCCATTTCTGCCAGATACGATACCGGCTCTCTCATATAAGGAAGCCAGATCACTGTACAGATATCCAGGGAAGCCCTTTCGTGAAGGGATCTCACCCTTGGAAGAGGAAACCTCACGCAGCGCCTCTGCATAAGAAGTCATATCTGTTAAAATGACCAGGATGTGCATTCCCTTTTCATATGCCAGATACTCTGCCAGTGTCAGGGCGATCTTCGGAGTGATCAGTCGCTCTACCACCGGGTCATTTGCCAGGTTGATAAACATGGCCACATGCTCAGAAACACCACTTTCCTCGAAAGTACGGCGGAAGAAATCAGCCACATCATGCTTTACACCCATGGCACCAAAGACAATAGCGAATTTTTCATCCGAATTGTCCCCTAAGGATGCCTGCTGTACGATCTGGGCTGCCAGCTGGTCATGAGGAAGACCATTTCCGGAGAAAATAGGAAGTTTCTGGCCACGGATCAGTGTAGTCAGTCCGTCAATGGCGGAAATTCCTGTACGGATATAGTTTCGGGGATATTCACGGGATACCGGATTTAACGGCTGTCCGTTGATATCCATACGAATATCAGAAATAATGTCTCCCAGACCGTCAATAGGCTGTCCGATACCATTAAAAGTACGTCCTAACATTTCCTCAGAAACAGCGATCTCCATGGGGTGTCCGGTCAGTCTGGTATGGGTATTTCTGAGAGCCATTCCGTCTGTTCCCTCAAATACCTGGATAATAGCCTTATCACCATAGATCTCAATAATACGTCCGATCTTCTTTGTAGTGCCGCCTACTGTCATTTCCACGATCTCATCATAAGCTGCGCCCTGAACGCCCTCTAACACTACCAGAGGACCATTGATCTCACTTAAACCTAAATATTCAACTGCCATTTTAAGTCCTCCTTATGCGTTACGCTCCAGCACATTCTCATAGAACGTATCAATCTGTTTCTTGTAATCATCGAACATGTCCAAACGGTCATTTGGCACATCATATTTAATAGAAATGATCTTATCAAAGATCTTATCTTCTTTTAACACAGACATAGGCATTCCCATGGCGATCAGCGCCTTTGACTTCTTATACAGATATAAAATGGTCTCCATCATCTTAAACTGCTTGGTCAGAGGTACTGACGTATCATCCTTGTGGAATGCATTCTGCTGCAGGAAGCCCACGCGGATGACCTTTGCGATCTCCAGAACCAGTTTCTGGTCATCTGGAAGCACATCCGCACCGATCAGCTTTACGATCTCCATTAAACTGCTTTCCTGGGTCAGCAGTGCCATCAGACGATTTCTGTCGCTTACAAAGTTCTTGTCTACATTGTCAATATACCAGGCAGATAAGTCATTTACATACTCAGAGTAGCTGGTCAGCCAGTGAATAGCCGGGAAATGTCTTGCATAAGAAAGGCTCTTATCCAGTCCCCAGAAACAGCGGACAAAACGCTTGGTATTCTGGGTCACAGGCTCAGAGAAGTCACCGCCCTGAGGAGAAACTGCGCCGATAATGGTAACAGAACCTTCTGTACCGTTTAAATTGCGCATCATGCCCGCTCTCTCATAGAAAGAAGACAGACGGGATGCCAGATATGCCGGGAAGCCTTCCTCTGCAGGCATCTCTTCCAGACGGCCAGAAAGCTCACGCAGCGCCTCTGCCCAACGGGAAGTAGAGTCCGCCATAATAGCCACATGATAGCCCATATCCCTGTAGTACTCTGCCAGTGTTACACCTGCATACAAACTTGCCTCACGGGCCGCAACCGGCATGTTGGAGGTATTGGCGATCAATGTAGTTCTGTCCATCAGAGGATTTCCGCTCTTCGGGTCGATCAGCTGTGAAAATTCTTCCAGAACCTGGGTCATCTCATTTCCACGCTCGCCACAGCCAATGTAAATGATCACATCCGCGTCAGACCATTTTGCGATCTGATGCTGAGTCATAGTCTTTCCAGTACCGAAACCGCCTGGGATAGCCGCTGTACCTCCCTTTGCAAGAGGGAACATGGTATCCAGGATACGCTGTCCTGTGATCAGCGGCCTGGTCGCCGGATAACGCTTTGCAGAAGGTCTAGGAACGCGGATCGGCCATTTCTGGGTCATGGTCAGCTTCTTTTCCGTTCCATCAAGCAGCTGCACTGTAAGAAGAGGTTCATTAATGGTATACTCTCCATCTTCTACTACATCTAATACGTATCCTTCTGTATCCGGCGGCACCATTACCTTATGGACAATGGCTCTTGTTTCCGGAACTTCTGCAATAATGGTTCCCGGAAGCAGCCGGTCACCTTTCTTAACTGTCATATGTGTTTTCCATTTTTTGGAAGTATCCAGAGAATCCACGCTGATACCGCGGCTGATATAATAGCCGCTGCGCTCTGCGATCTTGCTTAACGGACGCTCAATACCATCAAAAATGTTATTTAAAATACCAGGAGCCAGTGTAACAGAAACAGGAGCTCCTGTTCCTGTAACGATCTCACCTGGCTTTAAACCGCTGGTCTCCTCATACACCTGGATCGTTGTCTTTTCTGAGGTCAGTCCAATGACTTCGCCTACCAGATTTTCCTTACCAACGTACACCATTTCATTCATCTGAAATCCGGGATCCCCGGCCAGAGAAACCACAGGTCCGTTGATACCGTAGATCACACCTGTCTTAGCCATTTACTGCTTACCTC
>ERZ773149.1104-NODE-1104-length-23160-cov-5.104869_pt1 | contig 23160 bp, 25 predicted proteins | sample MGYA00511081_ERZ773149 | MGnify/ENA primary metagenome ERZ773149 (study PRJEB29015, sample SAMEA2737846) | human gut metagenome | biome: human gut; feature: human-associated habitat; material: faeces | place: China | collected 2012 ...
TAATAACAAAATATAACAGTTATTAAATCTCTTAAAACAGGTGAAATCTCAATCGGAATTTGTCAAACCAAAATACAACGATTGAACTGTCCCGACAGGCGGTAGAACACGGCAATGAAGGGTGCAACTGCTCTAAAATGGTGTTTGAACATTCCTTCTGGCAGCCACAGGTTACGGCGGGTGTGCTGCGTGAGGAAAGTCTTGCCATTCTAAAAGAGTATTTTGGTAAGCATTCAAAGGGATAAGCTGGCCAAATTCCAGTTTTTGAAGCAGGAGAATAAGTAGTTAGGAGGTAGAGAATTGGTAAGACAATACAGCGATAGCGATATAGACACAGTGATGCAGATATGGCTTGATACGAATATTCAAGCACATCATTTCATACCGTCCGATTACTGGCGTACTAACTATAACATGGTAAGAGAAATGCTTTCTCACGCAGAAATATATGTACATGAGGATGATTATACAAAGCAGATTGATGGCTTCATTGGATTGAATGATAACTATATTGAAGGTATTTTTGTAAAAGAAACAATGCAATCAAAAGGAATTGGAAAACAACTGCTAAATCATGTAAAGGAAGTCAGGCCTATATTAAAATTAAGTGTCTACCAGAAAAATGAGAAAGCAATTAAATTTTATCTACGGGAAAAATTTAGCATTCAATCCGAAAATGTAGATGACAATACGGGAGAAAAGGAATTTATAATGGTGTGGAAGCGTTAAATTTCAGCTTCCGAACTCCATAGGAGCAAATGGTGCTTTTTGCCCTGATTGAACAATAACCAGCAAATTACAAACGAAAAGAGGTGCAGATGATGTGGACGGAAAAAGTACGAATTATAAAGAAATTTGATGAAGTACTGGCTTATCTCGAAGAGCAGGACAACCACACAATAAAAATGCCCATATCTGGGATTTTTCATTTGGCAGAATTTCGGATCTGAGTGTTTCGATGGATTGCGTACTTTCTCCATATATAGAGGAGATATTATTGGAAAACCATGAAATGACATTCAGCCTGACAAACGGCTGCATCTCATTTCAGACAGAAGAAATTTCACTTGGTATTCCAAAAATATAAAGCACTTTGTATCTTATAGCAGTAGGCACGGATCATCACGGTCCGTGATTCTTTTTTTGTGCGGAAATAGGCCGTTTTCTTTCCATAATTCTTTCACAAAAAATAATGATGAAAGAGAGGGAGATTCCATGAACGTAATAACCATGCCGACCTGTTTTCGACCGTATCCGGGTGAACTGCTCTACAACTGGATCATACGACTCTACAATGCAAACGGATACCCTACCGTGGGAGAATTTGCTGCCAGATACCTGTATTATGGGGAGCCGAAATACAGCGTCAAGGGTGTTCCGGACATACGCACCGTTTGTATACGATGAGCGATGCACCGGAATATGCGGAGATCTCGGAAAAGTGGCTGGCGGCCGAAGGTGAACTGCGTGAGTACTGGGACTGGTGCCTGAAGCAGGGCATGGAGTTCATGACGAAATATTTCCGGAATCTGTGGGATTGATATGCAGGGACGGACAAAAAAGAAAGCGGCGGGGAGTCGAATGATAATTCCCTGCCGCTTCTATCATTATCTTTCTGTTTTTTCCGGTTGTATGCCTTACCGTTCGGCATGGTCCGCGTTGCTGGGTTCAGGATGCCCCAGGTGGAACGCTGTGCGGAATGGTATGCCTTTCTTGCTTTTTTGCTTTGCTTATTGATCGGAACAAAGGATTTTTTCATGCGGCACCTCGATTCTGTTCCAGTGTTTCCATGATGCTATTGCAGAATTCCATGTAATCATTGTGCCCGAAAAGAAGCATCTTATTGCACAGCAATTTCATGGAATTCTCAAATTCTGCCGTGTCTTTCTTTCTGACTTTGCAGAGAATGATGCGGTATGGGGAATCGTCCCGTGAGAATTCGTTTCCGAACCGCACGGAAACGTGGTTCTGTGCGAGCAGGGAATCTGCAAGGTAGTCTTTGTGATCAATATACATATACTGAACGGACAGAATGGACAGACCGTCCAGTCTCAGGAAATTTTTCATTGTTTTCTCCTTTTTTGATAGCTGTCTGTAAGGAAAAGGCCGCGGAACTTGCATTCCGCAGCCGATGGTGCTTAAAACCGTACCCCAGCACCGGCGTGATCGCTCACGGGTTTTCTACAGGGGGATTATTTACCATTTATATTTGCTGAATTAGCGTACTATGAACCGAAAGATACAACGGATAAAAAATAACGAAACAAACCATATCACTGAACGTTAACAATCCTATCTGCATTTTTTTAAAGACCCTGTACGGAAAATGCCTTTAAACGTCCGCTTCGAACAGGAAAGTCTGATTGTACCGGTCAAGGGCAATCTGCATTTCCATGATCTCACCGGAGATGCATTCATAATCACGTTTTACCAGTTCTGGATCATAATTGGTGTAGCGGTATTCAGGAACGGCATTTCTGGAGCTGAATGCATGGGAAGATTCCCTCATTTTTGGCAGATATTTCCGCATGGTGTCCAGAGTCGCTTTGCGGGAGCTAAGTTGTGCCATTCTTACCAGAATGCTGTCGACACTCATTTCCGTATCGCCTACCCTGATCTTTGCGGTGGCATTGGCCAGGTTCAGGGCGTGCTTGATGATGACGGCTTTTCGGTCGATTTCTTTTAACGTCTCAGAAACGGCGGAATAGTCATATTTCGGGATGACCGGTTCCTCGCCGACAGCGGCAACGTAAGTGCGGGATGACGCTTCCTGGGCCTCCCAGTAAGATTTTTCGTCCGCCAGACTTTTGAGCAGTTTATTGGCATAAGCCGAAGTTATTTTCATAATGTGTTTCGCCTCCTTCGCATCACTTCCTTATGACACGATTATAAGGCAGGAGAGAGAAGATGTCATTGAACCACTGGTTTAAACTGACCCATAAACGAGGAATATCCCCGTCAATGACGAGGATATTTTCAATACTGGTATGTAATAATCTGCTGAGAATGATAAAGTTGTCCAGGCTCGGCAGCGATTTTCCGGCGATCCACTTATAGATTGCCTGTGGGTTTTCAAAGCCGAACGCACCCTGGATCTCTCGGATCGTATAGTTCTGCTCTGAAAGCAACTGCTTGATCCGCTTCCCGGTTTCCACGGGCTGGATTGACAAATACATCGGTTCCATTTGCATCCCTCCATGATTCTGTACTATCCCGAAACACTTGCTTTCATTCTATCACGAACGCAGCGGATTGAACAGCGAAATTTATCCGGCCGGACGGTTTATTTAGAAAGCTGATTGGCATGGACAATAGAAGGTGGGCGAGTAAAATCTGTTTTGATTTTGGCAGATCAATGCTTCTGCAAGGTTTACAATCAGGTCAATGTCTCACTATGATTCAGTACCGATGTACTGTACAGAAACAGTACATCCTGATTCTTAAATTCTATAAAACGTTCAAGTAAATCTGCCCTCAGATACCGGATATCCACCAGAGTGATTTTGGCATACCCTTCCGAAAGAAGAGGCGCGATACTGCTGCCAAAGGAATCCCGGAAAATGACAAGCTCTTTGTCCGATTTACAGTTCGGATTCTCGATGGTTATCAGGGAGCGGGGGCCGGAAAGAAAGATCTCATAAGGATCTTTGCCGGATTTTTTCTCCATATTGTAGATGGAACCCATCGTCTGATCCTCATGATTGGTCACGATACAGCCATCTAAAACATCATTGGATAAATAATATAGCGTTTCTGGCGGCAGTGGAAGAGCAGACAGACCATAATATACACCATAAAAAGGGACATCCAGCGCATATTCTGTGTAAGCTCCGGAGATAGATGTCCCCATGCCCTCCGCAAGAACAGCTGCCGTATCTGGAAGCTTCTCCTGACGCCAATGGGTATCTGTCTTATAGTAATCCGTAATATCCAGCGTTCCTGTGATATCGATATAGTCTGCGTAGTTCATGTGATTCCGCATCACATGGAACAGTTTTTCATAGTCCGTGGAGAGGTATCCATGTTTCTCCGCAAGAAAGTAGCTTTTATCCGGGACAATGGAGAGATAAATATTCATCTCCTTGTCAGCCAGATATTTCTCATAGATATATGCAAACCGGTCCGCTGCATGTTCCAGAGAATCCATTTGAAGCGGATATTCAAGCTTTGCTGCATAACCATCCTGTATATAAATATCATGATTATCAAGCTGACCAAACACATCGTAGGTGGTATAGGCTTTCAACGTCCGGAACTGATCCCGCAGCGGAAATTGATCAAGCGTATACTTTTCAAATTCCGTCATAAAGCTTCCATCGGACATGGTATCCAGGGAAAACTTCGGGCGCTGTGCAAGCTTTCGCCGTTCGTTGTCAGAAAACTCCTGGGGCGGCAGCAGCCAGGACGCCATGGTAAGGCTAACAAATACGACTCCCAGCACAACCACTGTAACTATGGTGTTCATGTTATTTATATGATTGATATTTTTTGTATTCTTTATGCTTTTTATATTCTTATATTCTATCATCTATCATTCCTTCCCAACCCCAGAATTTCTAAAACCTGAAATAAAGAAATGGGTTAAAGGAGCCATCCACCAGAAAAGCCGTACAGATAAGCAGCAGGGCTGAAAGTGCCAGTGGTTCTGCGAATAACATAACTGCTGTTCCTGTTTTCCATTGCTGGATCCGTCTGCAAAAGGACTTTGGAATCGGTGTCGCACCAAGCAGGGCTATCATCAAGACCACAAAATAGCTGCGGAAATAGTAGCTGGATGCTGCAGAAGTCAATGGATATCCGCCTGTTCCAAACATGGCTTTCAGGTACGAGAATGCCTGGGACATATCAGTGGCATCAAAGATCACAAAACTGATTACAGCAGCAGTCAATACATAGATGCGGTTTAAGACATGGCTCTTTTTAAGGATTTCCAGAAGCCATATCTTCTCCAGAATCAGCAGCAGAGCAAAATAAAGTCCCCAGATTACGAAATTCCAGGCGGCACCATGCCAGAAGCCCGTCAGCATCCAGACCAGAAATATATTAAACAGATGCCGCGGTAAACATACACGACTGCCTCCCAGAGGAATATAGACATAATCCCGAAACCAGGTGCCGAGAGACATATGCCAGCGACGCCAGAATTCAGTTATACTTTTCGAGATAAAAGGATAATTAAAATTTTCCAGAAAATCAAATCCAAATAGCTTTCCAAGTCCGATGGCCATATCGCTGTATCCTGAAAAATCAAAATATACATGAAGGGTATAGGCGACTGCATAGAGCCAGAAGAAAAGTATCGATTTATCATCCGAAGCCCGGAAGATGCTGCACAATTCTCCAAGCAGATTGGCGATCAGAATCTTCTTACCGAGTCCTAAGATAAATCGACGGATTCCCTGGGCCGTCTTACCCATAGTATGAATACGCCCCTTCAACTGTTCTGCAATATCCGAATAACGGACGATGGGACCGGCGATCAGCTGAGGAAAGAGTGCCACATATGTAGCCAGGTCTATCAGATTTCTCTGGGCTTTCACATCCTGCCTGTATACATCCACCGTATAGCTGAGTATCTGGAAGGTATAAAAGCTGATTCCGATGGGAAGTGTGATGTTAAGCAGGGAAATCGAACATCCGGTGACGGCATTTACATTACGGATAAAAAAATCTGCGTATTTAAAATAGCCAAGCATGAGAAGGCTGGATGAAACCGAAAGTGCGAGAAAAAGCCTGGCAAGCTTCGGAACACTCTGATAACGCTCGATCAGCAATCCAAATATATAAGCCATCAGGATGGCAAGCATCATCCAAATCACATACCTCGGTTCTCCCCAGCCATAGAAAAAAAGGCTGGAAAGCAGGAGAACCGTATTTTTCAATGATCCCGGTGCTGCTGCATAGAGGATCAGGACACCGGGCAGAAACCAGAATAAAAATGGTATGCTCGAAAAAAGCATAGGTTCCTCCTAATCAAGTACAGCCGGTGCATCCACCAGAACGGTGGAATCCGGTGCCACTTCCGAGCAGGCCTCAACCAGATCATCGACACATTCCTCAGCGCCATATGCCATCATGACATAATCCGCAACCGAGATGACAACCACTTTATCCGGGAATCCGCACATCCAGTGCTGACCCTGAATCTCAGCTTTGTAATCCTCGGCAAATTTTTCGGCTTTCGAGGTATCCTTAAGCTTTGCAAAGGCAGAACTGAAAGTATTGGTGTTCATCATATGCTGCAGGGTAGCTGTATCATCATCCAGCATATCATAAAGCTCATCGTTTACATGAAGAAGATACTCAAATGTCTCCTTATTCTCATCAGTCATGGCGAATTTTGCCGGCGCTTCCGCTTCGTGCTCTGCATCACCACCTACAGCCGCAAACTGTCTGTCCTCGCCCAAAGCATCCCAAACTTCTGTATAAAAATCAACCGCCGATTCAATCACCGTTTCCGGGGATTTCGTCGGTTCATCTGCAGGCTTGCTGCCGCATCCTGCCAGAGAAGCAGCCATGGTAAGAGTCAGAAGCGCTGTAATTATTTTTTTCATATTGAAAATTCCTTTCATTATAGGTTTTTGCATATCAGGCTTTATTATCTCAGAAAAACAGGTATAAAGCAAGGCGGGTATAAGAACAGTAAGAATTGTAAAGATAAATGTAAGGAAAACTTTATGGCATACGGTCATGAGTTTATCTATAATAATAATAGAAATGTTGTCTTGTAATACAAACATATGGAGAGGTGGTGTCGTAATGAGAAAAAGATTATTAGTCATATTTGGAATCTTCGGCCTGCTTCTGGCCGGCTGCCATACTGTACCCAATGCAGCGCAGGAAACAAACACGATCACCCCTACTGGTTATGCTTCTGAAGAGGTACCACGCATCTCTTTATTTTATGATGGTTCCCTGTATTTGTATAATGCTACCGGCTTTGATCTCCAACAAAAGGGAAGCTGGGAGTTTTTAGGTCAGATAGCCTTTGTGAATAATTTGGAATACCCTACAAAAGATTTAAACGGCACCCACTTAAACGTAGGGCAGGAGGTTTACAGGGATCCGGAATTTCCTCAAAAACTATATGTAAAGTATGATTCGGGTTTTGCACTCTTTGAAGCAGAAAAGGCTACAAAGGAAGAAACTGCGGAGTATCTTGATTATGTACATGCGGGAATTAGGCTGGCAACTTCTGACAGCCTTCAGCTGAAGCTTTCCAATGTCAGCAATGAAACGATAATCTATGGGGAAGCGTATACAATGGAGGCCTTTTGGGATGATAGTTGGGAGAAACTTCCGGTTTTACCCGAAGATTATAGTTTTATAGAGATTGCCTACGAATTGGAACCCGGAGAATCTCGGTTTATGGATATAGATTTTGCATGGTTATACGGAGAACTCCAGAAAGGCAAATATAAAATGATAAAAGAGATCTATTTGCCAGACGGAAGAGTATATTCGGTACCGGCAGAATTTGAAATACAATAAAACATGAAGCCCCACCGGATCTCGAATGATGTCGTATAGTCATAGATATCCAGTGGGGCTTTTTCTCTGAGCCATATAAGATGTCTGCCTTTTTCGAACGGCAAGTCATCGCAAGTTCATCACGGTGGGAGTGAGGTCTCCGGCGGGGAGAGACGTTCCTCGAGGATCACAGCGATTCTTTAAGAACTATCCGTAAAAATAAAGATCGGTTTAATTCATCATACGGAAAAGACCGATGACCTTTCCAAGGATCTCGACCTGATCAAGAATGATCGGATCCATCGAGGAATTTTCCGGTTGGAGACGGAAATGGCCATTTTCCTTATAGAAAGTTTTTACAGTAGCGGAATCGTCCACCAGAGCAACGACCTTATCACCGTTTTCAGCGTTTGGCTGCTTTGCAACGATCACTTTATCGCCGTTGTAGATTCCGGCCTCGATCATACTGTTTCCTTTTACCTTCAACATAAATACTTCCTTATTTGGAAGAATTTCTGCAGGAATCGGGAGATAATCTTCGATGTTCTGTTCCGCAAGGATTGGCACTCCGGCAGCGACCGTACCGATCACCGGCACGTTTACGAGTTCGCGTCTCGTCAGGGCGAAATCGTCATCAAGGATCTCGATCGTTCTCGGCTTTGTCGGATCACGACGGATATAGCCGTTTTTTTCCAAGGATTCCAGATGAGAGTGCACGGAGGAAGTGGACTTTAAGTGTACCGCTTCACAAATCTCGCGCACAGCCGGCGGATAACCTTTCTTTAAGATCATTTCTTTTATATATTCAAGTATTTCTCTCTGCTTATCAGTAATTTTTCCCTGACTCATGAAATCCCTCCTTTTTTCATCTGTATACATAGTACCATAAAATACGGGAAAAAGCAAACCTTTGTTCGAAAAATACCGAAAAAGAATTGACAAACGTATGTTCGTGTGATAGAATTCGATACAGAACAGATGTTCGCAAACGTAAGTTTGGACTCGCTGGATACAAAGGAGGAAGCTGTATGAAGAAGTATTTGATAGCCCTTGTTATGATTGTAATGATTATGTCCTGCTTTTTCGGAAAGACTCTGGTTATGGCGAATGAAGAGAGTGATGATACAGTCTATAACCGCTATTATACGACGATCGAGGTAGAAAAAGGTGATACACTCTGGTCGATTGCAAAAACTTATTATCACCACTCCGGTATGTCGGTACGGGAATACGTTTATGAGCTGAAATTGATAAACGGAATGGTTTCAGATGAGATACGCGCCGGAAATATGATCTCCGTGGAATACTATGCGGAGACACCGGGGAATCCGTATATAAAGTGATCCTCAAAAAGATGTTTCCCGGATATGAGTGTTGCGGTAAGAACCGTTTTTTGACCAGAGAATAAGATCCCATGGACAGATATATGTTCCGGGGTCTTATTCTTTATAAGACAATGGCTTGCTATTGCCGGTGAGAGACATTACAATAGGATTAACAGCAGAGACCACAGGAGGCACAGATGAGATTATTCCATTTATCAGATCTTCATATCGGAAAGAGAGTGAATGAATTTTCTATGATCGAGGACCAGAAATATATTCTTGAAAGGATTCTGGATCTCGCGGAGAAAGAGATGCCGGACGGAGTGATCCTGGCAGGAGATATCTATGATAAACAGATTCCCTCCGCGGAAGCGGTTCAGGTGTTCGATGAGTTTATCACAAAGCTTGCGGAGAGAAAGCTTCCCGTCTTTGTTATCAGCGGAAACCATGATTCTGCGGAACGACTGGCTTTTGGGGGAAGACTGCTAAAAAGCCGGGGAATTTATCTCTCCCCCGTCTATGACGGAACCGTCATGAAAATTCCGATCGCAGATCAGTATGGGACGGTCTGGATCCATCTTCTTCCGTTTATCCGTCCGGCAGCTGTGCGCCGCGTATTTGAAGATGAGTCAGATTTGATTACAGATGTCCAGTCTGCAGTACGTGCAGTGATCAGCCACATGGAGATCGATCCGAATGAGAGAAATATCCTCGTGGCGCACCAGTTTGTTACAGGAGCGTCCCGATGCGAATCGGAGGATATCCAGGTCGGAGGTCTTGATAATATTGATGCCTCAGTCTTTGAGGCATTTGATTATACAGCTTTAGGGCATATCCATAGTCCTCAGAATGTGGGAAAGGGCATGGTGCGCTACTGCGGAACGCCCCTGAAATATTCCTTCTCTGAGACGGATCAGGAAAAATCGATCACGGTCGTGGAGATGGAAGAAAAGGGAACGGTAAAGATCAGACTTCTGCCTTTAAAACCATTTCGGGATATGCGAAAGTTCCGGGGAACATATATGGAACTGACTGCCCGTTCGTTTTATCGGGATATGAACTGTGAAGACTATATTCAGGTAACGTTGACGGATGAGGATGATGTGCCGGATGGACTTCAGAAGCTGAGAGTCATCTATCCGAATATTATGCAGCTTTTGTATGATAATCAAAGGACAAGAGCCAGCAGCCAGATTGACGCGGTTCAGGATGTAGAAGAAAAAACAGAGTTAGAACTGTTCCGGGAGTTTTATGAGCTTCAGAATAACCAGCCTATGATGAAACAGCAGGAAGAGTTTGCAGAAAAATTGATCCGGGAGATAAAAGAATGAAGCCAAAAAAACTGGTGATCAGTGCTTTTGGCCCCTATGCGGGAGAGAGCACGATTGATTTTGAAAAACTTGGAGAACACGGGCTCTACTTGATTACGGGGGATACAGGTGCCGGTAAGACAACGGTCTTTGACGCAATCACATTTGCCCTGTATGGGGAAGCGAGTGGGACTGTGCGGGAATCCGGAATGTTCCGCAGCAAATACGCAAAGGCAGAGACAGAAACATTCGTAGAATTGACCTTCTCCTACCAGCGAAAAGAATATAAAATTCGTAGAAATCCGGAATATCAGACCCAAAAGAAACGTGGAACCGGATTTACAACAAAAAAGGCAGATGCGGAGCTCTTTTATCCCGACGAACGTCAGCCTGTTACGAAAATGGGGGCAGTGACAAAGGCGGTAACGGAACTTATGGGTCTTGACTATAAGCAATTTACCCAGATCGCGATGATCGCACAGGGGGATTTTCAGAAACTCCTGATTGCAGGAACTGCCGAACGTGGGGAAATCTTCCGGCAGATTTTTCATACGGAAATCTATCAGACGATTCAGATACGTCTCAGGGACGAAGAACGGAGAAGAAGAAAAGATTACGATGAACTGCGCCGGAGTATCAGCCAGTATTTGAATGATGCCAGTTTTGAGGAGAATCCGGCTGCCGGTCAGGAGTTTCTTGCTTTAAAGAAAGCCGGTTTCGAGGGGAAAATAACTGATGGAATCAATTTACTGCGTGCTGAGACGAAAAAAGAGCAGGAGCGTTTGGAGATACTGGATGAAACTCTAAGGAAAATTGAAGAGCAGATTTGCAGTGTTAGTGAAAAAAAGGGAAAAGCGGACCTACTAAAAAAGACAGCAGCTGAACTTAAAGCAAAACAGCAGGAGTTGGAGTTACTGCAGCCGGAATATGGACGGGTGCTCGCTGAGTGGAACAGGATAGAAAAGCAGGAAGGAACACGCGAGAAACTGACAGAACGGATTCAGAAACTTGAACTTAGCCGTCAAAGCTTTATCGAGCTGGATAAGACTCGTGAAGAGATCGACGGAAAAGAAAAGCTTCTTTTGAAGATTCAGGAAGAAAAAAAGGAAAATGAAAATCAAGTCAGCAGCCTCCAGAAAGAACTGGAAGACAGGCGCGGGGAGAAAGAGCATAATCTGGGAGTGCCGGTAGAAAGAGAACAGCTCACACGTGCAAAAGAGAAACTTTTGCACCGAAAAAATGAACTGGAAGAACAGATGAACCGGGTGGAGTCTATCAATAGAGAGTTAAAAAATGCTCAGGAGAAATACCGGAGTGCTGTTGATCAGTGCGATGAGATTCGCAGTGTCTATGCACATCTTGAACGCTTATTTTTGGATGCTCAGGCTGGAATTCTGGCCCAAAATTTACAGGCTGGAATGCCCTGCCCGGTATGCGGTTCGATTCATCATCCGGCTCCGGCGAAACTATCAGAAGAGATTCCGGACCAGAAGGAACTGAAGCGAAAAGAACAGGAAAAGGCGCAGGCAGAAGAAAAGGTCCAGAGACTTAGTGAAAGAGCCAGCTTTTTTAAAAGGAATTTAGATCAGGAAATGAGAAATACAGCTGAGCTGATCTGCGGAACGGAAAAAAATCTGGTCAAAGAGGCCTTAATTGTAACTGGTCCTGACGAGCTTGTGACTGCAGCAGATCCGGTAATTGAAAAATTAGATGATGAATTCCGGGCTTTGGAGATCCGCATAAAAGCGAACACAGAACAGCAGAAAGTGCTGGATGGATTGGGAGGTATGATAAACCGTCTGGAAACAGATCTGAATGCTGCAGGAGAAAGAAACAAAAAACTTGCTCTTTCAGAACAGAATCTGGTGACAGTATTAACAATGCTGCGGAAGCATGTGGAAGAGTTCCAGAGAAAGCTGGAAGGTCAAAATGCTGTGGAGATTGAAAATAATCTGCAAGCCATGAAAACCAGAAAAAGTGAACTTGATCAGGAAGCAATTGACGCGAAAAAGGCTCTGGAGCGATTTCAGAACCAGAATGCCAGTCTGAATTCAGCAGCGGAAGCTCTTAAAAAGCAGATTCAGGGATTCGAAGATATTCCAGAAAAAGAACTTTCAGAGACAATGGAATATTTGGAAACAGAGAAGGCAGAGACATCAAAGCTTCGTGAAAAAATACATTCGTCCTGGCACAATAATCTCAGAATCTATGAAGCTGTATGTAGCCAGCAGGGCAGAATGGAACAGACGGAAAAGGAATATGTCTGGATTCATTCCCTTGCGGATACGGCAGGCGGAACATTAAACGGTAAAAGTAAAGTTGAACTTGAAACCTATGTCCAGATGGCATATTTTGACCGGATCTTACGGCGGGCGAATCTTCGGCTGATGACGATGAGCAGCGGACAGTATGAGATGAAGCGGCGGGAAAGTGCTGACAATAAAAAGGATAAAAGTGGGTTGGAGCTAAATGTCATCGACCATTACAACGGAAGTGAGCGGAGTGTAAAGACACTTTCCGGAGGCGAGACTTTTCAGGCATCTCTGTCTCTTGCACTTGGCCTTTCAGATGAGATCCAGTCGATGGCCGGTGGAATCCAGATGGATGCCATGTTCGTGGACGAGGGGTTTGGTTCTCTGGATGAAGACGCATTAAATCAAGCAGTAAAGGCATTGGGAAATCTGGCAGAAGGGAAAAAACTGGTTGGCATCATTTCTCATGTTTCAGAGCTGAAAGACAGGATCGACAAGAAAATTGTAATAACAAAAAATCGTAGCGGAGAGAGAGTTGGAAGCAGCATAACGGTATTAGGGGATTATTCAGCCGATGGGGTGTCCGTATTTATGTAAAAACGTTGGGAGCCAACGGAAAGTGGCTCCCAACGAAAATATATATTTATGGAATCATGACAGGTGCCTGTGTAAATTCGTTTTTCTGCGATTTCCCGGATTTTAGTTCCCGCACCATCCTGGTGAGTTCAGACGCAGTTAGATTTTTCTTAAAAAGTTCATACGCGGAAGAGGAGAGGATATTTTTTGCGTCAGCAGTTTTTGCAATAACCGGGATATCACAGTGCCTTTTTAATTCTGAAAGAAGCAGTGAGGAAGATCTTTTGAATCCCAGGATCCGGATCCATGGAGCACGGAATAAATCTGCAAACATACACTGGTCTTCGACGCTAATATCAAGCATGAGATTCATGAGTGCACGGCTGACTCTGGCATAAGTATACTGTCGGTCTTTCCTGAGAGCAGTCAGAGTATCCGTCCGAAAGAATTCTAATCGGTTTTTATAGAGCTTTGCCGCAAGATCTCCCGGCATTCCGAAAATATTCTGAAGTTTCTCCAGATCGGAAGTTAAAATTTTCTGATTCAGGAGGAGAGAAAAATCATTTGGGAACAGCGGAACCTCAGATTCTTCTTTCATGCATTCAAAATGCGAATCCGGTAGAACAGCAGCGAGAAATTCCAAATCCTGCGAAAAAACTGCTTTTCGGATAGCTGTTGCGGAAGCGAAGGAGCCGTTCCGATCCTCAGAATGGTAGCCTGGGTCTGAGCGTTTCAGAGTCCAAGGACTGATCTCGGAAGAGAATTCTTTTAATGCTTTCAGATATTCAACTGCAAGAATGTCATTTGGAGAAGCTGGCACAGTCTCTTTCTTTGCGAGAGTCAGAGCCTGCGGGTATGTGAGACCATTTCGAAGACCTTCGCGGATCAGGGCGGACTGTTCGTTCGTTTCCAATGTGGAATGATCAGCCAGTTGCCACAATTCTTCGATATTGCCGGATTCACTGCCAAAGGAAAGGATATCGATCATTCCCATATGGTGAAACAGAGAGACACCGCAACGGGCAAAATCTTGGGCAGCGCTTAAGGTTCCAAAGATCGGCATCTCGATCACGAGATCAGCCCCGGAGAGAAGGGCAGAGCGGGTACGGAAGGTTTTGCTGTACATTGCCGGAATCCCCCGCTGGACAAAATCACCGCTCATGACAACGACAATGAAATTGGCGCCTGTCTGGCGTTTTGTCTCTTCAATCTGATATTTATGGCCATTGTGGAACGGATTATATTCTGCGATGATAGCGGCTGTTTTCATGGTGTAAACTCCTTAAATAAAGTCGATCAGTGGTCAAAAATAAATTTGCAGTTCTTTTGGCAGAGTGAAATTGATTTATTGCTGCGAGTAAGGCAGTGTCATACCGTGCCGAAAATACAAATCATTATCTAATAATATAGACGAAACAAAAACTTAATGCAATATTTATTGTTATCAAAGGAAAAATGTGATATACTGCGTTTAAACAATGTGTGAAAGTTCTGACGATTTCACAACTGAACAGATGTCAGATTTTTACGCATATGTTTTTAAGACTATATTTTACATCTTTGCGGCGGTCACCGCAATCTTTGGAAATAAGACGCAGAAAGGATGGATGCTATATGAAACTGATTTACGCAATTATCCGTTATGACAATGAGGACGATGTTACAACTTCTCTTACAAAACACAAATTCAGTGTGACACGTCTTTCTACTACCGGTGGATTCCTGAAAAAAGGTAATACAACTCTGATGATCGTTACTGAGCCGGAACGTGTCGACGAGGCTATCGATATTATTAAGAAAGAATGCGGCCATCACCAGAAGATCACCATCAATATGCCATATGTATCCGGTTCCTCTATGGTCCATTGTGCAACCATGCCGATGTCTGTCGATGTTGGCGGCGCAACGATCTTCGTTGTGGATGTTGAGCGGTATGAAAAGATCTGATAACAGACAATCAATGTGGATGGAAAGTACCTTTTATATTCCAGAAGGAAATTACCCCAATAGATAATTAGAAATTGTAGGAGCTTTGGCAGTCTTTGCTTGCCGGAGCTCTTATATTTTTATCATTGTTTTTAATTTAACGAGAGGTATTGAAAAAAGTGCAAAAAATTGGGGAATATAGTCTTGTATCCAGTATTTAGCTGCGATATAATAAAAACACGTATGAAAACCTATATTGAGGAAGGAGTCAATCATCATGGCATTTATTGATCTTATGAAGGAAAAGGCAAAACAGGATGTAATGACCATCATCCTGCCAGAGAGCAACGATAAGAGAACTCTTATCGCAGCAGCACAGGTATTAAAGGAGAAGACAGCTGACCTGATCATGATCGGAAAAGAGGAGAAGATCATGGATGGTGCTCACTGGCTGGAAGTGGACCTTACAGGTCTTAAAGTCGTAGATCCGGATACAGATCCGAAATTCGACCATTATGCAGAGACACTGTTCAAATTAAGAGAGAAAAAGGGCATGACTCTCGAGAAAGCACAGGAGATCTTAAAGACAGACTACATCACATACGGCGTTATGATGGTAAAAGAAAAAGACGCTGACGGACTTGTTGCAGGTGCTTGCCACGCAACAGCTGATACATTGAGACCGGCTCTTCAGATCTTAAAGACAGCTCCAGGAACAGAGCTTGTATCCGGTTTCTTCATCATGGACGTTCCGAACTGCGAATACGGTGCAAACGGCACATTCCTCTTCGCTGACTGCGGATTAAACCAGGATCCGACATCTGCAGAGCTCGCTGCAATCGCTGACAGCTCCGCTAAGAGCTTCCGCGCACTTGTTGGAGAAAAGCCGATCGTGGCTATGCTTTCCCACTCCACAAAGGGCAGTGCGAAACATGCACTTGTAGATAAAGTTGTAGAAGCTACAAAGATCGCAAACGAGAAGTACCCGCAGCTTGACCTTGACGGTGAGTTACAGCTTGATGCTGCAATCGTTCCGTCCGTAGCAAAGGCAAAAGCAAAAGGAAGCGAAGTTGCCGGACATGCTAATGTACTGATCTTCCCGAACCTTGACTGTGGTAACATTGGTTACAAGCTGGTTCAGAGACTTGCAAAAGCAGAAGCTTATGGTCCGATGCTTCAGGGTATCGCAAGACCGGTCAACGATCTTTCCCGTGGATGCTCCGCTGAGGATATCGTTGGTGTAGTAGCCCTCACAGCTGTACAGGCTCAGATGGCTTAATCTATAATTGCTCAACAACATAAGGGAACGGCGCATAATCGATATGAGGAGACGGCGTTCCCTTTTTAAACTTATTTTAAACAAGGAGTTTTATCTGTCATGAATATTTTAGTTATCAACTGCGGAAGCTCTTCCTTAAAGTACCAGTTAATCAACTCTGACACAGAGGCAGTTCTTGCAAAGGGTCTTTGTGAGAGAATCGGTATCGAAGGAAGCCAGATCACATACCAGCCAGCAGGCGGAGAGAAGGAAGTCACTGTTTCCCCGATGCCGACACACACACAGGCTATCCAGATGGTATTAGACGCTCTTACAAACAAGAAGAGTGGCGTTATCGCAAGTCTTGCAGAGGTTGGCGCTGTTGGTCACCGTGTCGTACACGGCGGTGAGAAGTTTACTTCTTCCACAGTAATCACAGATGAGGCTATGAAAGCGATCGAAGAGTGCAACGACCTTGCACCGCTTCACAACCCGGCAAACCTGATCGGTATCCGCGCTTGTCAGGAGCTTATGCCGAACGTACCGATGGTAGCTGTATTCGATACTGCTTTCCATCAGACAATGCCGGAGGAGGCTTACCTTTACGGTCTTCCGTACGAGTACTATGAGAAGTACAAAGTAAGAAGATACGGCTTCCACGGAACATCCCACAGCTTTGTATCCAAGAGAGCTGCTGAGGTTGCCGGAAAACCGTACGAGGATTTAAAGATCATCGTTTGCCATCTTGGTAACGGTGCAAGCCTTTCCGCTGTAAAGAACGGCAAATCTGTAGATACAAGCATGGGTCTTACTCCGCTTGAAGGACTTATCATGGGAACACGTTCCGGTGATATGGATCCGGCTATCATGGAGTTCATCGCTAAGAAAGAGAACCTCGACATCGCAGGCGTTATGAACGTTCTGAACAAGAAGTCCGGTGTTCTTGGCCTTTCCGGTGTATCCAGCGACTTCCGTGACATTGAGGAAGCAGCTGAGGCTGGCAACGACCGCGCAGCGAAAGCTCTTGCAGCTTACAACTACCGCGTTGTTAAGTACATCGGTGCTTACACAGCAGCTATGGACGGCGTAGATGTGATCGCATTCACAGCAGGTCTTGGTGAGAACGGCAAGTCCATGAGAAAAGCTGTTTGCGAGCATTTATCCTACCTTGGCATCAAGATTGACGACGAGGCTAACAGCGTAAGAGGAAAAGATATCGTGATCTCCACACCGGATTCCAAGGTTAAGGTTATGGTTATCCCGACAAATGAGGAGCTTGCGATCGCAAGAGAGACTCTGGCTCTCGTAAAATAATTTTTGACAGTTTGTCCGTGCGGATATCTGTATGGTGAACTGATTCGCAATGACGCTGACCCGTTCGGAACCCTGTGAGAGCAGGAGATGTGCGGGTTGGCTTCTGTGCTGTCTGGAGGTTTTAACGTCTTCAGGACGGCTTTGAAGCCCTCATGGCATACGCTGGGGTTTCTTACAGGTACGAAAGTATTTCGTTCCTGGTGCTCTTGATGCGCGCTCTGGCGCGGTTAAGAATTTGTCACAAGAATATGGTTTGAGCGCAGAAATGCATGAAAAATAGAGCTTTTAAAATTTAATATTTTATTAGAAAAATTGTTGACAAATTGTTCCTGTTCATATATAATATCTTAGTGCGTATTAGGAGAAACATAATATGCTGATTAATTTATCTGAAGTTTTTACTCTGGAAGGCAAAGAGAAAACCTGGGAAGTACCGTTTGAAGCGAAAGCTTACAAGGGCTCCCGAGTTGAGTATCCGGTGATTTCTGCGAACCCGGTAAAGATCACTGTAAAAAACCTTGGAAACAGAAAGCTGAGTCTTATGGGAAATACTTCCGTGACTCTTGCGATTCCCTGTTCAAGATGTCTGGAACCGGTGAATTACACCACAGATATTGAGTTTGACCAGGAGATCGATATGAATGCTTCCGATGAGGACAGAGTGAAGGACTTGGATGAACAATCTTATTTATCTGGTTATAATCTGGATGCCGATATGCTGGTTTGCAACGAATTATCGTTGTACCTGCCTATGAAGATCCTCTGCAAGGATGATTGCAAAGGGATCTGCAGCAAATGTGGAGCAAATCTCAACAAAGGAGATTGCGGCTGTGATACATGGGTTCCTGACCCGCGGATGGCAGCCATCCAGGATATTTTCAAACAGTTTAAGGAGGTGTAACCATGTCTATCTGTCCTAAGAATAAATCTTCCAAAGCGAGAAGAGACAGCCGCAGAGCGAACTGGAAAATGTCCGCTATGAACTTAGTAAAGTGCAGCAAGTGCGGTGCTTTAATGATGCCTCATAGAGTATGCAAGGCATGCGGCAGCTACAACAAGCGTGAAATCGTTAAAGTTGAAGACTAATTAAGAATTATGAGATCCTCCGGCGGCTTTCCCCGGGGGATTTTTTCGTCTACAACAAGAAGTCAGATACTGCGGTGTCTGGCTTCTTGCTTTTGAAACGCAAATGCGTATTGATGTCAAGGATGTCGATGGCGTAAAAACCACAAATCGACATCCTAAATTTATGATTCATATTCTGCTAAACCATTGTTGCCGATTGAAAATATTGACAATCCTATTAGCATAGACTATACTTGTTTTACAAAGAAATACTCGAAAATTCAAAAAGTGTCAGACAATAAAGTAAATACTAAAGAGGAACAGTAGATTATTAACAGTTAATATAAATTATAAAATCATATATGAAAGGAAAGAAACTATGAGACTCGAAAATTTGACTTGGCCGAAAGCTCAGGAATATTTTGAAAAAAATGATATGGTACTTGTTTCTATCGGCAGTATTGAGTGTCACGGCCGTCACATGCCGCTTGGAACCGATACACTGATTCCGGAGCATTTGTTGGAGAAAATCGAGAAGAAGAGTGATGTTTTGATTGCTCCGACCATTCCATATGGTTCCAGCCCAGGTTTAGCTCCGTATCCTGGTTCAATTGATATTGACAGCGAGGTACTCTATCAGTTTTGCCGTCAGGTTTTCCTGAGTCTGTATCGTCACGGCGCAAGAAAATTCGTTTTTCTGAACGGACATGGCGGTAACATCAAGATGATTCAGCGCCTTGGCATGGAATTCGAGGATAAAGGCTGCCTGGTTGCTATGCTTAACTGGTGGCTGATGGCATGGGATATGAACCCAGCATGGAAAGGCGGTCACGGCGGCGGTGAGGAAACAGCTGCGATTCTTGGAATTGATCCGTCTTTAGTTGATAAGAGTGAGATAGGTGGTGAACTCCAGTTTAAGCACCTGTCTGATAATCTGAAGACAACCGGTTTCCGTTCTGTTGAGTTCAAGGGAGTTAACGTTGATATTATCCGCAATACTCCACATGTAACAGACAGCGGCTGGATCGGACCGGATCATCCGAGTACCGCTACAGAAGAGTGGGGCAAGGAGATGCTTGAGACTACAGCAAACTATATTGTTGATTTCATGGAAGAGTTCAAGAAAGTAAAACTTTCATAAAGAGGTGTCATAATGGATAAAAAAACAACATTGGAAATGATTGCAGCAATTTCAAATGCAAACGGTACATCCGGTTTCGAAGATGAAGTGGTTGCAGCGATTCGTCCTTACGCAGAAGGACTCGGAGAAATTACAGAAGATCGCATGCGCAACCTGTATATCCGCCGTAAAGAAAATAACGGCAAACGTCCGGTTGTTCAGCTTGACGCACATAGTGATGAGGTTGGCTTTATGGTGCAGGCTATCTGCCCGAACGGAACTCTCCGCATCATTCAGATCGGAGGTTGGGTTAACCACAATATTCCGGCTCATAAAGTCTTGGTTCGCAACCGGTTCGGAGAATATATTCCGGGGCTTACTGCCAGCAAGCCTCCGCATTTCATGACAGAGCAGGAGCGTAAAGCACCTCTGGATATGAAAGATATCACGGTAGATGTTGGCGCTGTTTCTAAAGAAGAGGCGGTTGAAAAATTCGGCATTCGTATCGGTGAACCCGTAGTGCCGGATGTGACATTTACATATTCAGAAACCACAGATCTGATGGTTGGCAAGAGCTTTGACTGCCGTCTGGGATGTGCGGCAATTCTTAAGACTATGCATACCCTGGCTGGTCAGGAGCTGAATGTGGATATTGTTGGCGCTTGTGCAGCACAGGAAGAAGTTGGTGTACGCGGTGCCACTGTAACAGCACAGGTAATTAAGCCGGATATCGCAATTGTTTTTGAAGGCTGTCCGGCAGATGATACCTGCGTTGAGTCGTATATGGTTCAGACAGCTATCAAGCGAGGACCGATGCTGCGTCACATTGATGCCCGTATGATCACCAATCCACATTATCAAAGATATGCGCTTGATTTAGCAGAAAAACTTGGCATCCCGGTTCAGGATGCAGTTCGTAGTGCCGGTTCAACCAACGGTGCAGCTATACATCTGACTGAAAAAGCGGTTCCGGTTATCGTTATCGGAGTTCCGGTTCGCTATGCACATACACATTACGGAATTTCAGCTTATGCTGATTTTGATAATGCAGTTAAGCTGGCATGCGAAATTCTTAAAAGACTTGACGAAGAGCAGGTTATGAGTTTTTAAATACAATACATAAAAGAAACAAAGCATTTTCGAGACATACTAACAGAGAATTGTATTGCTACGCTTGAATGTTACCTAAATCATAAACAAAGCATTCGGAAAACCTCAGAGCTAGCAGAAGGTTAAACATGGAATCCTGATAAATAGGAATACACCAAAAAAAATAGGGGCTGCCGCACTAATGCGACAGCCTCATTTAGCATACATCTTCAGTAAATGAATTATTCCTGATCAAGTATGGACTGAATTTGTTTCGTTAATTGCTCGTAGTTTGCTTGATCATCGATTCCGCCCATGAAAGGTTCGCTAATGATATTTCCGCCTTTATCTACGAGAACTGTTGTTGGAAATGCTATAATGTTTCCTGCATATTTTCCAACTGTTGAATCGGAAGCGAAAGTCAAGTTTTTGTAGGAAACTCCTTGGGACTTGAGGATGTCTTTCGCTTCTTTGATCCCATCCTGATTATCATCTAATGTGTCTGTATTGATACCAACAACTTCGCCGCCCATTTTTTTAATTTTATCATTTAATTCATTCAGTTTAGAAAGTTCTTCAACGCAAGGCTTGCATCCGCTGAACCAGAAGTTTACAACCGTAACTTTATTTTTGGAGAATAGGCTTTCATCTACATCGTTACCATCCAGATCTTTCCCTTTGAAACCGTGGAACACACCAGCAGAGTCAGCTGAGCTGGAGGAACTACTGCTGGAAGAAGCAGATGTGGCAATTTCTTTTTCTAGTTTTGCAATCTCTTCTTCAATGCCACGAATCGTTTTGATGTCTTTACTCAGAGTAACATATTCTTCTTTGGAGAAAGAATCTTTGTGTGATTCTATTGTATTTGCAAGAAAGTCTGCGTAGTCTTCATTCATGGGATCACCGTCAATGTTCTTACTCATAAGGTCAAATGCCTTGTCCCATACATTTTTGTGATTTGCAAAGATCTGGTTTTCCTGTTGAAAAAGGTCATTCAGCTTTTCATTCGGTTCAGCCGACATGTTTGAATCTGTTTTAGAAGGATTTTCCTGCTTTGTGTGTTCAGTTGTTGCCAAACTAGATGAAGTTCCGCAACCTGTGAATGCAAGAAGAATAAAAATGGCAAGAGATGCCACAATTGCTTTTTTCAATTTCATTTTGTTTACTCTACTTGTTTTGTTTTTCATAATTTTTAATCTCCTTTTGAATATTATTTGATTCATTTTAGTTTATCTATTGTCAGCTGTTTCTTCTTGAAAATCCGTAATGATAGCAGATCGCATTCGTTGGACAGGCCTTCACACATGCTCCACACCGGATACATTCCGGGTGATTTGGTGTGTCTACTACATTTACATCCATTTTGCAGGAATGACTGCATTTTTGACAGCTAACACATTTTTCAGAATCTACCCTAATCTTAAGAAATGATATGTTGTTAAACAGCGAGTAGGTAGCACCAAGTGGACAGATCCACTTACAGAATGGACGGTAAAACAGAATACTTAAAATGATTACAAATACAAGGATTATAAACTTGAACATAAATAAGCGCCCAAGTGCCGCACGGATTCCTGGATTAACAAGTGACAGTGGAGCTGCGCCTTCAAGTACGCCTTGTGGACATATGTATTTGCAGAAGAATGGGTCTCCCATACCCAGCGAGTTAGTTACAAATGTCGGAAGTAGTATAACAAAGATGACTAAAACTGCGTATTTCAGATACCGCATGGGTTTTAGTTTTGCAGTAGATAGTTTCTTACTTGGAATTTTATGTAACAGATCTTGAAACCATCCAAACGGACAGAGAAAACCGCAGATAAATCGTCCTAATAGAACTCCTAGTAAGATAAAGAATCCGGTGATGTAGTAGGTGAACTTGAATTTTGATGAACCGACTACAGCTTGGAAAGCTCCAATTGGACAGGCACCTGTGGCAGATGGGCAAGAGTAACAGTTCAGCCCTGGTGCACATATTGTTTTTAGCTTTCCCTGATAAAGTTTTCCTTTAAACAGATTCGGAATATGAAGATTGGTCAGCAGTGTTGCAGTTGCCTGAAAACATCCGCGGAAACCAACCAGATAGTTCTTGTTTGATTTTAATTTTTTATCCAATTCCGACACACTCCATACACAATTTTATTGCTTTATTGAGTACAGTTGCAGCTTCTCCACGGAAAATCCCAAAAAGAAAAAAAACGAGACCAACTGCAAGTAAAAAAATTTGTATTGCTTTTTCTGATTTCATTAAGACATCACTTGTTACTGTAAGCAGTAACTGCTCCTTTCGATATTATTGTTCAAAGGCGGTTTATTGACCGTTCAATGATTACATTATATAATGTGGGATGTAAATTCCCTGTTAAGGAAATGGAGAAAAGTGAATTGAGATTATTAGTTACTAAAACTTCCCACACCTAAACAGGGCTTCGCACCTTGAAAATTCAATATTTCA
>ERZ773149.1117-NODE-1117-length-22933-cov-4.583311_pt1 | contig 22933 bp, 17 predicted proteins | sample MGYA00511081_ERZ773149 | MGnify/ENA primary metagenome ERZ773149 (study PRJEB29015, sample SAMEA2737846) | human gut metagenome | biome: human gut; feature: human-associated habitat; material: faeces | place: China | collected 2012 ...
ATAGCACATTTTGTTGAAGTTTCTTTATATTATTTTATCTAGCACAACAGGTTAACTTAAATCAGTATGCCAGAAGAGCAAATGAGACAGGCAGTATCTACTTGTCTGACATTAAGGAACTACAAAAATCCCATGCCCGGGTAATTGAACTGCTTGGGGAAATTTTAGACAGATTAAATGCGGTTGAATAAGAATAGAGGTGAGAGGATTGGCAGCAACCAGATTAATTGCAATGCATCAGGACAAAGGAAGAACTGTTGCAAAGTGCTTGGAGGACAGAACCAAATATGCCTTAAATGACGAGAAGACGGAGAACGGAACCGTTGTATCTTCTTATGCCTGCAACAAGGAAATTGTGGACAAGGAATTCATGGAGGCTCGCAGAGAATATCTGCAGAAAACAGGAAGAGTGTATAAGGGAGATATCATTGCATATCAGATTCGCCAGTCCTTCAAGCCGGGGGAAATCACGCCGGAGGAAGCCAATCAAATCGGATATGAAACAGCAATGCGATTTACTAAAGGGGAACATGCTTTTATTGTTGCCACGCATACGGACAAAAAGCATATTCACAATCATATCGTTTACAATTCCATCAATTTGGACTGTGACAAGAAGTTTCGGGATTCTTGGTTTTGTGCATTAGGACTTAGAAGATTAAGTGATCTGATTTGCCTTGAGCATGGAATGTCTGTTATCAAGCCCTTCCAAGGAGGCAGAAGCAAGCCAAAGTTTGAGAAGACCTATCGACAGGAAGTCAGAGAAGAGATTGATAAGATATTGGAGCAAAAGCCTCAAACCTTTCAACAGTTTCTGCAGATGCTTATGGAAGATGAGTATGAGATTAAGAAGGGAAAATATATTGCTCTCAAAGCTAAAGAACGTAAAAATTTCATTCGTTTGAAATCCTTGGGAGTCGGATATTCCGAGGAAGAGCTTCGAGAAGTAATAGAGGGAACTGCGGAACACAAGAAGAGTGAACCAAAGTATGTGAAGCGAGATTTCGATATGCTAATTAATATTCAGGAGAAGCTTCGCCAAGGGAAGGGAGCCGGGTATGTAAGATGGGGGCAACGTTTTAATAATAAAGCGATTATGAAAACTCTTCTTTATCTGGACGAAAAAGGTATCCGTGGATATGATGATTTGGCAAAAAGAGCAGAGGCTACATCCGGTAGATTTTCAGAATTGTCAGATACGATTAAGTCTGCAGAAAAGAGGATGGCAGAGATTAGTACCCTTCGAACTCATATCATCAACTATTCCAAAACAAGAGATGTATATGTGGCTTACCGCAAAGCCGGGTACAGTAAGAAATTCTTTGAAGCGCATCGAGAAGAGATTACGCTTCATAAAGCAGCAAAGGAAGCATTCAAGCAGTTGGGAGGACCTATTCCCAAAGTGAAAGCTTTGAATGCGGAATATGCGGAACTTTTGGCAAAGAAGAGAAAGGCTTACAGCGAGTACAAAGCCTGTAAGCAGGAAATGAAAGATTTAGTAGAGGCGAAGAAAAACATCGACCTCTTTCAGCAGATGGAGCAGGAGATGCAACATCCGCAAAACCGAAAAGACCGTCAGCAAGGTCTTCGCTAATCAGCACGAGAATTCGGGCGTAGCCTGTCAGCGCAGATGACAGTTTAAGGGGATTGGGGGCATTGCCATCCAACCAGCAAAGAGCATTTGTCCTACAAATGCACTGCTGGCCACTTTCTTTTTACTACATAGGCATTCCAGGATATGTCGGTACAGCGCAACTTTAAAAATAACAAAAAACGGAGGATTTAGTATATGAATAAAGTGATTTTATTAGGAAGAATGACAAGGGATGCAGAGGTTAGACGTGGAGAGAGCGACAGTATCTTTGCAAGGTTTTCACTTGCGGTAGACCGCAGATTTAAAAAGGATGGAGAGGAACAGACAGCAGATTTTATCAACTGTGTGGCATTTGGCAAGACTGCAGAGTTCTTGGAGAAGTTTGGTCATAAGGGTGTGAAGTTCATTGTGGAAGGACGAATCCAAACCGGCAGCTATACCAACAAGGACGGAGTAAAGATTTACACAACAGATATTGTTGTGGAGAATATCGAGTTTGCAGAAAGCAAGAATGCAGGAGGCAGTGGCGATTCGGGTTTCGGAAATATCCCGGAGGAAATGGAAGCAGAGATGCCATTTCGTTAGGGGAGGACTCAGTATGTTGTACGAAGAACCAAGAGAAACAGAGCTTGCATTTAAGATTGCGGATAGAATTATCAGCATTCAGGAGTGTGACGGTGGATATGATTATTCCATAATGGATGAACACTATCGGGAGATAGATGGTGGAGTGTATGACGATCCGGCGGTAGATATTAACTTTGTGCTGCTTAGTATTGTGGAGGAACTGAAAGAGAATCCTGATACTAACGGAGCAAAGGGGAATATTACGAAAGAATCCAAATTGATTCCACTTAATTATGATGAGGTTGCGGAGCAGGCAGACATTGCAAATATGGCAGGACCTGCAGTTTATAGTAGCCGTGTGATAATGGAATTCAAAGCAAAGACAGAAGAATGCTTTCAGCCAATTGATGGACTTGGGGCAACCGAGATTGAAGAACTGGTGGAGGAATATGTAACTTCCAAGCTTTCTGAAAATGACTTCGATGCATCTGGACGTGGAGTAGTAATCTCCGGAAGCAGATGTAGAGGACTGGAAGGAAAGGCTTCTGATTTGGATGTGGTGGTGGAACTGTCCGGAGACGAAAGCGAAGATGATTTGTTTAATCTGTTTCATGAAGATAACTTCAAAATCGGAGGAGTGCCGGTAGATATTAATCCGATTACCAAGTACAAGAGCGGAACGCTGGAAGAGTATTTGCCCGGTGTGGAGAAGTATCTAGAAGAGAAATACCAAAAGGCATCTGTTCGAAAAAAACTGAAAGAAAAGAAATCAGAAATTCGTGAAAATGATGAAAAAGCAGATAAGGATAATAAGAAGAAAAGTGAAAATGTGAGATAAGTAGATTAGAAAATGGGCGAAGTTGTGGCTATTGGCGGCTATGGCTTCGCCCTTTTTCGCCCTTTTTCTGCTTTGCAGTCAGTTTTCCAATTCAGCTTCTGCTTTGCATTACCTAAGATTAGTACGTATAGTTGGAGAAAAACTAAAGAAAGGCAAAGATATCTTTGATTTTGCGTGCATCTATGATATAATTTACATGTGAGAGTATGTTCACCATCTTTAAAGAGGAGATTAACTATGAGATTAATAAGCTACAATAGACTTTTTAAACTAATGATAGATAAAGGGATTAAGAAGACAGAGTTGGCAAAGATGGCAGATATTAGTCAAACAACTTTAGCTAAGCTATCAAAGAATCAATATGTATCAATGGATGTATTGGTAAGAATATGTGATAGCTTGGATTGTACATTTGATGAGATTATTGAACTTGTAAAAGTTGCTGAAGACGAAACTACTGATATGAATGGAGGAGCAGTACGTGAAGAACAGTAAGATAGCAGATAGTACTGTTGCAATAGAGGAATATGTGCCGGATTTGTCTGAGAAGTATCAGACTAGATTTACAGCATTGGTTGAAAAGCTTGGAAGTGCATTACCGCATAACAGGAATTATTTGTTAGAAGAGGAATTAAAAAGTGTAGGAATTGATGGTGTTTCTGAATGTGCAGATATTGATTTGCTTAAGTATATGGCAAGTATTAGTTTACTCAAAGATTTGTCATTACAGGGCTGGCAGTTCAGAGCCGAATCGGGGAAACTGCATTTGTTTATGAATGAAGATAATTTGGATGATAAGGCACATATACGCTATAGACTTAGTGCAGAAAGAAATGCTCAATTTAAGACGGAGAGTATTAAAAAATTTATCATCAAGATGGAAACTCCACGATTGTTCAAAGGTGAGGAAGTTTCAATTAAAAACCTGATAGGAAATAAGGATATGCTGATTCAGCGCATCCGTGAAGAAGGTAAGATTTGTGACCCATACATTCAGTTAGTAACACAAAGAAAGGATGAGCATACGGGAATTGAATTATCCGATATCTGGAGATATTTCAGATATACTTGGGCTATCCCATATAAGACAATGCCAGGAAGAAATCTTTTTTACTTGGTTAGAGATCGTGCCCAGAAATATCATCCGATTATAGGTATATTTGCATTGGGTAACTCGGTTTTAAATCTTTCAGTAAGAGATGAAGATATAGGATGGACTGTCGAGGCAATAAAAAGAAATATGCAGCAAAAGGTGGATATTTCTTTTTGCGAACAAGAGGTGTCAGGAACAGATGGTGGAAAGATAAAGGCGAAGATAGTAAAGTCATTGGAAACAGATGAGGAATATGCTCTTCGTATCCAAAAGTATTCAAATAAAATAATGCCGCTACTAATCCAAAACATTGATGACGCAATAGATGATATATACACAAAGGATTTGGGGTATCATAGGAATACAAAATACCCGAAGGAGTACATAGAAACTCTTATTAGCCAAGCAATTGAGTTAGAGGCCTTGTCAATTAACAATAAGAATAATGAAAAAAATCCAAATTGGATTGAGGAAACACAGAAACCATTATTCAAGAAAAAGAGAGCTACTGAATTGGCAAAGCTACTAAAGGCGAAAAAGATATTTGTAGAGGCTCCATATGAGGATAATACAGAGAAACTCCAATTTCTATTATCAAAGGAGGAGGGACGACAGGCAATAAATACTGCTTTGATAGCAAACAGAAAATGTAAGATTGGTTCTAATATGATGGATATAATTGTTTGTGGTTCTATTCCGCCGTACAATGAATTGTTGGGAGGCAAATTGGTTAGTATCTTAGCGTGCAGTCCAACGGTTATAAGGGATTATACGCATAGGTATGCGCAACAGGTAAGTGAAATAGCATCCCGAATGAAGGGAAAGCGTGTGGTAAGAGATAGTAGGTTGGTATATTTAGGAACTACAAGCCTTTATGCAATAGGGAGTAGTCAATATAATCGGATAAAGGTCCCTCTACAAAATGGTTCGAAGCTTGAGTATGCAAAAATGGGAATAACGGAAGGATTTGGAACAGTGTATTTTTCAAATGATACCTCTTCCCTGTTTTCTCGAATATTAGAAATTATTGATGGTGGTAAGAAAATAAATCACGTATTTGGCGAAGGTACGAGCCCGAGATTTCGAATGATTAGTAGAGGGTTGAAGGCTATTGGTATTAGAGCGGATGCTTTTTTGAAGCACTATTCACCAAGAATTGTTTATTCGATAAATCTTGCAAATAATACAAATGATTTTCTCTTAGGAATAGACCAAGATGTAGAGTACGGCTTTAATATTGAGGATGATCAGGATGTTCAAGCGCATACACAATACCTAATTGATTATTGGTATAAAAGATGGCTTGAAATGAGAATAACATCTGTAGATATTGAGAAGAGACTCGAAGCATTCGATATTATGGAAGTTTTGTTAAGCACTAAATGCTAGGAGGGCAGTTATGGGCAATTTGGATTTTATAAAAAAATTATATAATGGTAAGAATTGCTATTCTGATCATATGAGCGACGAGGAACTCGAACTTATTCATATACATTCAAAAGTAGAGGATATGATACTAGAGTTGTTGGAGTCGGGGAAAATTGTGTTTTTAACCGGAAACCCGGGAGATGGAAAAACATTCTTAATAAAGAGACAGCTTGAAAAAATCAAAGCATTAAACACATATATTGAAACAGATTTGAACAGAGTTGCAAATTATGAAGAGGTTGCTAATAAGCTTGTTGAATGCTATGAGAAAGAGACACCAGCAATTGTTGCGGTTAACGAATATCAGTTTTATCAGTTGTGTAAGATTATGAAGAGGATTAACAATAATATATACACTGAAACGATGAACGTTAAAAAGGATTGCATTATTTATGATATTCCTAATGTTTCAATTAAGAGGATTGTAATTGTTGATCTAAATGAAAGAAGCTTACTAGATAAGGATAGAGCATTAACAGAGGAGGTTATAGACAAAATTTGTAGCCTCTTGAAGGCAGAAGATATTCAGAATGCACAGCTTAAAAAAAATCTAGCTGCAATAGAGAAAAAGGAAATCAGAAGCCAGTTGATTAAGATAATAGAACTGGCAACTACAAGCTGTGAGCATTATGCAGTCAGGGATATCTTAGGGGCAGTTTCATTTATTTTAACAGCGTGTACCTTAGAAGAATATGAAGGTATGCCATATTATGACGCTGTTTTTGAAAGTACAAATCCTTTATTGGAAACAGTAAAACAGTTTGACCCAATTTATTTGTCTCATTCTGTGATGGACGAAGCATTGTGGAATGGTGAAATAAAGGGAAAATGGCTTCTTGATTCACCAACAGAATGGCCTAGTGCTGAAAAATACGAAGAGAATGTCGAAGGAGCTGTTGAATGCTTTAAATCAATTAAAAGGAAGTATTATTTTGAGAACGAAGACGGTGTTAATTTATCTGTGCTACAACCGGATGAAATCAAAAGATGTACGGAAATATTTACTTCATTTGAAACACAGAAAAAACAAATCAAGGAACGTATTATTAGAGGCTTAAATAAGCTTTTTTTGCTGTCCAGTGATGATAAGAAGCTATTGAGAATTTGGACAACACATAGATATGATTTAAGTGTCGATGCAGGAGTGGCAATCTCTAGTAGATATATAGATGCAAGTGAATTGGAGATTAAGATGCCAAAGCCTAATGATTGGATGGAGGGAATGGAATATGTCCCAAATCATGTATTGCTGAAGCCACGTGAACAAGAGAATCCAGTCTTGATATTAGATGTGGATTTTTTAAGAACACTTGATGCGGTTGAAGCAGGATATCCGATAGGTCTCTTAGCACCTCAGTATGAGCAGACCGCAGCTAGGTTTTTGCGACAATTGGACGATTATAACCTGACGGAAGATAACGATGACGGAGAAATTATTATAGCAAACAGAAAGAAGAGCTACAAAAAATCTATTTATGTGATTGATAATAAGTACAGTTTTGAGGAGGAAGACTAATGGCAAAGAACGATAAGATAAACAGCCTAGGCGATGAAGTTTGCAGGGACTTTTTAGGATTTACCCCGACCTCAAATTCAACAAAGCCTCCTCATATTGCAAATGGCTTGTTCAGAGAATGTACCGGAGAGATTTGTGATTTTAGAGATGTGCATGAATGGATAGTAAGTGAAAGACGAAAGGATGCAATTAGTTCAGAGGAAATTGTAAAGAAATATGATGAAATTCTTTTAAAGGGAACGAATGAGAATACTTCGAACATTAAGCAAGTTAGATTTTTATTTGAAGAGATCTTTAATCCGGATCATACGGTATATCCGAATTATGACCATTCGGTCGTAAATATTAGCTCTCATTGGTTGGTTAAGAAGAGTGTTCCATCTGAGGCGAGAATAGGAAGATATATTTTTGAAATTCTGTCGAAAAAAATTGATGGAAAAATGTCGCCAATACTTGAACTGTTAAAAAAATCATTGGAGATTGATGATGATGACCTTACAAGGATTTTAAAGCCGATTATAGTATTTCCTTCTGATAAAGAGAAAAGAACACTTAATGGTGTAAATTACCCGGAAGACAGCGAAGTTAAATGGGATAGTTGTAAGGATACTATCAGAAAAGGTTTTGATAACCTTGCGAACACAATGGTAAAGGTAGGAGACGATAGGAATTCCTTGCTTGTATTAGAAAGAATAACAAATTTCTCATGCTTTTCAGCTTTTTTATATTTGGTTAATGCGCATTCAGCAGTTTATGGAGGCAAAAGAATCCCAATACTTATTGATTCGGGTGAAAATATGGAATCAATAAAAAAAGCAAGCGAGCAGTGCTTTGCCTATGCAAAAACAGCGGTGGAGGATTATTTTATTGAATCTATAAATAGTATTTTGCACACGGAGATTGCACATAATAGCAAAGAAGCATGCTTGGAATGGATTAAAAGGATGAACTTTTCGTCGCAAACAAGGGAAGAGGAAATAACCAGTGCAATAAACAGTTACTTTGAAAGCTTTTGTGAGGATGAGGATGAGCCAATACATGCACTTGCTCATGCCATACAGATTATTTTATATACTTTTGACTATAAAAACAATTCACCTTCTGAGTTTTGTAGAGTACTTGGAACAAGATGTGGATTGGCCGGACCAAGAGGCAATGCGGCAAAGAAACGGTATTTGGTCAATAGCTTTACCCTCGAAACTATTACATATAGTCTGTTGTCAGATGATGATATTGAAGATGGGCTGGAGTTGCGTGAATTGAGCAAAAAAGCTTTAGATGCATATTGTATATTATTAGGTGCTGATGTTGATAATGAGTACCGAGTATTAGAAGAGGTTAATATAGCGCAATCGACTCCGGGAGATTTACGGGGTGATTTAGCAATAAATGCACAGAAATTAGCTGATCTCTATATAGCACTGGGCTTGGCACATAGGTATGCAGATGGTGTAACACTTATAGGAAGGAGACAGTAAATGGCAGCTAAATTATTAACACAGGTTGTAACAAGAATTGTAAATAATAAGGAAAAGGCTGGAGCCTATGGTGTTTCAATATTAAATTTGCCTCATTTTGAATATGCAGAATTTGTGCAGAACTTAAAGGGTGATAAAGGAAAACAAGTCTTTTTTCTGGGATTTACTTATGAGGATGAAAACTCCTTAAAGGGTATACTGCCAATAATTGAAAATGTATCCTATTCTTTTAGTATAGAGGATGCTGAAGAATCAAGAAACAGTGGTAACGAAGATATCTTTAGAGTTTTAGTGATTAAGAGAGCAGAAATTGAAAAGCTTTCCTCCTTAAGGTGGTTTCATGAGGTGACAGTAGATATGGTGTATAACCAAAGCTGTCAATATGTGTTGGACGAGCTTAAAGAAACAAATTCTGTAATTAATTCACTGATACATGCTTTAAAAAGAAAATCTATAAGAGATGTTTTGGGCTTTGAGAGAGTTCTGGAATATTTGCAGGAGTTAATGTATGCCCCATTAGAGGATTTACCAAATAGGATTAAGGATTCATATTATAAGCTAGGACTGCTTAGGGATAATTCTCTTGATGCTGGAAACCCTTCAACAGAAGATATTGTATCAAGGATGAAAAAGAACCATAGAATTGTTGAAAGAATCGGTAACCTTGAGCAGGCAGAAAGGCAGAGTATAACAAACTATTATGCCAATGGAGAAGGAAACAAGTCTGTTCCGAGATTGATTTTGCAGTATTATGCTAAAAAAGATTTGCAGTTATTGAATCAAATGGAGCTTAGCGAGGTTGAAGAATGTTTAAAGGCCGCAAAAAAGAAGCCGGGCAATCCACCGAAGCCAAAGAACAAAACCAATACCGTTAATCCAACATCTATGGCATCACAAATGATTTTTGAGGGAAACGCACAGCAGATTCATGATGTTTTAGAGCAACTCGAACAAAAGGTTGATAATAGAAGCAATAATGGAAAGCGTGAGAGGGTTGATATAGAAGTAGATGGCACAAAAGTGCAGATTAAAGCGGAGCCCGTTACAGAGCGTATCGCAACAGAACTGACGGATGAAACAGATTACGGTGGTATTATTTATGCCGATGTTCAGTCTCCTGATGAAGCAATAGCAGATATTGATAAATATGAGTATTTGCCATTTACAGAAAATCTTTTGGATAGAGTTTGGGAAAGTCTTCGAAAAATTGGGGATTTAGTGGCAGAGGGAGAAAGCATTTCTCAAGCTTTAAGGAATTATCTCGATGCACGTAAGAAAATTAATAAGTATCGAATGAGACTTCAGGATGCACCTATGTTTCCTGCTCTTGCAGATAAAGAAGCATTTACAGAGTATTTGGTTGCATATGAGAAGCTTCTGATTTCAATAAATAGCGACTTTTCAAAGATTTGGCAAATAGCACCTTCAAATGCAAAGGAAATTGTAAACACCATTATTTCTATGGACAACATATTTGTAGAAGGTGAAAATAATTTTCATGCTATGCCAACCCCGTTAAATCCGTTATTTCTTTGGAAGTATATTAAATTGGCTGACGAAATATTGGATAGCAAAGGAGTAGAAAGTACAGAGGAAGGCAGCCTTTCGGATGATGATAAAAACTTTATTATTAGAAAAGCAGATGATATTCCAGACCCGTTATCTGTTATGTTGCTTCCTGCAACGGTTCATAGAAGCGGAGGAGAATTTTTGCCTTTGACGGGAAGAATTGGGAATATACCTATTTATTCGACTAATAAACAAATCGACCAAAGTGAAAGTGGAATAGATGCATTAAAACAGAGTATCACACGTTATCTGTGCTTATATCCGCATGCAGGTATGATGCTTAAAATTAGCATTATTGATCCACCGTCAGTTGAGCTTATGGTGTCGATGTTGAAAAAGCTTAATAATGATAGGGAATTTAATATATCCGGAATAGATGTTTCTATTTATAGAACAAAGGAAGCTACAAATGACTGGATTGAAATTAACGATGATTCTATCAATGACGGAATGCTTGGACAGGTAAAAGGAAAAAGAAGTTTAAACTTCCGACTGAAAATTGGTAGTAAAAAGCAGGTATATTCTAGAATCCTTGCGGATATGAAGGATGACCAGCATATTATGATTATCTTTGATCCGAATGAAGTAAGAACCGAAATTGTTAAGAATGATAAGCTGCTACACATTCATCCTCTCTGTATACCTAAGGTTTATAAATACAACCCTGTTGATGAGGTGGTTGAGATTAGGCCAGCTAATGAAGGTGACGTATTTTCCACCTATGGAAGTATTGTAGAAAAGTTAAATGAGCATCCGTCAAGCTTTAGCCATACAAGTAGTATTTTTAATACACCAATTAAAAGGGATACCTATGACTTAATGCTAAGTAAAGCAGATTGGTTAATTATTTTGGACCAAAACCTGAAGAGTTGGGATATTTCGCTACGTGCAGCAAGTGAGAAATTATTTTATAGAGAAGATGATTATCGTTCTATAGGCATTTATTCTAAGAACTGCAAAAAGTTTATTAAAGGCTATAGAGATGCAGTATGCAAATTGGGTAATTTTGTGCCACAGGAAAAAGGTATTGCAAATATCATTAGTGCTATTCGTGCAATAAACGATGATGGCTTATTAAGCATAGTATCCCATGGCTCCAATAGGATTTTTGATTCTAATCATGGCAAGGGAAGTTTGGGACTTGCCATTGCGGCAATACATTATCTTAGAAAAAATCCAGAGGCTATTTTAGTTGGTTTAGATACTCAATTAGCGCAGGAATGGTTGTCTGGAAGAGATGATAATCAATTACCGGATTTAATAGGAATTCGTTTAGAGGAAATGGCAGTTGATATTGTAGAGGTTAAAACCTATAGGGATAATGATAATGCGTTTATTATTGATGGTGATACAATATCAGGTCATGCAGTAGCACAATCGACTGTTTTGGAAGGATTGGTAAAAGAGATATTTGGTCCGACAGAACGTATAACCACTGTTTCGAGAAGAGAAATTCTTAGAGAACAGGTATACGAAACATTGTTTCAAACGGAAATGGATTCTTATAAAAAGCATGAGAGAGCGAATCAGCTAAATTCATTGTTTGCAGGTGAGTATAAGATTGAAGTATCTAAGCAGATATGCTTTGTAGACTTTGAAAATGGTGATAGTAGCGAAAAGACATATAAAGGCAAGGATGAGTATGCTGGAAACGATTACTTGCTGAATATAGTAGGAAGTCGGGAGATTCAGGCAATTATTTCTGCAGTTGAATATGTTTTGGAGGTGTCGAATAGTGCTGGTGATTCTGAAATGAGAGCTGTAGGGGCGTCAGAGCATACGGAACAATCTTCGTCCGGTAAGCAAGACACAAGTACAGTTGAGATAGAAGGTGCAAACTCTGCAGAGGCTGAAGCTCACTTAGATGAAGCGATAACGACAGTAAACGAGAGCGAAAATGAACAAGAGAAAATTGCAGAGAGAGAACGAATTGTTGAAAAATGCAATAGACTCAATAAGGTGTTTAAGGATTATGGAATTTCTGCATTGCCGGTAGATCCAGAGCTGACACAAGAAGCTTCTCGTTTTACGAGATTTACAGTGGAGCTCAAGTCCGGAGAGACTGTTAGAGCACTTGAAAAATCGAAAGCCGATATCGGTATTCAGCTCGAAGCGAACGGAGAAATATTAGTTAATCACATAAGAGGTACAAAATACATTTCTGTTGATGTACCGTTTGTAGGGGCGGGTAAACCTATTAAGCTAGTAGACCATTTGAAGATGTTAGATGGAGATAAGCAAAAGCTTAATATTGTAGCAGGACAAACACCTGATGGTAAGTTTGAAATGCTTGACATTTCTAAGGCGCCACATCTCTTGGTAGCCGGAACTACAGGCTCAGGAAAAACAATCTTCTTATACTCGATAATTGTAAGCTTGCTGCAACAATTCAATAAGGATGAAGTAGAATTTTTAATTGTAGATCCTAAGCAAACAGATTTTGTATTCTTTGAGGATTTGCCTAATTTATATGGTGGAAAAGTAATTACAGATGCTGAGGAAGCATTGGAGATGCTAAATCGAATAAATGAGCAAGATAAAGAGGATAGAATGCAAAAAATTCGCGCTTGCAGAAGTCGTGACATTAATTCATACAACGAAAAAAATCCAAATAATAGGATGAAACGTTTGGTGGTTGTTATCGATGAGTATGCTGATTTGATTCAGACGGCAGAGATGCAAGGAAATAGGAAGGAATTTGAACGCTCATTATCTATGCTGGCACAGAAGGTTCGCTCACTGGGCATTCATTTGATTATTGCAACACAAAGGCCTAGTGCCAATATTGTAACTGGCGTATTAAAAGCGAATATTCCATATAGAATTTCATTCAGATTGCCCTCTCATACAGATTCGCAGACGATCCTTGATATGCCTGGAGCAGAAAATCTACTTGGAATGGGAGATATGTTAGTTGTAACGGAGAGTGACGTGAAGAGAATGCAAGGTTTGTTTATCACAGAACAGGAACTAACAGAATACGTTGAAGGATATGTGAATGAGTAATGAGTCAGGATTTTATTGTTGGTACATTTGTAAGAGAAGAAAAAAACAGATTTCTCTGTACGGTAAATGTTGAAGGAATTGACGAAGAGTGTTATATACCGTCTTCTTGCAGGCTTGGGAATTTTCTTGAGCTTGCAGGAAAAAGGGTACTTTTACGCGAGAATAAGAAAGGTAATTCTAGGACTAGATACGCTGTTTATGCAATTAACTTTAAGCAGAATTATATGGTTCTTAGAACAGCAGAGGCGAATGATATTATTAGAAGAAGTATATCGTCTAGAAGATTTGCTTATCTAGGTAATAGAAAAATCGTAGAAAAAGAAAGTATTGTTGATGGATATAAAGCGGATTTGTTTTTGCCGGAAACAGCTACTGTAATTGAGATTAAAAGTATTATTTCAACAAGAAATGAGGCAGTATTTCCCACGGTATTTTCAGAGAGAGCACTTGAACAATTTTGTAAATTAAAAGAATTGTTAACTAAAGGGTATAAGGTTGTATACATATATGTTTCGTTGAATCCATATGTAAAGCAAGTAAAACTATCAACGGATAAACATCTTCTGGAATATAAAAAGATGTTTTGTGAATGTATGGAGTTAGGGATGTGTTGTAAAGCATATGCAGCAGAAATGAAGAATGGGGAAACACTTATTAAAAAGGAAATAGAAATTGTGATTGATTAAAATCGCTTTTTCAATTAATAACAGAAAGAGGAAGGGCATGAATATAATAATAGGAAAATCGGATATTGCAGCATTGGGATGCGAAGGATGTAAGAAGAAATTTGTTTGTAATATTGCAAATAATGATCCTGCTAACAGAGCGTACATAGAAGGTAAATTGGGAGTGAATTTACCCGAGAAGGATCCGCCAGCCATTATTGATAATTCCGGTGGAGAAGGAGAAAAAGGGATTTTGCTTTTATTGTTGTCTCAAGGCAAAACCATTGTGACAATGGATAGTGATTCCGTATTTGCAGGAAGATATGTCGATGGAACAATGTCTGCACCATATGTACTGTTTGATAATCATAATATGATGAATTTAAGAACAGAACCGTCTGAACGAATTGGAAAGGCACAGTATTTAACAGATGATATATCGAAATGCGACAGTATAAGAAGTATTGCTCGGAGAGGAGTAAACTATTTATACCAAGTTAGCATATCACCAGATTTTATGGATATAGTTCCATGCCTAGTTCCATCTGCAGGAATCGTCTATGCAGCAAATACTATTTCCGTATCAAAACGCAATCTGATTAGACCAGATTTAATAGAAATTATTCCACCTACATTAGGCAAGCCTATTTTAACAAGCCAGTTGACACGTGGAGAGAGTGACGAAAGAAAATATATATTAAAGGTATGTGATATTAAGACCTCAGAATTTACTAATAGTTTTTTCTTTGAATTGGCGTACTATATGCTTCTGTTAAGAGGGTGGATAGATAGAAATGGCCTCAATGATGAGTTTGATGTTTCATATGAAGCAACTATTTTTCCATATGATGTTGTTAATGAAACAATTAGACAAGAAGATGGATGGAATATGGAATTTTCCCTTGTTAAGGATAGGGTGTTTCATATGCTTAATGTGGTAATACCCAACATTATTACGAAAATTGAAAGTGGAGATACTTCATTGATTAAGTATGTAAAGCGTTCTTCGAGGTGTCAAGTGTGTGATTATTATGGAGGACAATTCGAAGGAGAATTGTTCGACAAGTACAAAGCAAGAGGCACAAGTGGTAGAACGGATTATGAGATTTTTTTATCTAATCCAGCACATAATTACTGTAAGTATTGTCTTGCTTCCAATAATGACATAAATATCTTACCTGGCATAAAAACAAGTAATATAGAGTATTTGCAGGATAAGGGAATTTATGATTTGACGGCATTAGAAACACAACTTAGAGTTGGAACGGCTATTAATGATAATGCTGAACTAATGTCCAATTCGGAAGGTTTATTGGCTGAAATTGATGTTCACGGAACAGGAACAGTTCAACCTAAGGTTCGAGCGACAAATACAATCTCACAAGCAAGAGCACAGTTACAGTTATATACTATTATTAGGCAGGATTCTCAAAGAAGAACATTGAGTTATGGTATTTCGTATTCTATAAATGTATATGATGTAGATACTACAACTGTGCGCCCGGGAATGCATGTTGATGCATCTGGAAAATTATCTGAAAACAACATTGCTACACCATATTTAGTAGAAATAGATAAACCAGATTTTAATTATAAGCTGCCGGCATTTATTGATTATGTTATCAAAATAAAAGAGATTCTTGAAAACTATCGTGACATAGAATATACATCATATGGGCAAAAGAAAAAAGTATCATTTGGGATTTTCTATTGGGGAAAAAAGACATATGATGCTTTTCGCGATAATTTGCAGGAACTATTAGAGTATCTTGCAAATACAGGTGGTTTGGCAGGTTTGTATCCAAGCCTTTCAGCAACTACGATTAGAAGAAAAGAAAACTTGCTGATGGATGCTGTTAATAAATTTGCCGACCTCTTTTCGGAAGAAGAAGTAACCTATTACGAAAGGATACTAAAATGCCCACTATTTGATTTGAAAAGTATATATTCAGAACTTGCTGCGGTAGACACAAATTTTAGCTATAACCTTATAGATGTGTATAACGCGGTGTTTGGTACATCAGAGTTTAACTATCACTATAGACCTGATTCGGATAATTATTCTGCATATACATTTGATTCATGGTTTGGAATAGATAGAACAACAGAGCCATTGAGAAAGAATAGTGTACAGAATGAATTAACTAATAGAGATAAGCAGCACTTTTTCTATTTGAGTAAATTGTATTCGTATTTATATGAAATGAGTAGTCCACTTAGTAGTATTTTGAAAAAAGGAGAGTTGCCTACACTTGGTATGGTCGTGAATAATCCGGGAATTACAGACTGGCAATTCTTGTATTTATATTTATTTCAAAAGACTAATGCGGCATACGATCAAGTAGAGGTTGATGAAAATCATTCTTCAACAGATATGAAAAAGCAATACGGTGGAGACAGTATTCTTTTGGAACGGGAATTGACAGCAACAGAAATAGCAGCATTAGGAATTAGCGTAAGCATTGGAGAGCGAGTTTATCTAACGAAAGGAACTGCAGAAAATGCAAATTTAGACGAATCCTCATTTGGATTAACAATATATCCTGCTAGTAATTTTGGAGACACATATAAGAAGATTACTAATAATCCAGCATATTCATCTTGCCTTTATGTGGATGTAGATCTTCCACCATGGAAAAATTTTCATATTTATACAGAAGTTTTAAAATGTGACATCACTTATTTTGATGCAACTACAAATGCGATAAGGGTGAGATTTGATCAGGATGTTATTGAGGTTATGTCGGAACTTGAAAGCAGATATGGATATGACTTTTCCAATAATGTATATATAGAGAAAACATTTATGGATTTCTGGAGTAAACGCTTAAAGGATACAATTCTTGATTTACAGAAACCAACTAGAAATCTAAAAAAACAAATGATAATGTCACCTACTATGCAAAGGGTAAATAGTATTGTACAGGCAGATGTTGATAGGTTAATTATTCCGAATATACTATCAGGTGAACCACTTTTATTAGATGATTCGCAGAAAAATGCAATTGTTACAATGTACAACGATAATTTGTCATTGCTTTGGGGGCCACCTGGGACAGGGAAAAGCCATACACTAGGGCATTTATTATTGTTAGAGTTAATTAGTAGAGATTCATGCAATATATTGTTGATGGGGAATTATACGCCTACAGATAATTTGGTAAATAGCTTGCTGAAAATCATCGACAAATATGGAATTGATAATTCAATTCGTCAAAAACTTGATATTGTTAGGTTTCACTCTAATTCGAAAGAAATGGAAGACATCATCAATGTAACAGGGGTTTCAGAAAGAAAATGGAAATTGGATGATGGTAACTTGCATTTAATTAGACCATTTACTATTTTTACAAGTACACCCGATCAATTAGCAAGGCTAGCAGAAACTTTTCCTAAAATGAGAAATAGTCTTAGAGAGATTGATTCATTTGATATTATTATTGTAGATGAAGCATCGCAAATGGATGTAGGACATTTCTTACCTTGCCTTCTTCGGGCTCGGGCAACGACAAACGGACATTCCAAGATAGTTATAGCAGGCGACGACAAGCAATTGCAACCTATTAGGAAGGAAGAAATAAAGGGGACGAATGCAGTTTGGTTTGGTTCTATTTATAATTATTTTAAAGCTTATGAAGTAAGCCCGAGAGTAAAACTAATAGCGCCAGTTGCATTAGATGTTAGCAGAAGGTCAAATCATTGTATTATTGATTTTATCAGGCAAGCATTTGAATATAGGCCAACTTTCATATCGGCAAATCCAATTTCAAAGATTGAATATACTACGCCGTCATATCCTTCAAGTTATATTGAGTCGGTTTTGAATCCAGATGTGGGAATTGCCTTATTAGAGTATGATGATGGTCTATCCAGTCAGAAAAACAATTTTGAGATTGATAAAGTGACGGAAATGGTTTTGGAAGTTTGGAATTGTGGTATAAGGAGATTTGGAAATGATTTTAGAAAGTTTTTTGAAGAGGGAGTTGGTATAGTTATACCTCATACTGCACAAAGGACTGCTATAAGAAAGAAATTGTTTGACATGTTTAAAGTGATATTATTAGGCAGTTATAACGATTCGGAAATAAAGGCAATTATTAATGGAGCAGTAGATACTGTAGAGAGATTCCAGGGGCAAGAAAGAGATTTAATTATTTCAGGCTATGTATTAGGAAATGATGATGCCATATCTGCTGAAGAGGCATTCATATATGACAAATGCAGATTAAACGTTATTATTAGTAGAGCAAAATATAAAGCAGTTATTTTTGCATCTCGAGAATTACTGAGTAATATTAGCAATGATATTGAAATAATAGAGTTACAAAAATCTTTCCAAATGCTTAAAGACCATTGTGATACGGTGGCTGATATATTAGAACCAAGTTGGAAAAACGGTAAGTTATATTTGAAAACCATTTGACGGTAAAGTGATTATTAGTTGTAGTATTGCATTTCCAAAGCAAGATGAGACTTTTATGAGGGAAGTCTCATCCTGCTTCAGGGATGTTTGAATTTGCAGGCATTTGCATATTTCGGTCATCAATATACCAGTCGCAGGTAATCTTCCTGCTATTACTACCATAGTAATCCACAATTTCCGGAAGGTTGTCATTGATTGCATCGAATTCAAGTCCGTGTTCCTGACACCAAGCGACAGCATTAGATAGATCTTCGCCGATTCGGCAGGTCCAGAGGATGAACTTATTGCCATCAGATTTCCATTTTTTTAGATAATTGATAAGTGCTTGATTGGGTTCACCACAATCGGGCCACTTACTAAAACATAAGGTGCCATCAAAGTCGACAGCTATGATTTGATAGTTACGTTTCATGATGTGCGCCTTCCTGCTCGTCAGGCTTCTCATTCAAATCGGGGAAGAGAACAGGGAGAGCTACTTTAAAATAATTTGAAATTCGGTATGCCATCTGTACGGATGGGTCATGAACTCCTTTTTCAATATAGCCGATAGTTCTCCGGCTACAGTCAACTGCTTCTGCCAGTCTATCCTGTGAAATGTTTGCTTGCTGGCGGAAGAGTAATAAATTATTAGGTGAAGACGGCACTTCTTTCTTGGTCTTGCAGTATCCAGTGTCTTTTATTTCCATCGAATCACTCCATTCACAACAATGTTGTGGCTGAGGCAGGGTGCGTCAGCCTATGGTCTAATTCTAAATGAATATCTGTCCAATAATATGGTCTCTAATTCAGAACTCGACCAAAAATTTTAAAGGAGCTTTCATCAGTAACCTTAATAGGTTCGTACTTGCTATTAAGAGATACGAGGTATACTCCGTCCTTATCATCCTTGAGTTGTTTGCAGTAGGTCATACCATCAAGATTAAAGATACCTATCTCGCCATTGCTTAAAGAATTAGTCTGCTGTACCCATACAGCTTGATTGTCATGGTAGCGAGGCTCCATACTGTCACCATTGATTGCCAGTCCAAAGTCTGCTTCTTCCGGAACTTCTTCGCCCACTTCAATAATCTCAAAGTTTTCATCATCAAGAAATTCACCGGTGCCGGCTGATGCCGAAAGAATGGACCATTTGATAGGTCTGCGGAAAGGAATAATGGTAGTTTCTTTCTTTTGGAACTGTTCAGAGAGCAGGAGCAAGCTGATGTATTCCAGAGCTTTTTCTTTTCCTTCTTCATTCAGCTTTGCCAATGGGTCATCCGGATTGAATCCGATGAACTCATTATAGATGTCAGTAATGCCTAATATCTTGCAGAGCGCAAGGAACTGATGTGCATTCGGTGAGCTGATATCCTTTTCCCAAGCACTGATAGCTGCATTCGATACGTTAATACCATAGTTGCGAAGTTTGTCTGCAAGTTCTATCTGTGACATCTTCTTATCTTTTCTGTAGGTGGCAAGAGTAATGCCAATCTTTTTCTCCATAGTGTATCCTCCAAGGTGTTTTGCACTGTTCATAATCAAATAATAATCGAATTAAAAGGAAATATCAAGTTGAAATCAATAAATAATTGAATTGGCACAAATAATGCCGTTGATTTCAAAATGAGTTTGAATTATATTATATATTGCGAGGACGGTTCGATACTGTGCTATGGAGGAGGTGGGAGGGGAGTTTCTTATCATACTTGACTTTTGTAGTGGTAGGTGCTACTGTATAGAAAAACAGTGGTAGCACCTACCATAGAAAGCGAGGAGTAATATGGGAAGAATTTATTCAAACTACGAAGAACATGAATTTGAGAGTGTAAAGAAGAGAGCAGAAGAATTGGGTTTTAGTGCATCTTCGTTTCAGAAGTATTGTGTGATGCTCTATTTAGGAGATAGAACAAATACAGTTCCAATTGCTGATTTACAAGAGGAAATGCTAAAAGGTTTAGAAGAAATGGAGATTGGGAAGACGTTTATTGTTTCAGCGTTACATCAGGATAAGTGGGCAAGTTTTTCTCGTTCTACTAAGATGCAATTAGCAAAATATTTAGCCTCATATGTAGATAAGCATTCTGACAAATTTATCGTTGCTGAAAAAGTAAAAGGTACTATTAATAAGTACAAAAAAGTGATGTGAGGTGAAGCAAAGAAAATAGATGATAAGAAATGTGATAGGTCAGCGAGAAGTACAGAAGATGAATGGTGCGGACTTCGGCACATCGGAACTCATTCGTCATTTTATAATCATCAATGGTTTTCCTTTCCCTTTACCGTTGAGTAGTTACAATCAACAGGAGGATTTTGATGATGATAGATAGAAAAGATAAGAGATTTGTGAGTTGCCCGGTGTGTGGCAGAATCTTGATGAAGTGTCAGGGAGAGTGTAATATCGAGATAACCTGTGGGAAATGCAACCGAGAGATAGTTGCGCTTGTGGATAATGAGAGAGTGATGGTGTTGGAGAACCGCAGAGGAAATGGTCAGGTGGGACAGGTCAAAGTAAGTGTCCAAAAGACTAAGAGATGTAAGCAGATGCAACCGATGAAGCGAGCAGCGAATTATTAAAACAGAATAACATGAGGAATCAGAGGAACCGTCGGATTTGGCTAGAACCATCAAGGTCGGCACTGATTACCAAGAGTTTGTAACGAGTTGGATTTAGCATAGAACTATCAGGAGCCTACAAAACGGAAATAACGCCAGGTGGCATATAATTGTCGCTACCGGTCTTATTGTTATACGTTTTGTAGACTCCTTTTCTTGTGTTTATTTCCGTTTTGAACTCCGGAAATGGAGAGAAGAATGGAAATGACAATGGGAATGAGAATTAGAGAATGCAGAGTAAAGATGGGAATGACACAGGAGGAATTGGCAGAGGCTTTGTTTACAAAGAAATGCACTATATCTGCTTATGAGACAGGGAAAATTGATGTAAAGGTAAGTGAATATTCCGTTGCGGCGAGGTTCTTCCGCAATCACCCGTTTTATCCATTTGACAATATAAGCTTTGCGGCCAATAGCTCCTTACCACAACGACCATACATGGTACGTTTTATCATTTTCAATTTGCTGTTTGTACCCTCAACAAAACCATTCGATAAGGGGCTGGCTACAGCATTTTCTACGGCAGATAAATCTTTCTCCAGCCCGGAGGCAAAACGGGAAAGCTCCTTAAGATCGCTGTTTTTATATTTTTCAATAAACAGATATAAGCAAGGCATGCTTTTTCGTTGAAAAATTTCCCGAAATTCCCGAATACATGACATCAAAGTTCTAAGTTGCGGATAAGTCTCCACTAGATATGATTTATGGCTATCAGTTATCTCTTGATTCATCCAAAGAAAACGAAAAATACCATTTCTTGACAGGTGATCATATTTCTGAAGCTTTTTCTTTTTCTGAATTGCATCGGATGAGGAACTTTTATATACCGCAATATCAATATGAAAACGTTCGATGATCTTATTCATGTAATCATAAGCAGCTGTATGACCTCCCTTGTAACCTTTTGGGATGAGACTTCGTAAAACATCTTTTCTACTCACACCAGATGATAGTTCTTTGATGATATAATCATAAAATTGATCCATTCCGCTATAAAAGTGTTTGCAGCATAAAGAATCATAGTTACCTTCAAGATATTTCGCTACTGTATTCCTGCTACAATGAAGCATTTTAGATATTTCACATTTGCTGTACCCTGCTTCTGAGTATTCGTGGATCGCATTGTATAACTGTACACTTTTTTCATTGTAATCTAAAAGGTTATCCACATTGCAATGCATTTTTTTTACAAGTCTCTTCGAGCTCAGCGGTCATTTCCTTTTTTCCATAATTTATAGGAATCCGGACATCTACAGGAATAACAGAATTAACTGTGTTCCTAATAGCTTCCAAAAGGTTTTGATGCAGATGGAATCTATCCGCTATCTGCATAGCATCCGGCAAAATTTCCTGGATGGCAGATGAATAGGCATTTGCCCTGTCTCGTGTAACTGTTTTAATATGCTGATTATTCTTAAGCCATTCCTTGAGACTCATCCCATCACGCCCGTCAAGAATCGCAACAGATCTATGGGTAGCCTGATCTACAATGATCGTTCCATATGTATGTCGCTTTTTAAATGCAAAATCATCAACACCAATGACACTTCCACATTCTGAGACAGGCTGCAGACGATAACGTTTGGTTAAAAGGCGGATGACGCTGTCTCCACTGATTTGAAGATTCATTGCTCGACAGATACGGGCACATCCTTCGCAACTGGCTTCCATGGCCAGCATGCAGATGAAATCAGCACATCGTTCTGTCATGCGTCCATAATAACTGAGAAACCCGTCAAAATCTTCAACAAATGTAACTTTTGAACAGGATTCATTATTACAAACATACTCATGAGCTGTTATATGAAGTCGTGCAGTTTTTCCAAGAATCGGTAAATCTTGAACCTTGCGTAAATATGTCCCATGATAAATTTGGGTTTCCTGACCACACTCTGGACATTTGGAAGAATGTGTTTTGGATCGCATTTTAATATGAATAGAATTGTCATCATGGTTAACAGAAGTAGTTGACAGCAACTCATCAGGGAAAAACATATCCAACTTTAACGAATCATTCTTCATTATCATATACCGCCTTTATTTGATACCAATATTTTATCACAGAAATAATTTCATTGGAAGCAAAAAACGGGTGATTGCGGAAGAACCTGCGGCGAAGCCGTCTGTCCGGAAAAATGGAAACCACCTGTCCGGATAGGCGGAA
>ERZ773149.1126-NODE-1126-length-22829-cov-67.271494_pt1 | contig 22829 bp, 27 predicted proteins | sample MGYA00511081_ERZ773149 | MGnify/ENA primary metagenome ERZ773149 (study PRJEB29015, sample SAMEA2737846) | human gut metagenome | biome: human gut; feature: human-associated habitat; material: faeces | place: China | collected 2012 ...
GGGCGTTTTCTCTCCTGTTATGAAATTGTCAAACTCAAAAATTCCGTTTTTTGCATAAAAAAACGGTACAAAGTGCTTAAAAAAGCTCGTTGTACCGTTGATTGGCGGAGCATCAGAGATTTGAACTCTGGCGGCGCTACAAACGCCCTATCGCATTTCGAGTCAGGTATAACATTGATTTGACTTTATTTCTCTTTGTTATGCTTTGCGTTACACCGTTTATTTTCTTCTTTTACGCTTGTTTTTGATATTTCGGCTTACATTGCTTTATTTGTTGCCCGTGGCTGTTTGGGCAACATTTGGGCAACAGCTCATTTTTGGGCAACACTTTTCGGCTCCGCACAGGAATTTTGCAAAATTTATACAGATTTTGAAGATTTGGCTATATTTCAGGCCAAATCTTTTTCTTTTTTAGGGAGAAATCTGCTATGCAAAAAAGAAATTTCACTGCCGAAAGCGGCTCTTTTATGCGGAAAACGCGGGGATATTCTATCGTCCAAAACGAGGCGCTGTTCAACGACAATCTTTCCATGAGCGCAAAGGGGCTATACGCCCTGATTGCAGCCCGTATTGATTATACGGCAACGCCGCTGACAAAGCAATGGCTGATGAATCATTGCACAGAGGGCGAACGCGCCTTTAACCGGGCGTGGGATGCGCTGAAAGTCAACGGTTATCTTGTTGCCCATGTTCACCCGGCCGAAAAGGGCCGTTTCCGCTATGAATATGAACTGCGTGATTCCAATGTGAACTGGGACGGCGTATATCTGATTTACTATGACGCGCAGGGAAAAATAAGCAATACCAACCTGACAAGAGCTGTAAGCGACCATACCCCACAAAATGTACCCACTGGTGCGACCATACCCTACAAAACCACACCAGTGGTAAGCGCTGCAGTGGTTACCGCAGCGGCGGTAATGTAGGCAATATTATAATTACTATAATTAAATACTCTTATTAATTACTAATATAAATACTATAAAGCTATCTGAAAAGAGAAAAGAGAAAACAGACGCTGCTTTCCGCGCTGGTTACAGGAGTGCGCCCTAGTTCTCTTTTCTCAGACGGCTTTGCAAGCGGAAAGGATCTGAACGATGAAATTGGAATATGTAAATATAAACGGCTACCTTGTTCCCAAACTGGCAAGCGATGCATTGCCACAGGCTGAAATCGGGAAGTATGGAATGATGCGGGCGCGCTATCTGGATGAACATCGTTCCTTTGAATACGACCGGATGATGCTGGACGGAAGATTGGCGCAACATCTTTCGGAAATAGACCGGGAAGCACACCGACAAATAGAAAGCCTGACAAAGAAATTGGCTGAACAAGCTGGCGTTACCGAAGAATTAAAGCGCCAATCCCCTTTGCAGTGGGCTGCAGCTATGCAGGAACTGAGGCTGCAAGCGGAGGAAATTGTCTGCGCAGAACTGATTTATCCGGAAGAAAATGCGAGAAACGGGCAGTCTTTTACGGCCGAGTGACCATGCACCGGGACGGTGCGGCAAGCATGTCGTTATGCTGTCATGCCAGCATAACGACCACTTGTCAGGGGGCGGCCCCTGATACCCCGGAGAAAGGAAAATTAAAATGCTGAAACGACAAAAACAGGTAACGATACGTTTTACCGAAAAAGAATACGGCGCACTGAAAAACAAGTGCGAAACAGCAGGCATGAAGATGGAGCCGTTTATGCGGGCGCTTGTGAACGGCTGCAAAATCAAGAGCCGTCCGCCGGACAGTTATAAAGCCTTGGCGGCGCAGGTGGCGGCAATCGGAAACAATTTGAACCAGCTGACGCGGTTAGCCAACAGCACGGGCAAAATTGAGAACGCCCAGCTTGCCGAGGTAAACCGGATGATGCAGCGCATCTGGCAGCTTATTCGGGAGGAGGAGTAATGGCAATCACAAAGATTTTGCCGGTGCGTGGGCAGTTGAAAGGCTGCTTGGATTATGCTGCCAATCCGCAAAAGACGGAGTATCTGAACACCGCAGATATGCAGAGGCTGATGAACTATACGCAGAATGGCGATAAAACCGAGCATCAGCTCTATGTTTCCGGCTTTAATTGCGACCCGCAAAACGCCTATTATCTTATGCAGGCAACAAAGCGGCGTTGGGGCAAGCCGTTGGACAGCGGCAATGTGGGTTACCATATTATTCAGAGTTTTAAGCCCGGCGAGGCCACACCCGATCAGGTACACGAAATCGGATGCGAATTTGCCCGCCGATTTCTGGCTGACCGCTTTGAATGCACGGTCAGTACCCACTTGGACAAGGGGCATCTGCACAACCATATTGTTGTAAACTCGGTTTCGTTTATGGACGGACGGATGTTCCGCAACGATTTTGCAACCTACTACAAAGGCATCCGAGCCGTTTCCGATGAACTGTGCCGCGAAAATCGACTGTCTGTTGTGGAAACAGACGGACACGGGAAATCCTATGGCGAATGGAAGCAGGAAAAGCAGGGCGCACCCACGCTGCGTGGCATGGTAAAGGCAGATGTGGAAATAGCAATGACCACCGCAGATAGCTTTGCCGGATTTATTGTGGAGTTGCAGAAAATGGGGTATGCGGTGAAATACGGCCCGCAGGTGGCGCATATCACGGTACGACATAAGGATGCAAAAAAGAATGTCAGGCTGGACCGGCTGGACGCACACTACAGCGAGGCGGCACTGCGGGATTATTTTGAAAAGCTGCGAGAACTGCCGCCGGAATGGCGGCGGGAATACAAGCAGCAGACAGCGCCGGAGTCGCCGCGTTGGCAGCCTAAAGCGGCTTACAAACCGATACAGAGCCGCGCCCGATACCGTGGTCACCTTCCCGCAAAATGCGGCAAAATCACCGGCTTTATGGCCTGCTACTATCATTACTGTGCGCTGCTGCGAAAAGCATACAAAGGTAAAGTCGGCAAGCAATGCTATTACCTGCTGCGCGACGACTTTCTGAAGTACAATCGCTATCGGCAGCAGTGTGACCTGATATGGGAGCAGAAAATCACAACCGTGAATGAGCTGCTCACTTATAAAGAACAGCTGCAGACGGCCTATAACGACCTTACGGCGCAGCGCAAGGCGCTGTACCGCGCAAAGAATATCCCGGGTCACCCTGAGCGTTCCGAGCAAATACGGACGCTCACAGCCCGCATCAGAGCATTGCGGCGGGATATAGGTATATGTGCCAATATAGAATCCGACTGCGAGGGCGTGACGGATAAGGTGGTAAAGGTAAGGCAGACAGAGCAGATACGGGGCACGAACCGTTCCGAAATCAGTGAGGTACGCCCTAATTATGACCTGATTTAACTTGCTGGTAACTTGCTGCGTATGCAGCCACAACATAGTCAGTATACTCTAAAAAGGACTGTCACAAGCAATCCCTTTTAGATTCTGAGTATTAGTTTTTCAGCGTTCCAATCGGCACAACATATACACCATCGAGGCGCTGATAGGCATAATCGCCGGTTCCCGTTAAAACTATCAGGAGCGATGGGCACTATATACATAGTGACGAAAGAATTTTGTGGCAACTGGGAAGTTGGCTGAAAATCAGGTGGGAGATTGGCGCGATTTCAAGCGGGATATTACCCCAATAAGGTAATATCACACTAACGCAATCGTGCCGTGAAAGAAAAATTTGACATGGTATAATTTACAGTTATAGCTTTGCGGTTCCCTTTGTAAATTTCAGATAGGCAGGCTTCCCGGGGGGGCGGTGCTCTGCTCTGCACAATCGCTTGGCTATACAGTATGTTTTCTCACACTTTGGCACGCTTGCGGATATTCTTGGCAACGATGTTACTTCGCTAAGGAACTAAATCACTTATCAACTGTTAGCTGACGGTTTTCGGGTGCATACGAAACTCCCGTCTGATTCCTAACAGGAATTAGGCGGGAGTTTTTCTTGTTAACAGAGCCAATATTGGAGGATAGCATTATGAAAACATTACTTCCCTGTGAATTTAACATGGATACCGGCTGCGTTGAACTAAGATATTCTGACGGCAGCATGATTTCTATTAACTGTACCGCTGTTGAGGATGAGGTGGCAGATAGCTGTTTCCAGCGGTCTGAACTGGACTGGCTCATCTAAAACGATCCGCTGTCCTATGCGGAATTGATTTTGAATGGCGATCCGGAAGAATATCTGCGAACCGTAACGAAAACTCCACAGTTAGATTTCGATTGATAAGCAAAGCCGCCAGAATCGCATCCAAGTGATGCTGCTTCTGGCGGCTTTTTTACATAGAGAATTCGTGGATTTTTATGGATGTGGTAGTTGTTTACTTGCCATCAGGTGGAATAAAATGCGTTATACTAAGCCGAAATATTTTTCAAAAAAGTCTTTAAGCTTATTGATGACAGTCTGTTTTTTCAAAGCCCTATTTGAACCACCTGAAAACCTTGAAATTGGCGGCAATATTTTATCAAGATCTGTTCCTGTGGTTTTTATTCCACCATCTCTGAATGAGTTTTCTATAAATTTTTGAGCTTCATCGTGTTTTAGTTTTTCATCTTTGATGATTGTTTCTAAGTCCTGCTCTTTTTGCTTTTTAATAAAGTCTTTCCAGTCCTTTTCAACATCTGTTTTTACTGTCATTTGGGCAACAAATCCCTCAATTAAAGCTTTTTTGCTGCGCAGCTCAACACTTGCATCTATTGATTTATTAATATTAGCAAGAATCGTTTTATCCTCACAATTTGACTGGTGATATTTGGCAACAAGCATCAAAATATAATCTATATTGACCTCAACCTGCTTAATAAGTTCAATTTCAAAAACAATATCATCATTGATTCGTTCTTTTTCAACGTCACTTTTTTTAGCATAATCTTGATATAGGTCAATGTAGATACTTTGATAATCCTGTAAATCTCTAACGGATACAGAATTGCCGCTTTCAAAATCATCAAAACACCTTAAAATATTTCTCAATTTCAAAATGCGACCGAACAGTTTGATAAATTCTTTTTCGTTATCTTCACCGATGATTTGACTGCTTATTGGAAATTCATTCACAAGTCTGGCAACAAGTTCGTTATAACCTTCAATATGTTTTCCACTATCATCTTCATAGCCATTCATATATTCATTGTAAGTTTTTAGGATAACCATGCCTCTTGCGTTTTCGTCTCCAAAAAGTGCTAAGGCATTGTTGGTAGCAGTCTCAAGATTTCTAAAGCAAACAATGTTTCCAAATGTTTTAACTGAGTTTAAAATACGATTGGTGCGAGAAAACGCTTGTATCAAACCATGATCCTTTAAATTCTTGTCTACCCACAAGGTATTAAGGGTAGTTGCGTCAAATCCCGTTAAAAACATATTGACTACGATCAGTAAATCAATCTCACGATTTTTCATTCGCAATGAAACATCTTTATAATAGTTGGGAAACTTATCAGCAGATGTATCATAACTAACATGAAACTGCTCTTTATAATCATTAGTAATTACATTTTCAAGAAAATCTCGTGAAGTCTGATCAAGACCGCTTGTGTCGAAATTCTCGTCTTGCAAGATATCATCCGGATCTTCTTCGTTTGGGTTGAAACTGAATATTGCGGCAATATTCAACTTATGACCAGTTTCCTCCATTTGTTTTTTAAGTTCATTATAATATGCAATCGCTGCCGGAATAGATGCAACCGCAAAAATCGAATTGAAACCATTTACTTTTGCAGTTGTTTTTTGCTCTGATACCGTATTATTCTTGGACTTCGCCATTTTTTCTACATTCGTAATTACCTTATGATCATAAAAGGACCGGCTTTGATTACGATAAGTTTTTTGCTCAAAATGTTCAAGAATGTATTGTGTAATCTCAGATACTCTTTTAGGGTCAAGCAAAGCTTTTTCACGGTCAATTGCCTTTACTTGCTTATCGTATAAAAGCTCAGGATTTTTGATTGTGTTGATATAATCAATTCTAAAAGGCAATACATTACCATCGTGGATAGCATCAACAATGGTATATGCATGCAGTGGTCTTACTTTGTTTCCGTTTTCATCCGGCTCACCGCCGAAAACCTGTGCCGTAGTACGCATATTCGGTGCATTGGAACTGTTAGAATTCGATGCAAAAATCGGAGTGCCCGTAAACCCAAAAATATGATAATTCTTAAAGTGCTTTGTAATCGACTTGTGCATATCTCCGAACTGAGAACGGTGGCATTCATCGAAAATTATAACAATATGTTTTTTATAAACTTCGTGTTCCTTGTTCTTGGATATGAATTTATCCAACTTTTGAATGGTTGTGATGATGATTCTTGCATTATCATCTTCCATTTGTTTTTGCAGAATTTTAGTAGAGGTGTTGCTGTTGGCAGCACCTTTTTCAAATCTGTCGTATTCTTTCATTGTCTGATAGTCAAGATCTTTTCTGTCTACAACAAACAATACTTTATCAATGAAATTCAATCCTTGAGCAAGCTGTGCAGTTTTAAAGCTTGTTAAAGTTTTTCCGCTTCCGGTGGTATGCCAAATGTAACCGCCTGCCTCTTTTCTGCCGGTTTTTTTGAGATTGGTAGAAACGATAATGCGGTTTAGAATTTTTTCAGTTGCCGCAATTTGATAAGGACGCATTACCAACAATAAATCCTCTGAAGTAAACACACAGTAACGAGTCAAAATATTAAGCAGGGTATGTTTTGCAAAAAAGGTTTTTGTAAAGTCCACAAGGTCCGGGATGGTGCGGTTTTTCTCATCCGCCCAATAACTTGTAAATTCAAAGCTATTAGAAGTCTTTTTCTTTTTTGCTGCGTTTTTCTCTGCATTATCTTTGATATGCTGAAATCTTGTTGTGTTAGAATAATACTTTGTGTGTGTACCATTGGAGATTACAAACAGCTGTACATACTGATACAATCCGCTGCCTGCCCAAAAGCTGTCACGCTGGTATCGATTGATTTGGTTAAACGCTTCTCGAATTGCGTTCCCTCGTTTTTTAAGCTCAATATGCACCAACGGCAATCCGTTTACCAAAATCGTCACATCATAACGAGTATCATGCTTTCCGCCGTCTTCTTCATACTGGTTTATTACCTGCAAATGATTGTTATGAATGTTGGTTTTGTCAATCAGCTTGATGTTTTTTACATATCCGTTATCAAGGGTAAGGTTTTGCCGGTAGTCTTCCTGTATTTTGCGGGTTTTCTCTACAATGCCATCATTTCCGTTAGAAATAACCCTGTTGTAAAAGTCGTTCCACTCTTTATCGAAAAAGGTGTAGTTATTCAGTTTTTCAAGCTGAGTACGGAGATTGTCAATTAAGTCCTGTTCGCTTTTTATAGTAATGTATTCATAGCCCTGACTGACAAGGCGATTTATAAAATCCTGTTCAAGCTCCGCTTCGCTTTGATAGTCGGTGCTTTTTCTTTTTTCAGGCGTGTATTCAGCCACCACTGTACTTTCAGTAGAACTTGCCACAATTTCAAAGCTATTCATTTTCCGCCGCCTCCTTTTTCTTAAAAGTCAAGAGCTTATCTCGGTAATATTCATATTGCTTTTGTCTTGCTTCAATTTCGGCAGGTAATCCCTCGCTCATATCATTGCAAAGCTTATCAAAACGGTCAAGAATATCAACTATGCGTTGTTGTTCTGCAAGTGACTTTTCTTTATCTTCTGGATATGGAATAGGAATTTCTAATTTCCTCAATTCTCCCATCGGTATGCTTTTTACAGTTCCTCCGGCAACTTTTTTCATATATGCTGTTTTGATATATGTTGCAGTTAATAAATACCGTAAGAACTTTGGCAAAATCCGTTTTTTATTAGGTTTGATAGCATAAACGCCTTCTTTGATGTTCCAATTTTGGGGGTGTTCCACTATTACTGCGGTTTCACCAATTGTACCTGTCCCTGAGAATAAAACATCTCCAATTTCAAGGTTGGAACGATTGTTGCAAAGTGCAAGCGCTTCATCGTTTATACGATCAGTTTTATCAGTAGGTACAATCCTACCACCATGAATTTCACGAATGGTAACATAGTAGTTGATAGCGTCCTCTGTGTTTAAGCGAAAAAACTTTCTTGGGTTGAGCCCTGTATTGAGCGAAATGATAACATCATTTAGCTCGCACCAACCTACAGAATCATATACAAATGTTAAAAGCTTATCCTTATAATACTCATACTGCTGTTTTCTTGCAGTGAGTTCCGCAGTGAGTTCCGCAGTGAGTTCCGTAAATTTATCCAATATACGAACGATTTCTTCTTGTATCGGTAAAGGTGGAAGAGGAATTTTAAACTTTGAATATTTTTCAATCCACTGACGAGTATGGTCTACAGGAGTGTATTGTATGTTTTTCATCACATGATATATGTATCTAAAATCTGCATCGTGAGACATATCCTTTTTTAATCTTAACATCTTCATTGCGGAAGATTTAACCTTAAAATTAAAGTCTACCCAATGAAAAGAAGTAGTAAAATCATCAAAAATTATAATTGGATTATCCGTTGACGCCTCAAATATACCTGTACTCTCATTAGTATAGCCCAAAATAAAAGATTGACCCGCCGTCAATACAGGTGTTTCAAATTCGTCATCGTATTTAGCATCTTTTACAATATATTTGGTAGGTTGCTCATAATCCATAACCGTGTATAAAAAATCGTATTCTACACCCCCTGGGCAAAGTTCATTGATAAGTTGTTCTAATTTACTCATTTTCTTCCCCCCCGGTGTTCCATCCTAAAGTACCCATTGCATCCATTAACTCTTGTTTGTTTCGTATATTATCTAAAACCCCAGTTACTAATCTATAAAAAGCATCAAACTTTATTAAAGCTTCGTCTTCGCTATAATTGCCATGCACAACACCACTTAATTCTCGAAACAATTTATATCCATCCGCAGAAAATTCAGGAGGAATTATATGACGCTTTTCATCAACTTCTTTTAAGTATCTTTCCGTTGTTTTGTGACGCTCCACACCTTTTTTATCGATAAAGGTGTGCGAAATATTTTCTGCAGCTCCAATTTGACTGATAACAGATTCAAATACCGTCCTTAAATATACAATTGAACCTGCGCCAAATCCCTCTCTTGCTGCTCTTTTTGCTTTTTCAAGGGAAATTGTAAAATCGCCATATGTTTCAGTATTGAATGAAACTGCTTCCGAAAATTTCTCACTTCTTTTTGCAATACGCACAAACGGATATTGACTATGTATATTATCTTCCTCTCTGCACTCAAGCAAGAACCACATTTGCACAGAAGCACCGCAACGAGGGCATTCAAGAACACAGTCAATGCTGACAGTCCTTTCGTTTACACCAATACAGAACAAGTCTTCCCCAGAATAAAATGTGCGCTGATCACCGCAATTATTACAATAATAATTTAATGCTACCTTGCCGACCGCAATTTTTTTAGAATTTCCGGTTTTAAGCTTTCTACTACCCAAAAAGTTTTCTATTTGTACATAATCTGTTGTTATCGGTTTTGATAACACATCTGATAATCTCATATATTACGCCTCCTCAATTTCAGCTATAATCGCATCAATTTCGGCACGCAATGTATTTTCACGCTGAACAATTTGAGATATTTGCTTGTTAAGGACAGCTATATCGATAACTTCTCTTGTATCCTCGCTTTCTACATAAGTTGATACAGAAAGATTGTAATCTGCATTTTCAATATCTTCCTTTTTCACAAGAGCAGTAAAATGCTTTTCAGTCTTTCGGTTGATATAAGCGTTTAATATATTCTGAATATTATTAGGCTCGTTGCTTGATGTTCCATCCCCCAATTTATTGCTGTTGGTAGATTTGATAAATTCCTTTGAGGCATCAATAAACAAAGTTTGGTTGTCAACTTTTGATTTTTTAAGAACCATAATGCAAGTTGCAATACTTGTTCCATAAAAGAGATTATCAGGCAACTGAATAACACATTCGATATAGTTGTTATCGATCAGATATTTTCTGATTTTCTGTTCTGCACCGCCACGATACATAATACCGGGAAAACAAACAATAGCCGCTGTTCCGTCCGTAGCAAGCCAACTGAGACAATGCATAATGAATGCAAAGTCCGCTTTTGATTTAGGAGCCAATACACCGGCTGGAGAAAACCGGGGATCGTTTATCAGTGTTCCGTTGTCAGACCCTTCCCATTTGATAGAGTAGGGTGGATTTGAAACGATGGCTTCAAACGGTTCTTCATCCCAATGTTTAGGATCAGTCAAAGTGTCGCCGTGTTCAATGCTGAATTTATCGTAACCTATGTCGTGCAGGAACATATTGATACGACAAAGATTATAAGTTGTAATGTTGATTTCCTGACCGAAAAATCCATTGCGAACATTGTCTTTACCGAGAATTTTTGCAAACTTCAAAAGTAACGAGCCGCTTCCCACAGCCGGGTCGTATACTTTGTTTACTTCTGTTTTCATTTTACCGTTATTATCAAGAAGTGAGATTTTTGTCAGAAGCTCAGATACCTCTTGTGGGGTGAAAAATTCGCCGCCGCTTTTGCCAGCATTAGAAGCATACATTCCCATTAGATACTCATAGGTGTCCCCAAAAGCATCGATTGAATTATCTTGATAATTACCAAGATTCATATCCCCGATAACGGTAATTAATTTTTTAAGCCGCTTGTTTCTCTTAATAACTGTTGGCCCAAGCTTATTGCTATTTACATCTATATCGTCAAACAATCCTTTAAAGTTTTCTTCGCTCGCACTACCAATAGCAGAGGCTTCAATATTTTTAAAGGTTGTTTGCAATATTTCGTTTAAGTTCTCATCCAAATCGGCAACTTCTACTTCTTTACCATCTTTTTCTGCTTGATCCTTTGCATCTTTATCTGCTTTTTTGATTCTGTTTAATAAATTCTCGAACAATTCGCTAGGTAAAATAAAGAAGCCTTTTTCTTGTACCATATCATCTCTAATACTTAAAGCCTCTTCATCGCTGATTTTGGCATAATCAAAATCAGTATTTCCTGCATCCCATTCGCCTTTGTTGAGATAAGTTGTAAGGTTTTCAGATATGTATCTATAAAATAGCATACCTAAAACATATTGCTTGAAATCCCAACCATCAACACTGCCTCTAAGTTCATTAGCAAGTGCCCAAATTGTATTGTGAAGTTCTGCTCTCTCTTGTTCTCTTTTATTATCACTCATCTTTGTTTTCTCCGTTCTTTAATAATTTTTCGTAGTTTATATCATTTCTCAATTGTTTGCACAAATCTTTATTTTTTAGCTTTTGTGCAATATCAACGGGTACTTCATTTCGCTCTTGTGCAGCTAAGTCAAAAAACAACGCTATTTGTTCAGGCTTTGGCCTTAATAACTGAAGCATTGCAATTTGTCTTTCAGGAGGAGGCGGATTAACTTTGCCGCTTAAAATATCGTAAAAGTAAGGTTTCTTTATGCCAAGTGCGGTGTAAAACTTGACATTTGATAAATTTGCTTCTTTTATCATTTGTGCAAGCAAATTGCAGAATTTCATAGAATCATCAACAATCAAAGAATCACCACCATTCTCAAATTAGAATGTAAGTTTACATACTAACATACTATCATACTTAAAAGAAAGTGTCAATTGAAAAGCCTTCGATTATGGCTGTGTATGATAGTGGTAAGGTGTAAAAAACTTTCCCTAAAAAAATTCTACCAAACCTGCAAAAAGCAAAGCGGAAAAGACTTTATCAAACCACAAAGCAAACTCCCGATAATGGAAAAGAGCCTGTGCAAGGGCACAGGCTTCTATTCACATATCAAAGGGGTTTCTCTATATAATTTATCAGAATCACTGTTCAAAAAGTATCGAATCACTTTTCTTGCAAATTTCTTACTTACCGTCGCATCCCACTCTGCCAACCGGATGATCTCCGCTGTTCCTGCCTCAAAATCAAACGAAATCTCGCCCCATTCGCCGTCGTTGTCCACTTGGTAGAGGTAGACAGCGGCGGCGATTTTCTTTTTGCGTTTGGTCTGGGATTTTCGTTTCAGGCGAATCATGTGAAGGACTCCGGCCTCTGTCAGCAAACAGGTCAAATGATCCACGGCTTTACGATATGGTTATCGCACTGACCCTGCCGATAAAGACCATTGGATCATTGACGAGGATGCCGCCCCAGTAGTCAAGCGCATCTTTGACTTGGCCATTGACGGCAAGGGGCCGGAACAGATTGCCCGTATACTGGAGAAGGATAAGGTGTTGACTACCAAGGCGCTGTATGCCAAACAGTCGGAAGACCATCCTGACCCAAAAAAGCGTAAGAAAATGCCGGAGCGCCCTTACCATTGGATTGGTCAATCGGTTGCGGGTATTCTGGAATGGATGGAATACACCGGCTGTACCTGCAATTTCAAGACTTATTCCAAGTCCTATAAGCTGAAGAAGCGGATTCCCAATGTCATCGAAGATATGTGTATCTTCCCTGATACGCAGGAAGCAATCGTTTCTCAGGCTCAGTGGGACAGGGTGCAGGAGTTGCGAAAAAACAAACGCCGTCCCACAAAAGCGGAACGGCAGGGATTGTTCGCTGGGCTTCTGTTCTGTCCTGATTGCGGGAATAGGCTGCACTTTGCCACCTGCAAAAGCTTTGACGGCAAGCAAGACCATTATGTATGCTCCAGCTACAAAAGTGGTCGAGGCACCTGTTCTGCCCACTATATCCGTGAAGATGTACTGCGGGAACTGGTGTTGGAGCGTATCCATGCGGTCAATGCCTATATCCGGCAGGATGTGGAGGGTTTTCAGGAGGAATGGCTGCAATGCCGCCGTTCCGATCAGGAACGCAACATCCGTGAAGATTGAAAGCGAGTGGAGCAGGCCAAGAAGCGGCTGGCTGACTTGGATGTTCTTCTGTCCCGACTTTATGAGGATTTTGTCCTGGGCGATCTGAACAAGGATCGGTACAAGAAAATGACCGCCGATTACGAGGCAGAACAGGAACGGTTAAAGCTCGAAATCGAAGTGACGGAAGAATGGCTGGAAACACAGCAAACCCTGAGTGTAGATGTGGATGCCTTTGTAGCCCTGACACAGAAGTATGTGGATGTGCCGGAATTGACACCTACGATAGTCAATGAGTATATCAAGAAAATTGAGGTGTTTCCACCGGACAAATCCAGCGGCAAGCGGGTACAGAAGGTAAAAATCTATTTCAACTTCGTGGATGCTGTAGAGATTCCTGTGATTTCCGAGCCTGTTGTTGCGAAATCTACCCCTGGACGCAGAAAACCGGCGTGACCATTGCGGTCACACCGTTCTCTGCCCCTCGCAAAGCTAAATAGTACCTTATCACTATTAAGCCTTGATTTTACTGGGTTTGCAAAAAAATACGAAAAATATTAGCACTCACCTATTGTTGGTGTACCATCATCCTGCCCCGGCAATGCCCTATATTTTGATTTGTTTATCCGAAATATTGCTGCATCAGGCTGTCAAACAGCAGTTGTGCCTCGTCCAAAGACTTTTGTATAGCAGCTTTTGATTTGTTGACTTGTTCGACAAAGGCGGCGAATTGGGTTTGCAATTTTATCGGAGGAACTGTGATATTGAGTTTTTTCAACATTGAGATTGAAAGATATGCCACAGTTGAACCAGCTTGTAAATTGGAAATCTGTTTCTGTATGCCAACCGTTGAAAACAGATATGCAATATACAGATTCGTAATCCTTTTGTCGAACTTGGAGAGCCAACTAATCATGTCATCCTAAAAATAGAATTTGTCCGACTCCTTAACAATGTAGCACTTTCCGAGGGTTCCTCTTGATGTAATTAAAATATCTCCAGTAGCTGGAACTAAACCAGACACTAATAATTCTTCATATTTTTTTTCGGAGATATAAAGACTGGCTGATTCAGCTCCGCTGTCAATTCTGGATGTAAGGTCAGAAATTCTCAAAAATGGGATTCCTGCAGAGCATTGCTCGCTCTGATAAATTCGTTTGCTTGAGCCTATGCAACAAAAATCAGCCAATTTAGCTACAGGAAATTTCTTGACGTTATATTCTGGCTCCCCAAACAGTTCTACAAATCGCGCTTTGATGAGTTCGTCCATTTTTTCAAGTTGCTGCTGACGATTTTCAATGACAGATTCCACTTTCCGAAGCGTAGTAACAACTTCATGCTACTTGTTCAGGTCATCAAGAGTAAACTCCTCGTTTTGGTAATCTCTAAAGTAAATATGCGGAATAGTCGCACCTGAAAAGTATTTTTCTAAGTGCAGTGCATATGCTTTACTACATAAAATAGATACTCAGGAAGTACCACACTTTTGGGTAGTAGATATTGCATTGTTCCTATTACAGATGATTCAGCAGGAAGTAACATTGCTCGCCCTATGCCCGCACCGTCCTTAACTACTGCCACATATGGCTTTTTTTGTTGATAAAAAATCGACGTTGCCAATATAGCCAGAAGCTCCATATACCGGATAATCTCCACTTTTGCCTGCAATATCTGCTTGTTTGAGGTTTGGCGAACCTCTTTCACAAACATCGGCCAACTTTACTTTCATTCTTTGTCCCCACAAATCCGAAGTTGTATCAGCGGTTCGGTTCTTCCAAATCGCTGATATCTTTTTCCTGCTCCTCCGCGGCTACGCTCTCAATCATGCCGGCAACCGTCTGTCCCAGCAGCATGGTGGCGGCATTTTCGGCTGTAACCACCGGGCGACCGGTCTGCGCTTCAATTTCCCGGCGGGCGTTTCCGGCCACCTTGCCGCCCTGCTTGGCAACCACACGGTTTTCGCTCAGCCCCTGCGGATTCTGCGCTTTCGTAAGCTCCGTGGTAGTGGCCTCGGCCAGCATATTCAGTGCAAGCTCCAGCGTACTCATGTTATCGCGCAGATTCTCTTTTTTCAGCCCTTTCAGATTCTTGTACTGCCGCGTGTTCATGCCGGACCACGCTTTTGTCACATCGTCCGTCAAAATGGCAAATTCCTGCCCTTTTTGTACGCCGTGCGCACTCCATGCATCGGTCAGCTCCTTGCGGGCGCGGATTGTCTGCAAGCGCTGGTTGATCCACTCCGGCGAATAGCCCTTTTGTGCGTAGGTGTCCAGTGCGCGTTCAATCGTCAGTTCTGGGTCAATGATTTCCTCAATGCGCTCGCGCCCGACCATAGCCAGCCACATTTTGAACGGCTCGGCTTTTTTTGACGGAATCGACTGGATAATGCGCAAAAGCTGTTCCGTGTTGGCTACATCGGTTTTGTATCGTTTTCCGTCTTTAGGGGAACGCATCTTGAGTTGCTTACAATTTGTAAGCAACTCATCGGCCCCCTCATCTTTCAGACGATTTTTCATAACAGCCCAATAGGTGCTTGCTTTTCGGGGGTCTGTCTGCTCTGTCAGCACAGCCACTGCATCCACAATAGAAAAGTACCATTCTTCCCGTTCCTCGTCCCATGCGGTACGGATCGGCTTGTCCTCAAACATTTGTAGTTTATCATTTTCCGTCATAGCGCGTTCCTCACTTCAACATCTGTTCCAGTTCGTCCATCGTGGTGTTTACTTCGTTCTCCAAACGGCGCAGTTCCGCCAGAATTTCGCTCGTCGGCGGGTACTCCACCGACTTGTATTCGCTTGTCGAGAAAGCTGCATAATTCATTTTGTCAATCGTTTGACGGTGTAATTCAAGAAACTTTTGGTATCCATGAAATCAAAAAAGTCTTTCCATTGATTGAACTTCAAAAGCGCTTTTATCGCCACAGTTACATTAGAGCCCCTTTTTTACATCATGTCATGCAATATTTGATATTCAATCCAAGGTTCGCTCATACGGCACATTTTGCAATGAAATTATCCGGTGTATTCTGCTGAATCGGCTATGATAAGATCGTTTATGAAAGGTGTAGCTTGCGCTTTAAATCGAAACATGATGTCATACCATGCTTCTTTATTTGTACGCAGTAGTCTATCCGAAAAAGGGAATTTATCAGCGATAACGGCCATTCTGGTACTGATTTCGTGCCTGTAATGCTTATCTTTGTCTGCGATGAACTGGCGATAGTTAGGCTTTGACAGCATTTTTTTGTATAGGCGCGGATTACGGTCTGCCACGGCGGATGCGTAGGCTTGACCGTAACTACCGAATTTAAGCAATATATAATCGGCTTCGATTTTGTCGAAAAATTTTTTCTGATTAGCAGTTAGTTCTTTATCTACATTCATTTGTTGATGCTCCACTCTGTGATGTAAAAGGATTCAAATAGTTTCTTTGGGGAAAAGGTCATATGCCTCCCACGAGAGAATTTCTCCTAAGTCTTGTAAGAAACGAAGCTGCTCGCGTTGCCACTTCAATTCTTCACCAAGGGTTACATGAGTATCAGGCTGAACCACAGATAAGTCTTCATTAGATATTGATTTGCTAAAATCGGAGAATTTGTGGAGATCAGTAGGCGGCTGTGCCATAAATTCTTTGATTACATGGAGAGCATACTTTGCGGGCATAGCCTGCAAAGTATTTGGCAATCGAATAGAGGTAAAACCATCTTCTTCGACGATCTCTATACCATGATAGCTGTCATGCATTTCATATATAAGGCCTACCAAACCTATTACCGTATCTACATCCAACGGCTTTAGCATAGTGGGAGATACACCGAGTGCATATGCAATTTTATTTAGCTGTTCATCCTTTGGATGCCGTGTGCCATATTCATACTGCTGAAGTTGCGTTGATGTTATTCCGGAGTGGCGGGACAAACTGCTTTGTGAAATCCTTTTTTTTAAGCGCAAGTGCTTAATGCGCTTTCCTGTGGTATCCATAAATAGCCTCCAAAGAAAAAGCAAGAAAAAGTAAAAGAAAATATTGACAAGCAAATTGCTTGTGATATAATGAGTGCAAGCAAATTACACATGCAATTTGCTTGCGTAAATTGTTGTACCTTGAAAACTGAATATACCAAATCTTCAAGTCTGTAAATGATTGCAATTCTGTGCGGTGCGCAAAGTAAAACAATCCGTTTAATAGATTATACCGCAGGAGGGATAGTTATGGCAAGATATGCCAAGCAAAAAGCACAGCAAGAAGTCAGAAATCCTTTTGAACCGATGCTCAAAACCGTAGAACAGATGGCGGTGGTTTCCGGCATCGGCGAAAACCGGCTGCGCCAGCTGATGGATAACGGCGAGCTGGAGTATATCCAGAACGGCAACCGCCGCCTGATTTCTGAGCAAGCCATTTGGGATTATTATAACCGTGCCAAAACACCGGCACGGACCGCCCTGTAAGCGGGTGCGGCAATGGCAATCCGCGAACGGCAGGTAAAAAACAAGCGAAACAGCCAAGGAATTTTAACGGGAAAGCCGGGAAAAGTTTTTGATGTCAATGTGAAAACTTATGAGAACGGCAAGCAGAAAAGCATTGCAAAGCGCGGTTTTGCTACGCGCAGAGAAGCGGAATTGTATGAAGCACAGTTAAGACTGGATTTACAGGCGGGCAGTACCGCATTAAGCGCCTACAGGCCGGAGGGAAAACAGAAGCTGAAAGATTATCTGCCCCAATGGTATGACAGCTACCGCAACAATCTCGCCAAAAGCACACGGTACAGCTATTGGAGTGATATAAACTGCTATCTTATTCCCATGTTGGGCGAGGTGCCGCTGAACAAGCTGACGCCGAAAATGATTGATGATATGATTGCAGAGCTATTTGCGAAAGGGCTTGCCGTGAATTCGGTACGCTATTGCCAGCGAGTGCTAAGTTCAGCGCTGACCACGGCGGTGAAATACGGTTACATATCCAGCAACCCGGCCAAAAAGATTGCTACGAGATTCCGCAAGGACGCCGGTGTAAAGTACGATAAATATACCGTTGAGCAGGTGCAGCAGCTGCTGGCTTTTGTCCATGGCAATGTTCTGGAAACAGCTGTGTTGCTCAGCGTACTGTTTGGGATGCGCCTCAGCGAAACGCTGGGGCTTCGATGGCAGGATGTCAATCTGACACAGCGGAGAATTGTCCTGCGCGGACAGCTGCCCTGTGATTTGCCCAGCGACACTAAGATTGTGGCACATCTCGAGCCTCTGAAAGACCGCGAAGAGGGTGAAACGAGGACATTTCCAATCACAGAAGAAGCGATTCCGATCTTTCTGCGACTCAAGCAGGAGCAATCCGACCAAAGACGGTTGTGCAAGCTCAGCGGGGTGACTTACCATGAAAATGACCTTGTTGTTTGCAAGCCGGACGGTGCCCCGTATCTGCAAAAGCGAATCTCATCAAAATTCAGCAGCTTTATGCGCAGCACGGGTATGCCAAAGATTCGCTTTCACGATTTGCGCGGAACAGCAGGCACGAATATGTACAACCTGACGGGCGATTTTTACGCGGTGAGCCAGATTCTCGGCCATTCGGTCGATGACTTTTCTCAACAAATGGGCGTGAATCTGAGCATCAACACGGTGACAACCCGGTATGTGCAGGTGCAGGAACAGCGAAAGTTGAATGTGCTGTCTGCGTATCACAGGGCAGTGTTCGCTGTGCCGGAAAAGGACTCTCTGGAAAGTAAATCTTTATAGCTTTTTAAGAGGTTTTGCCGATAACCAAGAGTTTTGGGCAACAATCTGGGCAACATTCTGCATTTTGCTCCAGACGATTGTTGCAGGCTCTGAAAAACTGACCACTCAAATTCGGCGATGCAAGAAATGCCGTGTGGCGCACTTTGACTTATCGATAAAATAAAAATCCATCGCAAAATATTACGATTTTGCGATGGATTCTGGCGCAGACGGTGGGATTCGAACCCACGTGGCATTGCTGCCAAATTGATTTCGAGTCAATCTCGTTACGACCGCTTCGATACGTCTGCATATTCAATTTTGTTGCGAGGCTGACGCATCAGGGCGTGATTTCGAGTGCTCCCTCTTACGACCTCTTGGGTAATGCTCCACAGCATAAATTTTGTACAGCTTATTATAACAGCTTGCGGGGCAAATGTCAATTCTTTGCGGGTGGGAAAATGTCGGGTGGGAAAATGTCAGTGGGGTGTATCTGCAATGAACGTCTGCGTTTTCTGCATGACGTCCTGCAGGGTCGCCAGGTCGTGCAAAACGTCGCCGGTTTCCAGGGAATGATTGGCGTTCTCATAAAGACAGAGCGGCGTGCCGTTGGCGCGGGCTGCGGCGGCGACGGAGGAGGCATCGCTCCAGGGGTCGGCGGTGCCTAAAAAGGCAAGGGCATTCTGCGGGGCAAGCGCAAACGTCAGGGAGAGCGGCGTGTAGAGAATCTGGCGGCAGGGGATGCCGTGGCGCTGGGCGAAGGCGGCGGAGACAGCGGTGCCGATGCTCTTGGAAAGAAACAGTACATCGTCGTATTGCGGCCAATCTACGGCGGACAGCTGGGCCTCGGCCTGGGCGTACAGGGTGTCAAATGCCTCGCGCAGGGCGGCGGGGCTGCCGCGCAGGCCGTCCTTGTGGTAGGTGTATTGCAGCAAAAGGGTGTGGTCGTACCCGGCACAGGTCGCCAGCTTACGGCTGTAGTAGAGCAGCGGCTTATCACAGTGGTAGCCGATCCCGGGAAAACAAACGACGAGCTTCATGGGAAAAACCTCTTTGTTGGATAATAGCAGGCGCAAAACGCCCTGACTATAAGTATACCACGCCGACACCTCAATGACAAGAAACCGCCGTGCAGCTCCGGGCCGCACGGCGGTTGGGTACTTTATGCCTTTTTCAGAATGCAGAAGGCGGCAGCCACGAGGGCCAGGGGCAGCAGCAGAGGCAGCAGTGCGCCGACGACGGCGAAAATCACCAGCAGCGGCAGGGCAATCACGAACAGCAGTGTGGCGACAAATTTCGCCAGGCCCCAAGTCACATGGAAGGCCAAACCGACAGACTTGACGAACAGCCAGGCAAAAACAAAAAGAACAAACAGCGTAAACATCCTCTATAACTCCTTTGTGCAGGTACGCGGTCAGGCGAGGGCGTGTTCCCTCAACCTGTAATACGATTTTAGCACGGGAATTGTTGCAGAAACAGGAGAGAAAGAGAAAAATAGAGGGAAATTTTTGCTGGTGGGGGAGAGATAGAAGGTTATTCCTCCAGCTTCCTTTTATACGTCTCCGCGTCGATCTGGCCGTTGGCCAGCATGCGCTCGGTCCAGAGCTGAAGGGTCTCCACGGTGAGGGAAATGCGCTCAAGCTCCTGACGGATATGGATGAAATCGTCGATTTCGTCGTTGGAAATTTTGCCGTCAGCGGCGATCTCGATCAGGCGCTCCTTCTTGCTGTTCATTGCGTTCAGCGAGGCCAGCATCTCAAGGATGATGGCCGGCAGCTCGCGCCGCGTGACAAACGGTACGTACCGCTGGCCGATAGGGCACTGCTGCGAGCAGTAGCAGTTGCACAGCGACGGGCGCTTGTACTTTTCGGCCATCGTCAGCACCTCGTCGGGGCGGGGCACGGTGCGTTCGTTCTCAATTTTTTCAATGCGCTCGGGGGCTATCGTTTCCAGCAGCTCACTGGCTTTTTCGCGGGTCAGGCCCAGCTCCTCGCGGGCAAGCTGGTAGCTGTTTTTATTTTCTTTGGTGGATGTACGTCCCATGTTCGGCCTCGTTTCTTGATTATAGATAAAAGCGTAGCACATTTTCCGGTTTGCCGCAAGGGATTCGACAGGGAATTGTTGCACTTTGCGCGCGAAATTGCTATAATATATTCTGTAAATTTGTATGCAACGGAGGGCTTCTCCCATGAACTGGATCGATAAACTCGAACGCCGCTACGGCAGCCTCGGTATCCCGAACCTCATCAACGGGCTGCTGATCGGACAGCTGACGGCAGGCATCATCATGCTGTTCTTCAACCGCGATTTCGGCAGTCTGCTGATGCTGAGCCGCACCTATGTGCTGCACGGACAGATTTGGCGCCTTATCACGTTTTTGTTTGTGCCCATCTGGCTGGGCGGCGTCTTTGGCGTGCTGAACCTGCTGTTCTACTACTGGCTGGGCAACGCGCTGGCCCGCGTCTGGGGCGATTTCCGCACGACGCTGTTTCTGGCGCTGGGCATGCTGGGTGCGTGGGTCAGCTGCTTTCTGACAGGCTACGCCGGGCCGAGCGCCATCTTCCAGAGCATGCTGTTCGCCTACACCTGGCTGTGGCCGGATCAGATGGTGCTGCTGTTTGGCATCATTCCGTTCAAGATGAAATACCTGGGCTGGATCGAGCTGGCGTTTTGGGCCTTCAGCTTTTTGACGGGCAGCTTCGCCATCAAGGTCAGCCTCGTGCTGGGGCTGGCGGGTTTTCTGGCGTTTTATGGCCGCGAGGTCTTTGACTGGTGCGTTGACGCCGTGAAGGACTGGAAGCGCCGCCGCGACTGGGAAAACCGCAACCGCTGAAAAATTCGATGTATCAATAGAAAGGCTGGATAACCATGAAGCTTATCACTGCAATCGTCAATAAAGAGGATTCCAAGAATGTCTGCAACGAGCTGCTGAAGAGCAAGTTCTACGTCACCCGTCTGGCCACTACCGGCGGCTTCCTGATGGCAGGCAACATGACGCTGCTGATCTGCACCGATGACGAGCGCGTCGATGACTGCATCGGCATCATCTCCAAGTGCTGCAAGCAGCGCACCGAGATCGTGCCCGGCACGGCCACGCTGGGCCTGGGCATTGAGAGCACGATGCCGATGGAGGTCACGGTCGGCGGCGCTACCGTCATGGTCACGAACGTCGAGCGCTTCGAGAAGCTGTGATGCTGGAGCGCCTGGCGGGCAATGACGCGCTGAAAGCCGAGCTTGGCACGGCCCTGCGCGGCGGGCGGCTGCCCCATGCGGTTTTGCTGGTGGGGGAGCCGGGCTGCGGCGCGGGCTTTGCTGCGCGCTGTCTTGCTGCCGATTACCTGTACCCTGCCGGCGGCCCCCACGCCGAGGCCGTGCTGAAAAAAGAGGATACCGAATGCCTGGTTCTGCAGGGCGAGGGTGCAAGCGGGCAGATCCCTGTTAAAAAGGTGCGCGAGGCGCGGGAGGCGATCCAGCGCTCGGCGCTGTCCACCGACGCGGCGGGCCGCGTGCTGTTCATCTACGGCGCGCAGAATCTGAACGGGTCATCCGCCAACGCGATGCTGAAGATCATCGAGGAGCCGCCCGAGGGGGTGCTGTTCCTGCTGACAGCGACGAGCGCGGCCACCGTGTTGCCGACGATCCGCAGCCGGTGCGCGGCCTATACGATTGCGCCGGTGCCCGCGGCAGACTGTGCCGCCCGCTTAAAGGCCGAACGTCTGCCCGCCAAGGCGGCGGAGGAGCTGGCGTTTTTGTATGAGGGGCACATCGGCACCGCGCTGAAAAGCTGGAACGACCCGACGGCCAAAGCCGCGCTGGGCATGGCCAAAACGCTGTGCGGCTATGCGGCGCAGGGCGACACCTACCGCGCGCTGGCGCTGCTGACGAAGTACGAGCGCGACAAGGACGGCTTTGCGGCCCTGCTGTGGACGCTGGACCAGCTGTGCAGCGCCGTGCTGCGCCGCCCCGCCTACGGGCAGGAGCAGTGCGGCGGGCTGACCCCGGCGGGCGCGGCGAAGATTTTGAACGCCGACGCCCGGGCAAGGAAAAGCCTGACCGGAAACGGAAATCTGCGGTTAAACGTGGCCGTGCTGGCGGGGGAGATTGCGTGAAAAAGCCTTCCCCCGAGGGGAAAGGTGGCCTGCTGGGCCGGATGAGGGGAAACCTACCGGCAGCAACCCATTGACGGGCGACTGCGGAAACTCCGCCCTCATCAGTCAGCGGTCAGGGCCGCTGACAGCTTCCCCCGAGGGGGAAGCCGCCCTACATGCGTCGGGGGTGCCGCCCCCTACAACAATGCTAAGGCAACACCGCATAATTCCCGCCTTACGGCTTAAGCACCGCTCCGGCGGC
>ERZ773149.1145-NODE-1145-length-22461-cov-3.113898_pt1 | contig 22461 bp, 32 predicted proteins | sample MGYA00511081_ERZ773149 | MGnify/ENA primary metagenome ERZ773149 (study PRJEB29015, sample SAMEA2737846) | human gut metagenome | biome: human gut; feature: human-associated habitat; material: faeces | place: China | collected 2012 ...
GCGTGATCTCCACGCTGATTTTTGCCAACTCATAACCGATTGGCTGATAGCCCAGGGTCACATTGTTATCATCCTGTACCTCGTCAATCGTAGCTGCCTGGGTGATCTCAATTTTCTTAACCTGTCCGGGGATCACCACCCCGGACAGCTGTATCATTTTGTCGGTAACATACAACATAACGCTGTGCCTCCTACGCCGTAACTACAGGTTTCCCACCGTTTTTCGACTCTATTACCTCGTCAAGCAGCTTAAACAACTGCGGGAGTTCCTTGATCTGCTCCAGTTTTACATTCAACTCCACCTTCTGAATGATCGTCTGCTTCTCGCTGCTAGATGTAAAGTAACTCTTGATTGTCTCACTCAACGATGTTCCAGATGCGCCAGACTTCTGGTCGCGTCTACGGCTTCGGAATGCATCAGCAAGGCTTTCTGTGGATACGTCATTTTCTTCTTTCACTCCAGCAAACGCATCTTTTGCCGTAGTGGACGGAAGATCCGCCGTCTGCTTCATTCCCGTGTTGATCGTTTCAAATACTCTACGGCCGGAAAGAGTCAGCGTTGATAACGGTCCTTCCTTCGCGTCCGAAAACGGTAATAACCGCCGAACCTTTGCCAGTGCTCCGCGCACAGCTTCAACCGGCTTCGATGCCATTTTTGTGATTCCTTCTGTGAAGGTGCTCATGATTTTCTCGCCGGATCTACGGAACCACTCCCCTGCCGAAGAAATCAGATTGTTAACTGCCTGCAGTTTCTGGTTCCAGAGTTCTTTCACTCCATCCAGTCTGCCACCAGTCAGGTTATTGATAAAATCAAAGCCTGCTGTATAGTAACCTTTCACGCCTTCCATTGCCGCCGCTGCCAATCCGGTGATTCCACCGCCATGCTGCTCATAAGCCGCCTTGATGTTCTGCAGGCGTTCTTTCACAACGCTTTCCGCTGCCTGCGTAACCCATACATAGGTATCACGGACCGCACCCATTTTTTCACGGGCTGCGTTGCGGATATTGTCAAGGCCACTGTGGAAGCTGTTGCTCAGATGATCCAGACCACCTTTTACGCTGTTCACGCAGCTCGTCCACTTGCTCTTTACAAAGGAGCTGACCGCATCCCAGTTTTTAGCAAGCAGTGCAAGTGCTACACCAAGCGCGATCATTCCAACCACGATCCAAGTGACCGGATTGGCCAGCAATGCCGCCGTGAAGCTCCACACGCTGCCGATCAAACCAGGTAGTGCCGTGGCCGCCGCCGTTATACCTTGCCGCGCAAACGATATAATTCCCGACCCTAGCACTTTTATTGCATCACCGGCATACATGCCGTAGATCCTTAGCGTTTCAATCCCGCTCGCAAAACTATGGAATATCGAAATCGATCGAACTACAATAGAGCCAATCGCTCCAAATGCACTCGTCAATCCTCCCGCTACCGTCAGGAACACTCCAAAATACAACAGCAGCGTCATGATCGTACCGGCTAGTTTCTGGTGGCTTTGGATCCAGTCAGATACTTTTGACAGGGCACCTGTACCTGTCGATATCCAGTTGTTGACTGTTGGCAGTAGATTGTTTCCTAACTCTTCTGTTACATTGTGCATCTGTTGCTTTAACACCGTAAACTTTTGTGATTCGGTGCTGTTGATTGCTGCCGCCATCTCCGTGGCCACGCCGGTTCCTGATCCCATTGCATCGTACAGATCCAGGATTCCCGTTTGCAGGTCCCCGGTCTTGTTATACAACAGATCAATGACCGCAACCGCTTCGTCTGAGCCAAATGCCTCCTTGATCTCTTTCTTCTCCATTGCATCAATGGTGTCACCATACTTAGTATGTAAGATTCCAAGGATTTCCGGCATACTTTTCAGTTGCTTATTAGCATCCAAAAATGATAAGCCCAGCTTATCCCCGGCACTAACCGCTGTATTCAGCAGTGCCTTGTACTTGGTGGCTGCTTCCGATCCAGACATGGTTGCCTGCATCATTCCTAAAATGGCAAGCTGCTCCTCCAGTGGCACGTTCGCGCTGGTAGCCGTTGCGCCAAGGGTGGATATACTCTGTGCCATCTGCGATCCGCTGGTCTTGTAGTTTTTAACCGCTGTGGAAATACCGGCACTAAATATTTCGCCAAACTCCATATCGCTCAGCCCGGAATAGTAATCTTTATAGATTCCGTACCCGGTCGCGAACAGAGACGTCATCTCTCCGATCGTGGACTTTGTCGCTTTAGCTGTTAAACCGGATAACTCCGTAAATTGTGCCACGCCCTCATCGGACAGCGATGCAATACCGGACTTGATATCGTAAGCTGCAGATATAAAATCACTCTTTGATGTGCCCGCCCAGGTATCCGAAAAGCTCTTTGCTGCGGATTCCACAGCAGCCAGATCAACCACACCCAGAGATTTCAGATCCGCAAGTGCGTCCTGTGTGTCAAAGGTTGATGCGGCAACACCAAGCAGTCCCTTTGTTATAGTAACCCCTGCCGATGCCAGGGCCGTTCCCGCCAGGCTGGCCAGTCCAAAGTTGTTTTGCATATCGTGGAGTTTTCTGGCTGTCTGATCTGTTGCGGTGGTCAGCGGTGCTGTCAGCCGGTCCACCATATCCAGGACTACTGACAATTTATAAATAGATTCCAGTCCCACTTGCATTTCCTCCATTGCAAAGCAAATATTGGTATGTTATAATGCTAGTAGAGACAAACGAAAGGAGGTCGTCATTATGTTATGGGCTTTAGGAATTGCTTTCACCTTTGTTCTGATCGGTGTTGTTATCGGCATTGTTGTCAGCGTATTTATCGGTGCTTCCTATCTGTTTTTCTGCACCCCTTACCTCTGTTGGTTCAGTGACCACTGTCCTCCAGATAAACGACCTCGTTCTTTGATTCGTGATTTTCGCAACGCGTTCCGCTATTACAAATCACTGATCACCCGCAAGCCTCCGGTTCTCCTTTGACCGGGGGTTTTTTAATTTCCAAAAAGTTCACTGATTGCAGCCATAACCGCCTGTTTCATGTCCTCCTGTTGCAGTTCCCTGGATTTCAGGGCAACTGCATACAATCTCAGGAAGTCATCGATGGCGCTGTCCATCAGATCAGCCGGAAGCAGCCGCTCCGGCACATATCTGCAGATTAGCAGCCTGGCCGACTCAAAAAAGTCCTTGTCAATCTGCTCAGAGGCAGAGTCTACAGCTTTTTTACCGTACTTACCTTAGCAAGTCCCAGCATCGCCATCAGCTTCTCGCCAATGGATAACGGCTGTGCCGGGTATTCTTCAAAGTCCGCTTTCAACTCCGCCTTCTGTTCCTCGCAAACAGTTTCCTCGCAAAAGATCTTTAACGCCTTGCTGGCTGATGCGGATGCCGTCTTTACATACCGGTCATATGCCGGGGTCTTCGGCTTCTCGAAGAAGTAGGTTTTCTCGATATCCGTGTCATCGTCCGGCTGCAGGATCGTGGTCACCTCATAATACTCTTTATCCGATTCTTTCAGCAGTTCGCGTAATGCCTCAATATCTTCTTTGCTCATCGTTCTTTCCTCCTGGTTTTATTCCCTAAAACGTCACACCATTTAATTTCGGGGCCTTATACATAAAGCCGTCCAGGCTGACCGTCAGCGACTTATCACCCTGTTTGCCGCTAAAGCTGTGCTTGTTGAGGATAATGCCCCTCAGCACGTCCGTGCTGGTGTCCTGGTCCTCGTTGGCATAAGAGACCGTGATCTTCGGGATGTTGAGCGTAGACAATTTCTTGCCCCTCTTTTTGCAGTATCTCAAAAGCACATTGTAATCATCACGGAGCATGGACAGCTTGATGGTATATTTTTTATTGCCGGTTCCATAGCCTCGTGGAGTGCCTCCAGCGCCATAGATTGCCTCAGCCTCATGCTCAAAATCATAAGATATCTCTGTGACCTGGGCGTCTTCCATGCCCGGAATGTCAATGGTGATATCAGACCAGTCGTAACACTTGCCGTTAATAACAGCATCTGCCATAGCTTAACACCCCCTTAATTCCGATATGGATTTTCCATGGCCAGATCAAACTTGAACTCACGGACATATCCTCTCGGCACGAATCTCAGCTTGACCGGAAGCGTTTCATCCTGCAAGATGTTGATCTCATTGATATTGTCCACATAAAGCTCGGCGGAGCTGATTTCCTGCTTGGTCTCCATGTCTTCCAACGGCACCATCAGGCGCTCCAGCATGTTATTGATGTCCGTCTCCATGTCATCGCTCGCGGAAACATCCGTCTGCAGCATCTGCGCAGCCGTCAAATAAACCTGACGCACCATCTTGCAAAGGACACGCACATGCTCCGCATATCGGTAGTCACTGCCGTCTTTACAAAGGACACGGGCATTGTTTACATAGCATCCAGTCAGACCGTAAAACTTCCGGAAAGTCAAAAACTTCGCATCATCCAGATCGCTGATGTAGTCCTCGATGCCCTGCGGCATGAGTGCCGACATCTTCGCTTCCGAAATACCATAGGTATCAGTACGGCCAATGGATTCCTGCACTCCAGCCAGTCCATATAAACCGGCTACGATGCCTGCGTTGTTGATGATGCCGCTGCGGCCGTCCCAACGAGTGTATTGACTGTATGCCGCACAGACCTGAACAAAATAATTGTCAATTCCTTTCGCTTCGGCTTTCAGTGCTGCAGCGTAATCGTCCAGGCTCTCATCCGCGCCGATATATCTGGCTTCGCATAAAAACCATACCGGGCGTTTGTACTGCCTCAAAAACTGGGTCGCAGCACTTCCCAGTGCCGCCCACAGGGCTTTCGCAGATGCTCCAACGATATGAATAAACTCGAAATCCAGTGCCGAATTATACAGGCTTTCCACGGCAGCCAGCACCGTCGCGTTGTCAATCTCCGGGGCGGTACTGCTAAAGCTATAGTAATCATCTGCCACAAAATCCCCGTCAAAGGTCACAGTCAGGCCCGTATACGGGATTTCCAGCGCCCCGCCTACCGGGATCGTCAGCTCATCCGAATAGGTATAGCCACCGTTCACGGAATATCTGCAGGCCGCCGCGTTCAGCGTTCCGGATTCCGTGATCTGGATGCTCACCTCATAGGCGTTGTTGGCGTCACCCGATACCGTCACGGTGCCGGTTCCCTCGCCCAGGTGCTTCACTTCTCCAGCCTTGCCCTTTTTCTTTGGCGCAACCGGAATGCAATATACTTTCGGTGTACCGTTCTCGATGCTGTCAAGAGCTGCATCGTAGAGCGGGCTCAGACCGATCTTTTCCTTGATCTGCTCCGGCTTCATGGATGCCGTGAGCAAAAGCGGTGTCTTGCTCGTTACGGCAGACACGCCGATCTTAACGTGGACATTCTCGCCGGTGCTGCTCTGGTTTCCCAGGCTTCCGTCTTCCACGGCCATGGTCACATCTCTCAGACTCATTTGCGTTTATCCTCCTTTCTTTCCCCGGCCATGCTCGTCTCCCCGAACTTTTTGACCGCTGCTTCATATTCTGATCTGGTTACCGCTTTGCCCTTTTTCCAGCCCATCATGCACATGGTGCCGGTAAAAACCGTTAAGCGGGTCCCCAGCGTGTTATACCAGTGTTCCACCGGCATTAATTCCTCGGTGTTCTTTTTGACCTCAGCCATCGCTCTCACCTCCAATGTCTATTTCAATTCCCGACAACGGCTTGCGGATCACATCCCGGTAGATCCCGCCGTGGAAGGTTACTGGGATTTCGCAGGCACTCTCTGCTTTCAGGATGCTGTCATCTTTCTCTACCCAGTTCACTTCCCCCAGCTCGATCTCCACGTGGTTGCCGTCCAAGTGCATGCCGTGATCAATCTCATCTAAAAAGGCGTAAAAGATCGTTTCCGCCCGTTCCGGCGTATAGTCACCAATTACCACCTTAAACTTCGAATCCACAGTATAGGTGCGGGTCCTTGTGCACCGAACCCCATTTTGGTCTGTGTAGTTACGTTTCGAGCCGTCTCGCGCAAGGACCTGCCCCTCACTGAGTACCGCCCCAACATGGCTGTCAGCGTAGCGTTCCAGCTCTTTCCAGCTCTTCAACACGCGGCTCTTGATTCCTGCCCTGGTAAGGCAGCCAACCAAAAAGTCTTTTTCTGCTTTCATCACTTTCTCCTAAGCTCTGCTTCAAACTCTTCGCGGATCTCCTTCTGGTCTTCCTCAGAGATTCCCAGAAACGGCCGTGCAGGAATGTTGACCACGACTTTCTCCACGCTCACCCAGCCGTTACCGGTCTTAAACCGCAGATATTTGCCTTTCTTTGCCCGAATCGTCCTATCTGCAGCTCCAAACTGGTGCGTGGCCGCGTAAATCGTATTGGTTCCAACCGCTGCTCCCGTAGCGCTTGCGATGCTGTGGATGGAGTTTTTTAGGATCGATGTGTCTGTCAGTGTCAACCCTCCGCTCCGTTCCGCCCTGGCCGATGGCGTCCACTTGGTCCCGTCCGGGGCCTGAGTGGACCGGAACCGGTCCATGGTGGAAGACCGAAGCAGCTCTGCCACATTTTTCATCACCGCATATTTCCGGAAGTGTGCCAGAGCCGACATTTTCTGCAGCAGTGCATCCGTCTCGCCCTGTACCTGAACCTGAACCTGCATCCTGATCTCCTTAATATCCGCTCATGCTATGCCGCGAAAACAGCCGCGGGCTTCCGGTTATGGAAAAGCCGGTGCTTGCAGCCTGCTGTTGCGTCTGTGTCTCGGTGACAATATCCACGTCACCTTTTGCCACTTTTGTTAAGAATGCAATGGCATTTTTGTAACGCGTCAGATAATTGCTTTCGCGGTCTCCCGTATCAAGTCCGGATCTGGAAATCAGATTGTAAAGGGCGATATCCTTGGAGTATTTTGTCACAACGGCCGGAACCGGCACCATCGGCACCGGGTAGCGCTTCATGAGGTACCCGTCTATCTCCGCATCCGCGTCATGGATCGCATCCTCTGCAAGCGGCTTTAACGCAGCCTTTCGCTCTTCCACATCCTCGATATAGCTGTTTCCAATGATCTGGTTCATCAGATCATCCTTGATCATGTCAATTACATCTTTCGCGCTACAGTATGCCATCTCTGTTCCTCCTATTTTGTACCGTCAGAGCCGACCATGAACTGCCAGAAACCAAAACCGGCATTATGACGGCCACGGGCACCATATAAGTACTCATTTTTCATGAACACATGCTCATCATTCTCATTCACAAAGCTCTGGAACCTGATTTTTTCACGCTCCTGGAAGATCATCGGCTTTAATGCCTTTTTGGTGCATGCCAGGAACCACTGTTTTGGATTCTCTGCCAGATCTGGGATTACTTCCAGAGTGGCCGTGTGATACAGCGGGTTGGAAGTACCAGCAATAAACTCGCATTCCAGGATCTTGCGGCCCATGCTTTCGTTTGCCGGTGCCACAAACAGAGTATCCGGGATGATTTTCAGAGATTTTCCATTCTCGCCCACCTGGCTCATGATCATGGTGCGAGCGGTCTCGTAGCTCTCCGGAGAAAGCGCGTTCTGCAGCACATTGGACGCCTTCACGCCCTTCGAAACCGGATGCTGGTCAGAAAAAAACGCCTTATCGTCATAACATTTCTCCGCAAAGCCATTCATCAGAAGCCCCCAGATTAAAGTATCCGGATGCTGTGCCGCAGCTTCGCCCAGCCTGGTGAAGATGCTGCCGTAAGTGCCATAGTTGTCATCCTCAATATCCTCTCTCGGCACCGCAATGGTAGATTCATAAGTCTTGTTACGGATGGTATAGCCATGCTGCATTAACTGCTGAATTTCTCTGGAGCCGATCCACTCACGCATCTGTGGGAACTGACCTAACCAGGCATATTCCTGCTCCTTCGTGGAACTCGGCACCCTGGTCGCTACTTTGTCCCAGGTTGTGCCCGTATTTTCAAATCCCATGTTAAAGGCGGTGCTGAATCCAACACCTAAACCGTGTAAATTCGCCTGATTTACAATCATTTTGTCGTCCTCCTGTTAATTGATCTCTACTACCACGCCATCCGGATCCACCTGCAGCACCTTACCGACCACGCTGGTGCCGGTCGATTCCGATGTGACGGTCAGCGAATCCTCCAGATAGCAGTCCTTAAAGGCTCCAGCCTGGGTAACGGCTGCTGTGCCGCTGTTATCCAGGACAAACGCGCCGCGCCGTACCGTCACGGTCACCGCTCCCGCAAGTCCGCCGGTATTATCTGCCGTCTGCTGGGACATTCCCACCACAATCAGGTTTTCCGCTTTCTTCGCTTCGATCGCGTTTCCGTCCGAATCCAGTGCCACAAGCACCGCTGACGGGATCACGGCACCCTTCGCCACCGGAAGCACCACCGTGTTCCGGTCTAAGCGTTCGTTTCCACTTCTACTCATGTTTGATTCCTCCATATTTTTCTGCATCTTCCTTGCTGATTCCCAGATCCTTTAAGATCTTCATGTCCGTCTCAGACAGGCCATCTTTCTTTTTCTGGTCATCTGCATAGGTCAGTTTTCCAACCGGTACAACCACCGGAGCCTTCTCAGCAAAGGTTTTAAATCCTTCCGGATCTGACAAAGCGTAGCTGTTCGCCCACTCCTTCTGTGCGGCGCTGATCTTGCCCGCCTTCATGGACATCTCCACCAGATCATCCGCGTTTCTCTGCTTCTGCGCGGCTTCCAGCTGCTTCACGCGCTCCTGCAGTGCTGCATCTCCGGCCTTGCACGCCATGATCTGCGCCGTTACGTCTGCAGTCTTGGCATCTGCAGGCAGCCCAAGCAGGTCCAGGATGAGCTTATTCGCTACCAGCTCCGTTCCGTCCTCTTTTTTGCCCTCTTCCCCCTTCTTAGCTTCCAGAGCGCTCAAAAGTTCGGTGATTTTTCCGGTCACGTCCTCTTCGGTTGCCGTCTCCGGCAGTCCTAACAGTTTAATCAGCTTGTTCAGTTCCATCATGTTCTCCTTTTCCTCTTCTCCCTCAATCACGTAATCGCCCAGACCGTCCGAATTGGCGATCGGGAACATCCCATTGATTGCCGGGGTATTGGTTAACGCTACACTGTGCAGCACTGCCGCTTTATTGTCACTTTTTCTGACAAGCAGCACCGGAGACAGGTAACGGTATTCCTTGTTTGCGACATATTCGCGCCCTTTCGGGGTCCACTCCACCTTGCCAACAATGGCATTTCCTTCCTGGTAGATGTCTTTGACCCAACCGGCAGCCGGTGCCTGCACATCGTGCAGGGTCTGATGCTCGTAATCAATCACCAGATCCAGCTTCCGGTCCTTAAAATGCTGGATGATATCCCGCACGCTGCCCTCGTCCACGTCAAAATCGCCCTTCGTGCTGATGACGTGCCCCATAGGCACCAGTTTGATCACTTCCGGCACGCCGTTCAGCTCCACGCTTTCCCCGGCGCATACCATTGCTTTCACTTTCAATGTTTCCTCACCTCTCAACGCCCTCTCTGATAGCGTTATTACGCGTAATAACGCGTTAATAACGCAACATTCGGGTATTTCTCCATTTATCGTCCAAAATGAATTCTCGCCCTTATCTGGCTTTCTGCTCTCTTTTCCTCCAGGCTTTCTTTAAAACCTCCGGGAATCCGACCAGGTCCGGGGTCCATTTTGCTTTCGCCGGGTTCGTCCGAAAGCCTTCGTCCGGCAGTGCGCCCTCCGCCCGTCTGGTCTTCGGGTTTACGGTGGTTGGGATCATATCCTCGACCGTGATGCCGTGGCTTTTCACCCACGCCTCCGTCCTGGATACCACTGTGCAGCGGCACCGGAACCCGTTTGGCGGATACCAGATATCCCAAATCGGATCATCTGCAGCATACACACGCCCATCCATGACCTGATGCTCTTCACGCACCCGGTTATCTCCCGCCGTCTGATACTGCCAGTATTTCCGCCGTTCCATCACATCCGGATCCGTCATCTGCTGGTAATGTCCGACATTATAGGCAGTCTGGACATTCTGCAAAAAGATCGTGTCAGCGTGAAACGGGAGGAGACCGTCATAGCCCTTGTCCTCCAGAAAGCTGTTCATGCGTTCCCTAAAGTCCCGCTTGGTACTCCCGGACTCCACTGCCTTCTGCAGCTCCTCCAGGAAGGTATTTAATACCTCCAGCGACGTATAACCCGATACCGAAAACGCCAGGGGCCTGTACCATTCCCGCAGCCGTTTAAAATCTGCGTAAGATACCACGGCCTTTTGCTGCAGATAGGCAAGCGCTTCCCGGAATACATCCGCATCCTCATCCTGTAAGATTTCACCTTTGATTTCCTCATCCATCTTCCGCCCGTCCAATCATATTTGAGACATACATCACTTTTTCCATCAGCGTCCGGAAGTCTTTCAGATCCATGGCTGCATATAACCGGGAGACCGTTTTTTCGTCCTGCAGTGCTGCCTGTAACGCTTCCAGGCTCTCGCAGTTGTCAACCATTTTGAGAATCGGCTCCAGCATCTGACGGAACAGATCACCCGAATAGCTGGTTGCCTTTGCTGTCAGCTGGTCCAAAATTTTTTGGCCTTTCACTGTTTCCCCATCTTTCAGCTGCTTCATCTGGAACGGTACCGGCACGGCAGGTTTCGCGCCTCCAATAAACGCTTCGCCTCCCTCCGGTGCCGGGATGTTAAACTTGCGGTACAAAAAGCTCTTCGGAATCTCCAGACCGCTGTCTGACAGGGTTTTGTAGATCTCAGCCATTTCTTTTAGGTCATCCGTGTCTGTGGCGCTGATCTTAAAATACGGCACATGTGCAAACGGACCGAAATTATACAGCACCAGCGGACGGATCACATCGCGCCGGATCGTCTCCATCAGGGATTTACAATCTGCCTCAGTCAGATCCTGACGGACATCGTTATGTACCTTTCCCTGTGCGTAGGAGCCACCAGAGTCTGACGTTAATGTCTGACCCACGATAGCCTTACTCATCTGCTCATCGCAAAACCGTGCCAGCTTCTCGTAGATGTCCACGCTGCTCTGCTTGTTGGACTCAATAAATTTGATATCTGTGCCCGCCGGAATGATCCCGGCCGCATCGGATCCAATCTGGATCAGCGCCATCCTCAGCGCATCCTTTTCCTCATCCGATGCCGTAGCGCTGTAGGTGCCAAGCCGGAGCGGCATGCCGTAGACCTCGCAAAAGCTCACCCAGTCCTTGATATCGTAATTCTTAAACAGGTACATCCATGCACACACCCGGAGCACTCCGGCCTTTGCCGGGTGTCCAGACCGGGCTTTGTATTTGTGTATTACAAACTTATTTTCTGGCAGAGGGATGCCGCCAGGAAATTCGTCCGTGCGGATCCGCAGCTCATCGTTTTCATCCCAGAAAAATTTTTTCTGATGTACATAATCCATAGACTCGATCACGGTCTGGCCATTCCGGACACCCCAGTCGATCTCCAGAAAGCTGATGCCCTTGCCGATCGCGTCCAGGAGGTCCATCATGTTGTTGCCAAAACCGTCCAGAGCTTTCAGCTGTTCCTCTACCCAGTCCTTAATCGCCTTATCCTGCGGATCAGCGGAAAACTCCTGGATCTCCCAGTCCAGTCCGGTGACTGCCAGCTTTCTGGTCTGCAACTGTGAAAACAGGTGGGTGTCCTTCCCCTCCATTTCCTCAAACAGCTCCATCTGCCGGAAGACATCTCCGTCATCCGCTTCTTTGAAGATCGCCGCCAGCTTTCTGGGGTTTAGCCGGTTTGACGGGTACGTGCTGGACCGGTCATAACGGTCATCCCGCGCTACTACGCCAATGACCGGACGCCCTGGCCGTTCCGTTCCCGGAACATATTTTTTCTTGTTCTTTTTTGACATTTTTAATAAGCTCCATCATCAAACTTTAACGCCCTGCGCAGCACAGACTTATATTCTGTCTTTCCGGCTATCGCCCGGACTGTCAGAGCCAGGGCTACCGCCATCTGCAGACCGTCCGGCGCGTCATCGTTGCGCCCCATTGGGTACTCCAAAAGCTGTTTGATCAGCGCTTTGTGCTTGGCGTTAAACTTCAAGTACCCGTTCTTGATGTACGGCTGCAGGGACTCGATCCGAAGCATCTTGTTCTGGATCGACTGTATTTCCTCAATCGGAATGTATTCCCCAAGTTCCACGGACAGCTGCGCCATGACTTCCTTGAAAAAATACTGAAACTGCACGGTCTCCACGCCAAACTTAAAAAATCCGCGCCCGTAATCCCGTTTCAGTCTCCGGTTGATCTCAAACACATCATTGATGATCACATCCGGCTTTCGTTTCTCCACGCTGGCCGTCTCGATGTACATATAACCGCTGTGGATGTCCACAGCCAGGTTAATGATAGATGATGTATCTGAGCGCTTGTTCTTGCCAAGAGACGGGTCATTCGCCCCGACAAAGACAAAACGGCTGTCTTTAAAGTCCACCAGTTCCGGCTCGTAGTAGTCCAGCCATTCCTCTTGGAAGGAGGCACTGTCCGGATCGATCGGGTCATTCTGCAGCTCAGAGTTAAAGGCTGCTTCTCCGTCAGATACCCGAATGATCATTAACTTGTAGTAATCCAGCTTCTCCGGCCACAAGACTTCCGTACCTTCCAGCATGTCCTCCTCGTGCTGCAGGTAAAAGTCCCTTGCGTGCTGCTTGTGGTCCTTGTCAAACAGGTTCGTGTAGATCTCCGTCCATTCATCCCACAGATCATCCCGCACCGCGAAGCTGATCACAGCCCGATAGGTCTTGGACTCATACTCCGGGTTTTTCAGCACGTTGCTGAGCAACGAATCATAGTGCAGCACGGTACCGATATACATGATATCCGTGTAAGTATCACCGGCTTTGGATACCGCTTTTTTAAACCAGCTATCCAGTTTCCGGCGCTGTTCCGGTGTGTTGACGTTCTCGTCATTTTCGACATCGTCCAGCACTAACAGATCCGGTCTCCATGCCCCGTGTCTTCGTCCACGGACCTTCTTTCCGGAGCCGATCGCCTCGATCTTTACGTTCCCGGCTGTCAGGATCACGTTGCTCTTCCACACACGACCCTGCTGGGCTCCAAAATCCAACCGGATCTCCCGGTTGTCTTCCAGTTCTGTCTTGATATCTGTCAAAAATCCCTCTGCCTGGTCTGATGAGTCCGACAGGATGATGACATAGTGTTTGTACAGATACAGCGCTGCGTGCAGCGTGTCTTTAAAAGTAAAGTTCGTGGATTTCGCATGGCCTCGTGGGGCGGCCGCTACGTTTCTGGATCCGTCAAGGCGGGATATTTCAGCAGCATCCGTGTAAGGGTTCCGCTTTTTCAGCACTCCGTTCGTCCAGATCTCGTCCAACTCCTCATGGAAAGCCGGGGATGGCCGAACGAAGTAGTGTTTCAGATAAGCCCGGCCAAAATATCCCAGGTCAAAGGCCGCAAGCTGCTTTCTCAGTCCTTTCGGACCTGTCAGCTCCGCACCTGCATCAAACCGCCGTTTCAGTTCCTTTCGGACTTCCAGGTGGTCCTCTTTCCGCAGCACGTAGTCCAGAAAGAGCTGCTTCTGGTATGCTTTGTTATCCTTTTCTTCCTGGTCTTCCCCTGTTTCCTCGCCCAGGGCAGCCAGGTACTCATCCAAATCAATCATCGCTCAACATCTTTTCCTTTGCCGTTGTTAAGATCTGCCGCATCTGCCCGGCCAGTGCCGGATCGGACTTGATCACCTTCATGATCTCCGCCTCCATTCCGTCAAAAGCCAGGTCAACCTTGTTCTTCATCTCCTGCCGCACCCGGTCCTTATAGACCTTGGTACGGGACAGGCTGGCAATCAAACGGCCAACCTTATCCAGGGGCAGATCGTCAAACTCGTCCTCTGCAGTGGCCAGTCGGCTGATCAGTCCGTCCATCATCAGCATCATCCCGGCCTCGGTATAATCCGCATCCGGATTCTGCCGGACCACGTTCACCAGTGCCTGGGTGCGGGACTGCGCTTCCAGAAGCCTCTGCGCCGCTGTATTGCTCCGCATGGCATAACGGCCAACGCTGCTTTTGCTGACCTTAAAGCCCATACTGACCAGCCACTCCGCAATGTTGTAGTAGGTAGTGCCCGGATCTGTCAGCATGACATCCACCTGGGTCTTCACCTCAGGCGGCAGCTCGTCAATCTTCGATGTGATCCGGGTCTTTGTCCGCTTCTTTGCCATTAAATATCCACTCCCGGGTCTTCAATCGTGCACTCCGCCAGGTCCACGCCTTCCTTCGTCAGCCGGACCACGGCATCCTTTGCATAGGCGTTATATGCCGTCACCTTCTGATCGGTAAACTCGATATATCCGGCGTCTGCCAGATAGTTCAGATGTTTGGTGATATCCGGGGATATGATCAGACCCGCTGCGATCATCGCGTTGGAGATCTGTCTGGTCAACGCGGAGTTGTTGTATCCTTTCACCAGGGATCGGATAATATAGCCCCTGACCGCTTTATTGTGCAGCACTTCCGCCTGTTCTCTCTCATCCATCGTTTCTCACCCCCGCACTGTTTAACAATAGCTTGTTCAGCTTCTCATCCATGGAAACCATCTTGGCCTCCATGCCATTCATCGTCCTGAAAAAGTCTTCCCTCAGCACAAAACTCATCGAAAAATCGCCCTTGATATTGCTCAGCTCAGTCTGGACCTGTTTCATGTCCGCCTCGTGCTTTTCTTCCACCTTGGTGATCCGGTTATTGAATGCCTCCATAGAGGAGCTGAGCCGTTCCTCTACGCCGGATATGCTGCTTTTGATGTCGTTGATCATCATTTTGACTAAAAAGATCAAAATACCAACAACAACCGACGCCACCATTCCAATCGTTACCGGTTCACTCATGCGCCATCACCTAACTCTCCAAAGCGTTTCCATAGGGCCGCCAGCTTCTGCCAGCCAAACATCGCCAAAAACGCTACATAAAACGAGATCACCAGCACTCCCACCAGCATGTACCACCGTATCGTCACCTGCAGCACCTGAGCGCCTATCAAAAACGCCACCGTGCACACTGCAATCGACAGGGCGATCACATACAGGTCCGTGGGGATGTACTTCATCACGGCCAGGCTCTTCGTCACCTCCGTGATCACGGACACGGTAAACGCCGCGACCGCAAGCATGACCAGAAACATGGCAATCAGTGACGCATGTCCCACAAGCATCTGAGTAATCAGCTCTTTCATCATTGCATCCATATGCTCTCCTCCTTCTTTCGGGGCAAAAAAAATATAGACAAGACTTTCGTCTTGTCTATACTCTACCTTGTTTCGCTATAACCTTATATCCCAAGCATTTGGGGAGTTTTTTTAGGTTTTTTCAAACCCTTCATAGTCAAAAAGTGTGATCTGTTGAGGGTCGATCTCTTTGACAATATTCATGATCTGGTTGGTGGTCAGGTCATATGCCTGAGCCAGTTCCTTGATGTTAAACCCGTTGTACTCCTTCCGGATCCGGCGGTTTCGCGCCGGTGCGATCAGCCGGTCCACCTTCGGAAAATAAATCTTATCGCCCATGGAGTATGTGGACAGCTTCAACACGTTCTCCAATCCGATCAGTTCCACAAGCGGTCTGCAAGACTCCCCCACATCTTCCAGCGTGGTGTCTGCAATCAGCTCGTCCATAACCTCCTTTTTCATTTCTTCACCTGTCCTCTCACTGTGCCAATCCAGGATACTGCAGTGCGCCGTCCTGATCCGGTACCAGAGTGACCGGCTTGGTTATCATCTGCCCGTCTTCATCCATCAGATAATACTTCCCGTCCACGTTCTGCAGACCCACACACATCGCGCCGTCCGAACCCAGATAATACCAGTTTTCTTCGTAGCAGTACCAGGTGTTCGATACCATCATTCCGGCACCATCAAACCAATACCATTTATCACCGTCTTTGTACCAGGCATTCACAACATAGTTCCCGGTTCCGTCCGGGTAGTAGTAGCGCCAGCCGCCGTCCTCCTGCACCCAGCCGCTTTTTTTCACAGGCTGCAGCACCGGATACGAAACGAATTTCGGGATGCCCCACTCCGTCCAACCAGCACCGTTCACTGACCTGCGCCGGAAGTTCAAAGTGCTGGAAGCCATCTCCGCCACGGTCTGCCCTTCGTCTGCCAAATACCAACCGATATGGTAAATGCGGCCGGAGCTGTTGCGCTTAAAGACCATACAGGGCGTATTCTTCGGCAGGCTGTTAATCTTGCCCTTCTTAATGCAACCGGCATAGTAACCGGCCGCCGTGTTATCACTTCCGGCCATTGGTGCAAACGCACCGGAGCAATCCGCTCCGATCCGTCCGGCTCCCTCCTGCAGCTTGGCGCTGTAGTAACTCCAGTTATACTGACTGGACTGGAACGCCTGATATGTAGCTTTGATGATCTTTTCCGTAATCACCTCGCCGTTCATGCCCCAGACATACAAGGCACCATCCTTTTCTAGTCTTTCAAACCAGGCTTTCATCTCTGCCACGCTCTTCATCTTCATATTACATCACTCCTCATCATTATATGCAAGCTCGATCTTGAGCTTGGAATCCACGATCACACAGCCCTGGATTGCTTTCATAGTTGCGTCAATGCCTTCCTCTGGCAAAAATGCCAGGATCAGCTCCGCGTTCTTGATCTTGGATATATAGTAAAGCTCCACATCCATGTCGATCACCGGCGGCTGTCCCTCCTGCAGCTCCTGCTTCGTATAACCCAGCACGCTCTGCAGCACCTTCTTATCGCTCTTGTAATCGCCTTTCAGCTTCTTCAAAAGCAGTTCCTTCTGCTGGCTGTTCACCGGCACGCTCATCTGATCCAGGAACTCGTCCAGCGTGTACTCAAAGGTATAGTCTCCGCTGCACACTGCTTTCAGCATTTTGTCAAAATTTTTGTCAAGTTTGTACTTAACAAAGGTGCTTTCCGTTACTTTCGCATCCACCAGACCATCGCCCACAATCTGACGCAGGCGGTCCATGTTCAGCACATCCACCTCCTGAGCCTCCGACACGATGGCCGTGCCGATTCTTTCCCCGTACAGCTTGCAGTACTTCGTGTTATGGTCCAGCAGTTCCTGCAGGCCGCGCTTCTGGATCTCCGCTTTCAAGGTGTTCAGCTCCGTGTCCATGGTCTTCTTTTCCTTGTCCAGCATGATCGCACGGTCCACCAGTTTTTTGTCACTCAATTCGCTAATCATTGACATTGCTCTTTGCTCCTTTCACAATCTCCGCAAGGCACTCCTTGCAGATCCCTTTGCCCTTCCATTTGCTCATTACATCCAGATTCCCGCAAAAGATGCAGCGGATCTGATGAGGTCTCACGACCAGCTCATTGTTGTCGGTCACTTCAAGCTCCATTGCGTCACGGCTCTGCAGCCCCATCGCCCGGCGAATCTTCACTGGAATGCTCAGGCTGCCATTGCCTGTAATACGCTTATACTCTTTCATCTTCGTTTCCTTTCTGCGCCGCCCGGCGCATCTCTTCCACCTTTTTGTCGGTCAGCCCCTCCGTCACCCCCAGGCAGATGTCTAACATCGCATCCTTCACCTGGTCTGCAGATGCTCCCATAAGCACCGCACGCTTCACCACAATGGCCGCCAGACCTGTCAGCATCCGGGACAGGTCCTCCATGCTGATCTGTGACCCGGATGCCCTCACCTGCCCGTTCTCAATCGTCAACTCTAACCTTGCCATATCAGCCACGCTCCAGATCCGGGTACGGCTGTTCGATCTCTTCCTTGCGGATGCTGACCACATAGCCGCGGTTGTTGCGCAGGATGCGCATCAGCGCACTGCTTAACTTGTTCACGATTGCGCGCTCATCCGAAATACTGGTGTCAAATTCTACAACTACTCTGCTTCTCATATGTCCCGCTCCTTCCTATGCGTCAATGATATCTTTCACAAACTCATATTTCTCGCCTGCCGTATACTTATCACGACCCTCGCCCTGCAGCTTTTTCGAAAATTCTCTCAGCCGCAAAGCCAACTTTAACACCTTCGCTGCACCAACCGCTTCCAGCGATGTCCGTAAGCTCCTTTTCTCCACATGTCCAAGCATAAGGCTAAACGCTTCTGCCAAGTACAATTCCCATACAAAAACATCCTTGTCCCGGCTATTCCATTCGTTCATTGCTTCCTCGATGAATTTCTTCCGGTTCAGCTTTGGCTTATCCGGCGGAAGTACGCCTTCCGCCTGCAGTTCCTTTTTTATCCTGGCATTGGACCGCTTCTCCCGGCTCGTCAATCTTTTCTTCATGTTGTTACCTCCCGATGATCCTGGTATAACGGGAGCGTTTCCCGGACTTATACGTCTTCACCACAATGTGCGCCTGCTTTCTTCTCAGCAGATCCACGCAGGTGCGGATCCGCTCCCACTCGTGTGTAAATGTCTCCTCGAATTTCTGATCAAGAATCATGCTCTGCCTCCTTCTGTCGTGCCAGAATCGCCTTCATAGCCTCGATCAGGGACTGGCACTGTTTATAGTCCAGCCATTCCAGGGCGTCCACCTTAAACATCCGGCGGATCAGTCCCCGGATCCGGCTCTTGTTTTCACACCAGCCAAGCTCCGCTTCTAACAGACAGATCTTCCGGCGCTGCCGGGCGGTGATCGGATTTCCGCCCTCCTTCAAGACTCCGTTTCTGCGTTTCACATCGTCCTTCTGCTTCTGCAGGATCCGGCACACGGCCGCAAGCTCTGACGGTGTCAGCTCCTTAATGCTTGATTTACCAGTTTCCCGGTAAACCAGCATATGCAGCAGCTCGTCCGTCAAACCGACCTCTTTGGACTTTGCCAAGCCGTACAGGATCCTGGTGTTGTAACAATATGGTCTCTTTGCCACCGTCACCGCCTCCTTACAACATCATCATGCTGGAGGCTTCGCTGACGATCTTGAGCGTAATCCGCTGCTCGCCTCTGGCTTTCAAGATGCGCAGCACGTTGTTGAGCGTGCGGTCTAACAGACGGAAGCAACCGCTCTGCGGGTTCATCGCCCGGCTGATCATCTCGGCCATTGCCGCATCGTCCACCTCGTAGCCTTCCAGGTAGTCCATGACCTCGTTTTTGGACAGGCCACGGAGCTTATAATAGAAGTCCATCCGGTTCGCGAACCGTGCCAGATTGCCTTTCAGCTCCGACTCCAGTCTTGGCTCTCCTGCGATCACAATACCGACATCCGACTGGTCGAAGATCCCGCGCAGGATCTCCATTTTCTTCTGCGTGTACTTGTTGATGAGCTTGTCCGCCTCGTCAATGATCAGAAGAAAGCCGTTGTTGGTGTTGAAGAACTCGCGGATCCGGTTCACGCGGCTCCAGATTGTGCCGCCGTATCCTCTCGGCAGTCCCACACCGTTCTCGATTGCTTCCACCAGATCGCGGCAGGCCATGGTGTCATCGCACTCGATATAAGCCACACGCGGCAGCTGTGCGTACTTTTTCAATGCATGCGTCTTGCCCTGCCCGGACTTCCCAACGATGATCCCAAGCCCCATGTTTTCCTGACATGCCTGGCAGACACCAATAGTCTGCGAGAAATCGCGGGATTCAAAATAGCGGATTTTTTCTTTGAGCGGCACCATGCCGGTGGTTACCGGTGCATCCGGTGCTGACTGTTCCGTTTTCTGACCCGGTACTCCTCCGGTCTGCGCTAAAAATTCCATGATTTTCTTTTCGATTTCCGTCTTGTCACTGTTGTACTTACCATTTAAGTACTGGCTGAGTGCTGAGCGGGAATAATTCATTCTCATTGCCGCCTCTGCCTTCGTCATATGTAACTCATTCAAGCGGTCCAACATTACCTCGCGCAGTGTTTTCTCCACTGTATATGTTGCTGTTGCTTCCATCCTACAACCTTCCTTTCCAATCCATTACTTACTCATTCATAGCCCGGAGTAACCGCAGCGCTGACTCTGCCTTACTGTTCAGATAGCTGCTTTCCTCCGGTTCCCGCTCCGCTTCCACGCCTTTCCGGAAGCCGGAACGATATGTATTATCCGTAGGCAATGCCACAACCTTCGACGCCTTCGACTTTTTCTCCGGTTCTTTTCCAATCATCAGGTCAATGCCGCCCGTAGCCTTGTTAAATCCAACATACTGCTCGTTCAGCTCGGTAAACGGCACATTTGCCTGTTCCAGACGCTCCCGGTCTTTCTTTAACTGGTTCTTCTGGCGAGCCAGATGCACCTTTAACGCTTTCTGCTCCACGCCGTGCGGTGAGATAAAGTTCAGCAGCTCCTGCGCATACGCTTCACAGACCTTTTTGCCTTCACGGAATATGTAAATCGTTCCCATGTCATGCGGGTCATACTTCACATCCACGTAGCTGTTGATGTAATCACACAGATCATCAGACCGGTAGGTCAAGCCAGACAGCTTGATACCAACATTTCTGACAAAACATTTTTCTGATTTCATCATCAGGATCGTCGCGAAGTTCTTCGGCGGTACCGCCTTCATATAGTGCTCCTCGTTTTCCCAACAGCTCAGCGGGGTCTTATAGGTCTCACCCTGCTTTTTCAGCCCAGAGTGCACACGATTCTGGTAAACCTCATGCAGCCACTTCGTCCACTCTGCATAAAACTCTTCCATGGTCAACAGCTTTCCCTGTTCCAGAAGTCCCTGCACATCCTTTTCCACCTTGGCAAAAGTCTTTGACCCGGTCAAGGTGCCTGTGTAACTCGTAAACCACTTAGTAAACTTGTCGCAGACTGTTTTAAACGATCGCTCGATGTTGCCCTTAACCCATGCGTAATATGGCAGCGCCCGGTGATAATCTTCGATACCAATCGACCTGTAAAAGCCAATGGCTGCATCGTCAAACTCCAGGCGCTGGCGGTCATACCGACCCACACCAGTCATTTCCTTAGACACGTAATCCGCGCCGTTATCCACGTAGATGTACCGCGGTGCGCTTCCGGCATCGTGGTACAGGAGTTTTAACAGGGACTGTTTCAAGATGTCCGTGTTCGCATCCCTACATATCACATCACCCAGGATCATGCGGCTCCGAATGTCGATCCAGGCGCACAGGCGCGGCTTAATGGCAATCACCTTGCCGTTCGGTGCCGTCCAGGACACCCAGCAGTCAAAGGTATGTTCATCGCCCATAACCAGCTCCATGACCTTTAAGTCGATCGTGTTGCGCTCCGCCTTTACCATAACCTTGTTCTTATACTCCCGGTCCCCACGCGCTGCCAGATACCAGGCATTCTTTAAATTCTCGTCTTCCATCATGTAACTTATGTAGCGGGTCACTGTCTGGTAGGACGGCAGGTTCTGCCACCCGTTGATCTTCGCGATGGCCGTCAGCTTTTCATACAGCATTTCCCGCGTTCCAAGGTTCGCCGCAAAGTCCTTGTTGAACCAGATGTTCTTGATGACCTGCTTCACCTCCGGCTTGATAGACGGAAACGTGCCGCTTTCCTTCGGCTTCCTGCAGAGACACAGGACTTTAAAATGCTCATACCCGGATCCGTCTTCCTTCTGCAGCTTGTCCGCCCAGGCCGATGCCTCCAGGTATGCCTTCGTGTACCGGTATAACGTCCGGTACCCTTTTCCCAGATACTTCTGAGCATATTCCTCAGCGTATCGGGTACGGTCCCCTTCGTCATACTGCAAAAACCTCCGGATCACGTTGCCAAGCTCCACCGCCTGGTAATACCGCTCTTTGTAGTTTTCAATGTACCAGTCCAGATCCACCGACACGTACCATGGGATATCCCTCTTGACGTTCTCGGCTACCTCCGGCGGAGCTTCTGCAGCCAGTTCCTTCAACCGTTCTCGCTCCCGCCATGCCGCCCGCGCCGATTTGGAAAGGGATGACACGGCAACCAGGACAACGTCTTTTCCTCCGGTTCCAGACTTTACTGTTTTTGTAACAAAAGCATCTTTGTCTCTCATTAATCGGCACCGCATAGAGCTGCGCTTTATGCTTTCCAATTCAGCCGCTTCCGTCAACGTGACATAAGTCTCAGCCACTCCGCGCACCTCCTTCCTATGCCACCAGATCAATCTCCAGAATCATAGAGATTGCTTCCTTATACTTTTCGCCGCTCCGCTCACCAACCAGGATCTTATACAGATACTGCCTTTCACATCCAATCAGTTCAGCAAGCTCTGCCTGCGTCATATCCTTGTCGATGAGCCGCTTCTTGACCTTCTTACCGAAGTCAGTCAGTCTCATACACTCACCTCTTAAATATCTTTACTTAAAACCCGTGTCCTGGCCTTGCTGTAAATCTTCTTTAAATCAGACTTTTTGACAATTTCGATGTGATCCGGCTGATCTTTTACCACCAGCCACGCATCTGGATCCAGTCCATGAGCCCGCATCAGTTTCTTATGTACCAGTTTGGGGCGTTTTCCATTTTTCATAAATTCACCTTCACAGTTGCTATTACAATTCCCGCATAGACTGCTAAGCCCATAACTAAATAAGCTGTTATTCGCTGTGCTGTTTCCAGGTTTTCTTGTAAAGCAGAGATTTTTGATTCTATTTTTTCGCTGACATCCGGCTCCATATCGTGATCCGGCTC